>QQTW01000580.1_pt1 | contig 23280 bp, 29 predicted proteins | sample 1904831 | NCBI WGS metagenome assembly QQTW01 (sample SAMN09435610, study PRJNA476489) | Subsurface metagenome, whole genome shotgun sequencing project. | reverse complement strand
TCCATCTATCAGCGAGTGAGCTAGTAAGGTAGCCTAGCTAACCTGTTTCAAGCGGGTATATGTGCCTCCCATCTCCTTTAATCCCATCCCTCCTACCGTCTAGCCAGCTAATCCTCCATTCATGTATTGAGTCGATAAGCTAGCAAACAAGTAAGCAAGCTAGCGAACCTGCACTGCACTTCAACAACCCCGTCGTCGGTGATCGGATCTCAGTCCATTCCCTGTCCGTCCTTCTTTGCTTCGTACAGCTTGATAGATAGCTATTGCTTAATCCATTCCCTGTCCTTTCTTCCCTCATTGGCTTGATAGCTACTGATCGCCTGTTACCGCATCCACAAACCCATCCGCGAAGAGATGGGAGGCATATACCCCCCGACGCTGGCTGCATGGTGACGTAAAACCCCTTGATCGTCTATCATAGTCCGATGCAGGATGGCAGGATGATGGAAGCCACAAGGCCGGAGAGATATGCGATGATGCTGGTAAGGGCTGACCTGCAAGGTACGCGTCCAGTTGAATGCTCGAGAGCGAGAAGACGACGATAAGGATGGCGAAGCTGGTATGATAAGACCGTCATGCTTGCAAAGACAAAGGGATGTGTGTAGTATTCTTATCTCATCCACCTTTCCTCTCAGCTTCATTAACTGGTTTCATCATCCCCCCTGATAATCCTCCTCCGGAGCCTGTTCCGCTTGTACCTGTACCTGTACTTGGCGCAGTAGTAACACCGCCTGCAGCAGCCGCAGTCGAGCCGGTAGATGAAGAAGTAGAAGTGGTAGTAGACCCAGAACCACTTTTCTTGCCTCCTCCACTTCGGCGATGATGATGTTTTGGAAGAGATTGTTGCCAGCCATTGGTAGTGTTTGTTGTTGTCTTTGGCTTGGCTGTGCTGTTGTTATTGTTACTTTCCATCATCATCATCGTTGTCGGCATCCCTGTCGGTGAAGTTGCTGTGACTGTGGCTGTGACTGTCGCTGGGGCTGTTGATGCCGATGGTCCAGAACTTGAGATAGAAGTGAAGGAAGTAGGTGCAGATGACGACGGGCCTCCAGTGGTGGTAGTAATGGGTCGCTCAGGGCGTACAAACCCATTGGATCTCGCGGCTAGTATCTCTCGATCGGTGGTCTCGTCTTTGTAACCCTTCTCTCTTTCGCTATTGCTGCTGCTGCTCTTTGTACCGGTGATACCGTTCCCACCGCTGGCATTAGGATTATGATGAGTACCTCCACTACCTGCCATCCAAGCGGGGGTAGGCGGGGGTTGCATCTCCCCTTCTCCTCTCCTGGGATGATTGATGCCATTGATGGGTCGACTTGGTATTGCCGGATGAATCGTCGCAGATGCTGAAGTACCAGATGAGGAATGTTGAGGATGGGCATGATGAGGGTAGAAGTATTCCGAATGCGTCCTGACTTCGGCGTCGGAAGATGGGATGACCCCTGGAATCGGACTGTTGCTCTCGAGCACGGGCGATAGTATACCCTGACTTGATGCAATCGTGTTCCATGTCTCGAGCTGCTGCGCTTGGGATGTCGATGGTGTGGGTGTAGCTGTATTTGTAGTCTTCAACGATGGGAGAGTTGTCGTGGTGATAGTAGTCTTCTCGGCAGGGACCATTCCTGCTGTAGCTCGAGGGTTGATTCCGTTGACCATCACCGTTGTCATCGGTGGGGAGGAGGGTGGAGGCGGTGACGGAATAATATCGCGAGTGCCGTCGTCCGCCGCCCCTCCCATTGGCGTCAGGCCGTTTGGTGGATTCGGACGATCAATCGGCAGGGGAGGAGCAGCAGCCACAGCGTAATCGATCCTCGGTGACAGTTGTCGTCGGGGCTGCTCACGGTGAGGCTCGCTCATCTCGACGGGCGATTGCTGGACAGCACCAGCATCACCACCGCCACGGCCCAACTCACCCACTTCAACAGAGCCACCACCGTGCTGATTCCCTCCGTCAGATGCATAATCCTGCCTACGCTGATTCTCCTTGCGGGGCGTCTTCCCTCCAGACCCATCCACAATCAATGGGCCGCGACGCTCGGGTGACCCAGTACTAACCCCTGCTGGTGGTGCTGATCGTAGCTCGCTCGGTGGAGTCCGCAATCCTTCATATGCAGATTCTGTGACGGATTGACTTCTTGCCATGTCCGCCCCGGTTCCGTTGAATTGGGCGCCATGAACAGCGTTGGCGTTGACCGCCCCGGCGGACATCATTTGCGTGGGTATGGCGGGTGGGAGATCCCCAAACGTTGGAACCGCCCGCAGGACTGCATCTTCCAGCCGTCGTAGACTGCCAGGCGATCTTCCCACATAATATCCCACGTACTCCTTCGGGGTCTCGTCACCGCGAGCAGAGCTCATCCCTGTTGTCATTGTCGCCGCCCGATGAGAACTCTGAGCAGACATCGGAGCCGTGGAAGCACCGGATGGATCCCCTTCGCCCATGTGGTTCTGCCCACGACTACTATCACCCGGCAACATTCGTGCAGTGCCGTTCCGACTGGGGCTTCGAGCCGGGATCGTCTGCAGCCGCAATCCTGCTCCACGAACCGGTCGAGCGGGCTGCGAATGCGAGCGTAGACCAGCGCCGTCCGTCCCTTCTACCGTCTGAGGCCTAGCCACGATGCGTGCTTCTTGTGGAGGCGGCGTCATAATCTGCGGCCCGCCGGCATTGACAATACCCATGCTCGGAGCCCAGACTGGCGGCGTTGGTGAGAAGTGGAGTGGATAGTAGAACATCTGCGGTCGTAGTGGGGCCGTATGTGGTGCATTCTCAAATGCTGGTCCAGCTGCGCTGGCTGAGACGGCCGTGAGTCTGGCTGGAGGCGCCCTGCTCGATCGTCGACCGCTCCCCTCTCCTCGCTGTTGCTGCTGTTGTGACTGCTGCGATTGCTGTTGTTGCTGGGCTGCTTGTGAGGCCGCCTGATTCTGAGCCTGCATGAGCCGCAATTCCTGCTCCTGTTGCTGCAAGGCGTTATTCCATTGATAGAGCTGGTCTTGAATCTCCGGTGGAATTTGCCCCGCTCGATATGCCTCGTGCGCCGAGAGCGTCAGCGGCGGTGGAAACGGAAGCACTCCCGCACTGGGTACACCAAATGCGGCACTGCTCGATCCTCGACGACCGCTGCTGGCCCCGCGTGGACCTGATGGAGCCGCCAGACGAGGCTGGCCACCCCGATTGCCTCCTCCGAGTCCTGCCATAGGTCCTGCTCGGCCAGATTGTGACCGACTGCGCGTCAAGGTCGGCCGTACGGACGGCGGAGCGCGTTCCCATACTCGCTCCTCCTCGACGGGGAAGACGTACTGCTCGCAGCAGGCCTCCAGGTCGACCTTCTCCGCGATGAGATCAAAGGCTCGCCGCAGCTCAAGATGCAAACCTCGAAACGACGCATCGTCGGCCGTATTGCCCAGATTGCGGTTCACGTTGAAGGGCTCCTCGACGCACATGCGGTTGTTCTGGATCCGATGCCAGCCCTTCTCCTCCTTCGAGATGCGCTTCCCCAGCCGCACCGAGACCACGTCTCGATCGTAGTCGAAATCGTGGCCGTAGTAACGGAAGAAGTGAAAGAGCAGATCGCCCAACGTCTGCTTGTTCGCCGAGCCATAGCCGCGTAGCGCCTCGATATCATCCGCGAAGGCTGACTCCACCCCATCATTGATGGTTCGCTTCTGATGTGGCTCTAGGTGCAGCGCCGGTAGAATGGGAGGTTTACGAGTCTGGAGAAAGTTGAGGATGAGGCAGATCCAGGTATAGGAGCTGAGGGTGCCTCCGAAAGCTGTAGATGACCGATCGACGAGTCAGCGCTCTGCACGACCGCTCACGCAGAGCCTCGTCCCTGTGCACTTACCCGCGTCGTTGAGCATGCGCTGCTTGGTCCAATGCTTGATCACCATGGCCAGCGGGCGCACACGCTCGTCAATCTCCACATATGTCTTGATCATCCGGGTGTTCTCCAGCGCCAGCGTGTTGTTGACGTTCATATCACACGCCAGCTTCAACTCTGGATCCCACATCTTCACGATGGGCACCTTGGCGTGAGGTACACACACGACGCGTTGCATCCCATCTGCGATTTTAATTAGCGTGCCATCTCTGCGATCAGTAGCGAGCTACCTACGCGCTCCGAGCACCTTGGCCAGCATGCAGACTCGCTCAAGCTCCCGCTTCGACGTCACGATACACACGTCCACTGCGCAACGCGTCAGCCCTCATCCACACACATCGCAACACGCCGCCTCAGGCAGGCTTCTTCTACCCACCATCCGACTCGTCCGTACACAGTAAGTTCCCCGACGAGCCAAACACGCGGACTTGAATCTCGGCGCCGGGCCACTGCTCACGAAACAACCGCTCCAGCTTGCGCAGGAAACGCGCTCGACGGTCCTCGCTGTCGGCCGACGGTAATAATCGATCGTACAGCTCGCGCATGTCACCGGTCAGCTTCTTCTCCTCTTCAGCACTCAGCCGCTTCTTGAGCCCTGACACCTTCTCCAGTGGATCGCCTCCGAGGGCATACGGCATGCGGCGCTTCGGATAGGCCATCCCGGTCTCGTACTGACACCCACCGGGAGGCGCTGGTGGGGCTTGCAGGCCTGGCAGATTGCCGGTGGACTCGGAACGCGTCGATCGGCCGGTCGGGCCCAAGTCCGCGTGGGTCAAGGCGGTCAGCCCCGCCGACAGCTTGCGCGGTCGTTGCCGTGGCGTGGATGGCACCGAGTTGGGGTGTCGAGAGCCTGGGACCGCGGCCGCATTGGGCTGGTGGGCGGGTGGCGTGGCGACCGCATGAGGCGGTCGTCGTCGTCCATCGGTCCAATGCGGTCCTCCGGGCGGCGGTGGTGGTGGTGGTGGAGGTGCTGGCAGGAGCCAGGCCGGGAATGCTTCGCTCTGGTGTTCCATCACGGACTCGGGCGGCGGCGGACGGCTGCTGCGGCGTCGCCGTTGCGTCTCTGTCGTCGTCGCCGTCGCCGCCGCCGCGGCGCGCTCGAGATCGGCGGCGCGCTCGGCGGACCGTTCTCGACGACGGCCACGATTGGGGGGTGAGCCTGATCGGGAGCTGGCCGCGGTTCGACCCTGGGACGGTGGCACCATCGGTTGCGCCAGCGGCATGGCGGGCATCACGCCGGGTTGATTCATCGTCGTCGACTGCGTCCAGTGCCACAGCGGCGAGTACATGGGCACCAGGATCGATTGCGGCGGGTAGCTGAGGGGCCAGACGGCGGCCGGCTGCGCGGCGGCCACGGACGGCGTGCCGGGACTGGAATGGACGGTGTTGCGACGCCGGGCGGCATGGGACGACGTGGATGACGACGACGACGGCGGGGGTGCCGACTCGCCTTCCTTCGGCGGTGGGCCGTGGCGGTCGTCTGCCGAGGGGCTCGCCATCGCCCCGGCGGCCGGGCGTCGTCGGCCCGCCACGACCTCGAGATGGGGGAACGTAATCGAGATGATTGTTGGGGTGAAGATCAACCCGCAGCAACCATCCCCCTGCGAGCGGTCCTCTCAGCAAAGAGGGTCCTGGGACGCGAAACGATGTTCCAACGACACCCGGAGAACTCACCGGTCCAGGTCTGGCGAGGTCACGATAATGGGACGTGGCGCGACGTCAATCTTAGGGCGCGCACACACACCGCACTGGCGTATCTTCACGATCTGGAAACGTGGTCGATGAAATCGAGATGTCCGGTACGCGGTGATGACTGTGTTGAAACACGTTCAATTCCGAAGTGTAAGTAATGCCAACCGTCCCGGTTTCGCAGGTCGAGGCTGACAACCAACGAGAGTGTAAACCAGCCGCGCGAGCGCGATGATGACCACCACTCGGTGAGGCGACGATGAGAGAGAATCGGTTCGCGCCGACAAGGAGGGGCCGGTGGACTGCTCCTGCTCGCGCCACCGGCTCTGACTCCGCCGGTGGAAGATGCCTCCCCGATGCGGCTCGGCCTCGACGTCAAATCTCAAGGCCTGGAGCCGCGATGGAGGGGAGGAGATGGACCTCGAGAAGCACGGCCGGGCCGTGGCGTGCTCTCCCTCGATAGAGAGGAAGGAGGGAAGTAATGGTGAAGCGTGGGTCGAGACTGTCCCTGATGGGGGCAGGGCGAAGGGAATGGGTGAGGTGGTACGAAACCGCCGAGGCACCCTTCGACGTCGATGAAGTTACCGTTTCGGGACGTGCACCGGCCGCGGGGGAGTGGAGGGTTGGTGGACGTCGACGGGGGCTGATGACGGGGCGGTCGGTCAATCCGACCGATCCGCGATATGACTTGCGTGCGGCGTCTCCAGCGACCATCCAGCAGGAGCAGAGGGTGAGCGCACCGCGAGAAGAATTGAAATCGACAGTCGGTTGGGGCGTGATGGGTGCTTCGGTCGAGTTGGATGGTTGATGGTGATGATTGATGTTGAGCGGCGCGAAGTGATGGGACGACGCGCTCTGATTCGACAACTTTGTTCCTTCTTCTCCCGCGCCGCTGGGACTCACTCACTTCAGCTTCCTTGCTCAGCGGAGCGCCGACCGTCGCTGCATCATGATCACCATCACTGCTTCCGTCACCGCAGAAGTTGGGGTGACAAACCACCAGCGATTCAAGGAAACGGACGTTGCACGAAAACAGGAGGCTCAATCAAGGTACAATGCAGTCGACGGTCGATGGTTCCTGGACTGCTGTTGTCCACGAGAAACAAAAAACCGCACTGCCGGCATCCAAGAAGCGGCGATGCCGACAATTACCGGACAAGAAAGGGCCCCAATGGATCCTTTCCTGCTGGGAGTTTCGAACGCTACAGAAGCTCGGCTGCCCCATGCAGCCCTTGAGGACAAGCTCTACAGGGTCGTGACGAACCTCCCATTTCAAACGGAGCAGCGGGGTATCCTAGTCGTCGAGAGGACGGTGAAGATGGAGGAGGGGCTGGAGGGATACGGAGGACCTTGATGGATGGTGAGAATAGCTTCGGAGGAGCAGTCGCGTTACGGTAGCGGCAACAATGAAAGGCCGATTCATTCATGCGAGCACTATCCAGACGTTCCGTTCGGGCATGACTCGAGGCGTGAGACAAGGGAATCAATGTCGATCGGACGTTGCTAATGGACCCGCTTTATCCCACGAAACAAAGGGCCGACATCATCGCCTTTTGATGGATAGAACCTCGAATGGAAACATGGCCGGAAAGAGAACCACAGCTGACGAGATATCATTTCTCGACCAGCCTCATGCTCGTGACCATAACAGACGACGTCAGCGGTGGGTGGTTTAAGTGTCCTTACTCGGAGAGACATAGGCGGAGGTTCCCAACAGATTAGCATTGTCGCGAGGCTTCCTTGATGACATCCCGGTAGGAAAGCCTTGAGACACTACATTTGCCCTACTAAAACAGCCCAACCCACGCCCCAAGACACCGACCAAAGGACTCTAGTGAATGAGGGAACAGTCGTATCACGTCGGACAAGAACCGACGACCACCTGAGCTCGGACGATGTGGAAAGTGAAGCCGCTGATGGAATGGCACGGTACCACAACGGGCAACAGGATCCATGGAGCAGCTCAGCAGTAACTGCCACCGCTGAAGAGTAATGACCTTCGTCATTATCGTGGTAGTGAAGCGGGTTTCATCGTAAGTGCGGTGGAAGTCACGGTCACTATTGTCATCATTGCGGTGAAGATGGTCTTAACGTTCATCATAAGGCCGATGATGGTGGTTACTGCTGAGCTGCTCCATTGATTTTGTCACCCGCATGGTTACCAAGGCCCAATAGAATAGCAGCCGTCATGGTGACTACAAAACATCGTACCTTTCTACTGAAGAATGAAGACGAAGCTCAATCGACATAAAATCTCGATTCGAGCAATTATAGGCGGGCCCTTTCGAAGAAATGATCAACCTCAACGTACCTGGCCCGCCAACGGGGCCGATCACCAAGACGTAGAAGCTTTTATTCCAGGCTTGCCTACTGGATCTGGTGTCGATACTTTCCAGATTGAACTTCGCTCGGTCCAAAATTTCGCATGCTCGAACATTGCGGTTCGGTTTAGGCTGAGGTTCGGAAAGGAAAGACTGCTTGACTGTCCCATATTATTTCCCTTTACATAGTGAACACTGCAGTCGATTGCCTGATGCATATCAGACTCATCCATTCCCACACCTTCCTGATCAGGCGGTTCCCTGGCGTCCTCAGACGGGCCGGCATCAGTGTGGACGCACTATCCCCATCATCTTCATTACCACCAATAGTACGATGAAAGCTGAATAATCTTCGTCGTGATTCTGATGAAAGGAAGACTCTATCACCGTAATCAGGGTGATACAAAATAGACCATCTTCGTCATAAACCTGATGTTATGTCTCCATCGTAAGGCCAGTGAAGCTAGCTTTCGCTGTAAGTGTGACGGAGCGACTTTTGATGTCCTGTTGATGAGAACGCTAGCAAGCATCCGAGGCCAGGTGAAATAAATCACAGCCGAGAGGGTTGGTGCCCGCTTGGTCGCTCACCGCATCAATTCTCCAATCAACCCTCTGTAATTCTTGTGGAAACAATGTTCAAGCATCCTTACCTTTATGACCTCATTCCTGGTGGAGAGAATTCCGGCTGTGTTTGAATATAATTATTTAATTTGGTGGGGTTTGGAGTTGCCCTTGGTCAAGCGAGCAGCAACCTCTTCGGCCGTGATATATTTCACCTGGCCTCGATCCAATAGATGTTGCTGAGCTGTCCCATTTCTGGGGATCATCCTCGTGAAGGCCCAGAAAGACCAGCCTGAAACGGATCATGACTCAACGCTGACTAACACTTTCGGCCCGATGTATCTCCGGACGGAGAGGAATGGCGTGAAAGAGCAGGTCCAATCATGACCGAAATAGAAGGGGATAGGGTATCTTGATCAGATGAAGATTGATCCCATGGAAGGTGGCTCAGGAGATGTGGTGTTGATTCCAAAGGCGTTGTCGTGGGTCCTTGTTCCAGACGATGCTATCCCAGAATAGCATCCAGCGTCCTAGGAGCGGGGCGTCTTACAGTCAAAATATCTTGATAGTCAGCCCGGCCATTGCCCTCAAAGGAAAAGAGATCACTTGGCCGAAGGTACCGTCGGACCTCGAGCCGACACATGATAGTAGTTGCCCGACGTCCACGGAATGGACCTCGAGACAGACCTTGTCCAACGGGAGCTAATGCGCGGGATTTCGTGCAGGAACCGCGTTGGCCGCCCATTGGGCAGCGTTCGTGTCGACCCGAGTGGGGAAGCTGCCCAAAGGTCAACCACAACGTGGGGAGAGGAGCAGCTGCCAACAGACACGATGAACGTCCATTCGTCCAGGCGGATGTGGTGCCCCTGAGCTCAAGGAGCTTTCGTCATGGGGAGCTGCGAGTGGAGACGCATCGAGGCAATGCACCGGCTCGAGTTGCGCTGTGCTTGGAGAGCGCACCCGTCGTTAATGAAGATCCCAGGCGCCTGACGGAGCGGTAGTGGGCCAAGCCGATTGGTCCCAACGGCCGGTCGTCACGAGCGTTCAGCCATGGAATGATGCTTGATACCGCGCCGCTCGCATGGTGCAAGTAATGGCCGATTGGTGAAGGCATGGCGGGGGAGATGTGACGTGTCCGTGTCCTAGTCGAATGGTTCGGTTCGTCCGATCAGGCCTGCTCCACCGCGAGTAAACAAGGACTTGAACAACTCCAGCCATTCAACAGATGGTGGTATATAAGCCGGCGATGGGTTCCACCTCCCCACCCTAAAGTCCCCAAAGATCGAGCTCTAAGTCTCGACATGGCCCCCAATCTAGCCATCATCTTACCCGTCGTCTTTGGTACCATCATCTTGGTCGTCGCCGTCTCCCTCATCGTCATCGCCTGCACCACTCCTCAGGTCGTCTACTACACTCGACGAGTGGTTGAGGAGGTCGATCCGGAGAAGGGCGAAGCCGAGCCGGAAGCTCCTCCACCGGAAGAGGAGGCGGCGGAAGCACCAGCACCAGAACCCGAACCCGAGCCCGAACCGGCGCCGGAACCAGAACCAGAGCCGGAACCAGAAGCAGCGCCGGCCGAAGAAGCTCCAGCGGAGAACGACGACTCCCCAGCATCGGGGGGTGAAGGCGGAGAGGAGACGTCGCCGGATGAGGAGGCCAAGGAATAAACGGCATCGATCAGCAACAATGGTTCCAGGAAATACGTCAGAATAGCAACCACGCCCAGCACTTCGAGCCATCGTCGTTAGGAAGAATCACGAAGGCAAGACGGACCTCCACGCAGAGATGGTCCATGCTCCGTGCAGTTACCGAGCATGAAATCTTTCAACACGTCTTCCAAGGTTAATCTGATCCAGCCGGACGGGCCATGAAGTAGGAAAGGTAGCATCTTCGCAGTGCGAACATATACCAGATCGGCTAACAGATGGAATGGCCTGATAGTGATCGAACGAGCCTCGGTACAACGGCTATCCCATAGAGCCCAAGGAATAGGTGGACGAGTGATATCCAACGAACACAATACACCGAGCCGTTCCTCAGCTCGACGGCTCTGGCCAATATTGATCCCATCGAGTCCGGAATGTGCTTCGGTCGAGAGCCCTAAGGGTGGGAGTCCGGGGGGGGCGTGTATTCTCCTGGCACTGGTGGTATATTCGTGGCTGCCAAGGTTCTCGCGCTTGCATGGTTCATGGCCTGGTCCGCAGGGTGGTCCAGACTGTCTTCGTCTCCGCGTCGATGGAGGTAGAATGTCCTCCCAATCATTCGAACGACTGGTTAATTGAAACCTGAATAGGCACGATGGCCGGTGCACACCGTGGGCTACCTCATACATATCCAATCCCGTATCAACACCAGAAGGCGGCTCGATCCCGTCGTGCACACCACCTCGGACGTTGTGGCTGGCGTTTCCCCGCTCTTGTGGATTACCCGGTAACTTATCGTGATGGCGCAAGCTCGATGTTGCAGCTGTTTCGTTCGCAGTCAATCATATTCCACCACCGAGTCCTGTCAGTCCAAGCTCGGACTACGATGGCGGAAGCCAGGATGTCTGGAGGTTGGACCGATCGTCGAACCCAGGGCGGATCTAGGGGGCATCGTCTCGAGCCGCGATCCCCCCCCCTCGTCCGCTCCCTCGATCCGAGGCGGTGCTTCGCATGCCTGTCAGACCCTCGTGCTCGCTCCGGGCCGTCGCCGATCGCTTGGGGCCGATGATGAGCGACGTCTAGGACCAGGCCACGAGGTCGCAGACGAAGGGCTGGGATTTCTCGTCATCCAGGCCATCCATGCCAAGCGAGCATTACGGTATGACACTCCCACTAGTGCTTGGCCAGCGACGCTACTGGCGCATCCCCATGATTCGACGCCGTTCTCAGGATGAATCCGCCGACTGATCGGGCCCTCCAAGCGACATCGAAATATGTCCGCAACCGCCGACATGAGCTGCTTCATCGACCTCGATTCCACCTCTTTTGGACCGTTCAAGACACATATGCCCCACTTTTCATCGGGGTCCTCTCATGGGCTGTCCGAAGGCGCGCCAGACGGTCAGTCGGTCTTCGTTGCCGAGCGCTTCGCTTGCCCCGAAAACGAGACATCCGTCATGCTGCGTGACGGATGGCCGCGTCTCGGCAGCAACATCGGCAGCAGCGAGCCACACTGCATCGCATCGTCATCCGGCGCCGCAACCCTCACACCTGCTCTCGACGAGTCTTCCCCTTCCCACGCCTGCACGCTGCGCCGCGTTTGACCCGGGTGATTCAAGCGCCGGCCATGGGTTTGGAATGGCGCATCCGTTCAAGACTCGCTGAATACGCCCGCCGCGCGAGCGGCTGGCTTTTTAACGGTCAGTCTTCGCCGGGCACTCGCCGGGGGAAGTGGGCTCGGACCAGAAAAACAAAAACAACCAATTGAACACGACATGGTCGAGGAGAAACAACCTCGAACCCCAGGAAATGATGGTGAAATCATCAAACATCGAAATGATGCTTGGTCAGTTGCTTGGACTCAGAAGAATATTTTCCTAGGTCTTGGGTCCTTGGACGATTATTTCCCTTCGGTTTGTCCTGGCGCAAGCTGGTTTTCTTAGGCGTTCCTGTTACGAACGTCGTCGTCTTCTGCTTCTTCGCCATCTGCTTCCAGGTCCGTTTCGCGATCCCCGTTGTCGACTCGGCGGGCCTTTATATTGTTTCCAGGTGGACAGACGTCCATATGGTGTTTTCTTCCAAGATTCCTCCTCGGATATCAGGGGAGATAATTGAGCGTGTAGCTTCCTTCAGATATTTCAGACACTCTTGCTTCATATCGAGAATCTGGTCTTCCGTTGGCCGGTTACCCGCTGGCGCGCTCGGAGATGAGCATCATCCTGTGGGTGGCCGCGCCCACCGTCCCGTTCCGCCTGTCGAAGCCCCCCCTTCCCGACGACCGCCGGGACGGATGGATGAAGGGAGGGTTGGGGAAATTGACCAGATGAAGCTTGGCGTCGCTGAACTTCCAGTAGGCGCGGGGCATGACCGTGCTGTACTCTACTCGTACGGGTGACTAACCTGCATGAAGCTCTTGACCGGGATTCAGAGCCCCCCATGCCCCACCGTGATCCAATGCCATGCCCTGTTCGTGCACCGCACGCGCAAGGTGTCATGATGTATCCATCCTGACCCGGGTGTCCGTCTGTCGAGCAAACGGATGCTGCAGCTCTCGATCCACTGGCCGATGCTTGTCAATATCTGAAGTGCAAGATCGGGGGAGATATGAAGACATCGAACGCACAAATACAGGGATTTGAATAGATGGAGTCAGTGAATAGTTGCCAGGTCCTACGTGATCATTAATAAGACCTTTACAATACTGCATACCCTGCTAGGCTTCGGCAGAGGACGACTGACCAATGGCACCCTGAGAACTACCTTCATCGTGTTCCGCTTCTCCCTCTATCAGGGGAGATTTTGGCAGAGGTTGTCATGAGCATCATGAGAGTGAAGGTGGAGAAGTGGAGAATTGTTCGGAAACCCCCCAATTGTGGGGGTAGGGTAGTGTCAGTGACTTGGGACTGCCCCTCGAGCCAATGTGGTCTTGCTGGCCAAGACACCTCGCGAACCAGTCGGTAGAAGTTGAAGGCAGAGCACGCCCCATATATTGCCGTGTTCAGTTCATTGGTAAGACCACAGCCACTGTCTTGCATGCCACAATGTGAACCATGCATTCGATTCCAGCATAGGATGAGCGCTGCAGAAACCGTCCAGAACGTCCCAGAGCAGGAGGAGGACGAGAGAGGGGGGCTTCGACGAATTGCCGACGTCTGCGGATTTCTTTGAATAAGAGGATTTTAATTCGCCGTTCACCGCCAAATCAGACGAATCAGAGCTCCGAAGGCGTCTAATTTCGTCGAAATGATTTTTTTTCGAATTCGAAATTGGGAAGGTCCCTTCCCGCCGGCCTCGGCTCTGCCCGGTGCCTTTTTATTTTGGTGGCCCACTCCACGCTCCCCTCGATTAACTTTCACGTCCTTTTTTTTCTCCACCACCTCCTCCTCCACCACCATCTCCTCCCTCTCGTTGGTTCACTCTCCTCCTCCTCTTCTTCCTTCTCCTCTTGAGTCTTTCTTACGGACCTCGAATCTCCAAACTCCACATTCAACACCCACACATCACGACCTCTCTTCCCCTCCCTCTCCCTCCCTCCTTCCTTCCTCCTGGTTCGCGCCTGTACGAAAAGGAACTCCCCATCCGATCCTCCTTCGACTCCATCCCCCTTTCTCCAGTATCGTCGAGTGCGAGCATCTAGCTCCTCCGGCCTTTCTACGCTTCCCCGACTATTTTGCATCAGGGACGAGTGAGCAACGTCGCTCCACTCCCTATCGGGAATCGTCTCTCCTTCCAAGCCGACGAGCATCTTGGGGGATAGAGCGTAGGCGCCGGTGCTGTGACCAGGTAGGGACGAAGCTGAACAATCTCGTATTCTGTTGTTTCCATTTGGGTCTGAGCCACTCTGGTTCAGCTCGGCCAAGTGACGAAAAACGTCGAGGGCATCCACAAGCAAGGACAAGAGCATAACCTCCCTGAGCTGTAGGCTTATTGTACAGTCTCAAACCATTCATCGACCGCCACTCTACTCTTTCTCGATGTCTCTAAGAGCTTTCCCCTGACGCATAGACTGACATCATGGATGTAGTAGTCGTCAAGACTTCCCTTCACGTCAGGATACTGGAGCAGCATCAGGGTCGACAAAGGTTCATTGACGCGACAGCCTCGACCATGTCCCAGTACGACCCGCGCGGATGGCCTGGTGCGCCGGGGCCCAATGCGTGGGAAGGCCAGGCTCCTTCGACCCGACCAGGTACGATTCGATGATATTTTTATGCCATGCAAGTCGCAGCGAGCTGATACTCGAGCAGCAGGAGGTCCACCCGCAGCCCCTCCGCATGAGGAGCTCTCCGCCTTTAGCACCCAGATCGAGGGTACGTCACGACCGTGTCTTAAGCCGAGTTTCAATGCCTGCATCGTGGTCGTCCGATCTCATCTAGATGCAGACCATTACTGACGTCTACTACTCACAGAGGTCGACCGTGCGATGGACAACCTGCTCAAGAGTGGCAAGATGTTCGCCATGCCCGGCCGCCGAGACTCGATGCCCATCATGGGCGGCTCCCGTGGCTTCGCCGACTATGGTTCGTTACTCTGGTGCTGATGGTTGCGACTGATCTGACAACCGCGCTCAGATCCTCGCTTGGGAGGCCCCAACATGCAGCGTCACCACTCCGTCAGCGAGTTTGATCCAACCCGACCGCATCCGGGCTCAAATCTGCAGAATTACTACGCCCACCAGCGCTTCCAGCCCCGTCCAAGTGAGGCCGAGCAGATGCTGCAGCAGAAGCGCCGCATGGCCGCCCAGCGTGAGCGCGAGCTGCGCAACTACCATCAGGAGCAGCAATATAACCGAAGTGAGTTCACGATCGGCTGATTGGCGCCTCCGAGACGCTAACGATCGGCTAACAGGTTTGCTCGCGGAGATGTCGGCGCAGGGCAAGCCGGATCGGGCCATGAGCCCCAGCGCCATGAGCGAGGAGGAGCGTCGGGAGCTGATCGCCCGTCAGCACCGAGCGCTGTACAGCCGTGAGGGATCCGCCGTGGTCGAGAACGGTGGGTTTGGTCCCGAGGGCCTTCCGGCGCGGACCATGGCGACGCAGCAGGGACCGATGCTGCCCACGGTGACGGGACCGTCGACCGTGGCGGGCCGTGGTCCGTCGCCGCTGGGATTGGATCAGTACCGCATGGGTGCACCTGGGAACAGCCAAGGGTCACGATCTGGTGTGGGCCCGACGGACAAGGATGTCAGCGCCCCGGCCCCGTCCGAGCATCCGACGCAGTCGTCTGGTCCGGCGTCGGCCCCGCCCGCGCAGCGCTCGCGTGCCAACAGCAATGCGTCGCCCACCTCCAACAACAATAATAATTTCAGTCTCTTTGAGAACGGACATAAGAACAACGGCGGCAACAATGGTGGCAACGCCGGCTCGCAGCAGGTGAATCGGACATCGGCCTCGTCTCCCTCGGGCTCGCCTCCGCGACAGGGCAGCAGCAAGTTTCCCGGTGCCTCGTCGAGTGTGGCCCCCATTGGAACCCGTCCGAGCCCGGTGGGACCCAGCGCCGTCAGCAACAACGCGCTGAACAAGCAGCGATCGACGACGCCGCTACCATCCCCCTTGAGCTACGGTTTTGGGACCGGCGAAGATGCCCCGGCCACGTCGGCGGCCAACGAGCGATCGACCTCGGCCGCATCGAACCCGACTGCGGGAGGTAACCAGGAATCGAACGTCAGTCTGGGATGGGGCAGCAAGAGCGGCGTTTGGGGGAACAAGAGCTCCTTGGGCGTGCAGGCGTCCGTCTGGGGATGACGAGAAGCACGAGGCGACTCTGAGCGGTGAAGAAGGAAAAGTCGGTCGTGGGGAATCTGTGGAGTTGGTCTCGGTGGTAATCGTTTGCATTGTGCATCGTGCAGCATGCATTTGGTCGATGAGTTTCTTGTGTTCATACACAGATTTCCAGTCTTCGGTGGGTGCTGGATGTGTTGTGTTGTGTTATCTGGCTGGTGCGTCGTTGTCGTTTGTCTGTTCGGTTGGTCGGGCGTCGTTGCAACAAAGAGGAGGAAACCAGTGATGTCGCAGGCGATGAGGGTGTTTGACCCGTCATGGATGAATTAGCAAGGAATCAAGAAGGATTGGAGACAGGCCAGGCGTGTTGATAAATACGTGCGCGTACGAATGCTGGGAGGAAGTTAGCCACTACGGGAAGGGTTGATATTGGGGGTGAAGACTGATCTTGGCATTCTCATGGTTATGGCGAGCGGTTTCATCTGGCTCTTCATTTTCCGTATTGCTCTCTCCTTTTCCCTGTCGTTCGTTTGCCTGTCTAGAGAAGCGTGGATATGCTGGATTCGGATCGGATTAGGACACTGGAACTGGATTTGGGGGACAAGGATTACGGGGAAAAGGGCTTGGGCATGGGAAATCGAGACCGGAACAGGACTGGATGGGATTGAACTGGACTGGATAACGGAGGTTGCTCTGTATTGGCTGCTCTCAGCTATCGTTTTCCCTTTCTTTGGAGTCACTATAGCTGCTCATACATACATTACTCACTCGGTATGTCGAAGGTTTCGTACGTGTCTGTGCATGTAGAGTATCGTGTTCCTATCCCCGCTGAGTCGAAGCAAGGCTCGTTGTCTGGTCGTCGTAGTTGTGTAGAAGGTAATCAACAGCCGTCGTCCAGCACAGCGACGTCCTGCAACAGATATCACGCTATAGGCATTCGCTGCTCAATCTGTCGAGCGACGCGTTCTGTAAGATAAACTGCTGAGAGTTGTTCATTGTACCTAGCCAGATACCTCACCACGATCCAGCTCAGTCAAGAATGAAGATCGAAGTGGTCCCATACTCCTTAACGACCCTCGTCTTGCCTGAGATACACATATCCTAAAGGAGTAGGTCAACGTTACTGTGGACATCTCTTCGAAACGAGAGACGCTCATGGAATTTGACAACCGAGAAATGCTTTCACGGAGGTTATCACAAGCGGTACCGTGTACGGTACTCTAGATCCAACTGACTACCTTGAATGAACTTCGAACTATAATAGCCTAGCCATCGTACCTAGGCTTACTATTTGTGCTCGCTCAACAAACGGCTGCCCTTTTATGTCTCGCTCCCTTTTTGCGGTTTATGTAACATGAGCCATCAAGGCAAGAATCACTTTTCAGTTTGGAGTACGTAATCCAGCCAAACCCGCCTATGGTATCGCAGCCCTCCTTTCCTCTCTCCACATAATGGTCAACCAGCCTCGGTCAAAGATGAAATGACCAGATCCACCCACCGGCAGATAGATCATTTGCTGGTTGCGAATACTATTATCAATTAACCGCATATTAATAAGCTAGCGCTATCTATCTGTATCTGCGGATCGACTACTGGATGTTGTTGATTCAAACGCTGATCCTGTTCCTGCCTACTCGCACCCATCCCCACTTCCTATCCATACGACAATCTATACTTCCCCCGTATACAAATCCAGCTAATGTGCATCACCCCTTCATGGTTTCAATTCAGAAAAGATAAAAGGGAAAAGCACGACGCAGGCTTTCCAGAAAACGGCCATGCTGGCTATCAATGCCATTGGGAGACGAAAGATATTCATTATTGATCCTTGTCTGCTCTTTTCGGACGGAGAAGTTTGGTGGGATGAGGATGGTTGATGCGAAGGTTCAGTCGAAGAAGAGGAGGAGGAGGAGTCTTGGAGTGGATATAGTTTCGCTATAGGTTCCTCTAGGGCTGATGGGGTGGATGCAGGAGTTTGAATAGGTGATGTTGATTCTGACGAAGTTGATGATGCTGGTGTAGATGCTGATCTCGATGCTGATGTCGATGTAGTAGAGGGCAAGTCGGAGGTGGACGACGATGACGAAGAAAACGTCGACGCCAATAATATCCAGATGGAATACAGCGCCACGGCGAAGAAGTGGTAGAACAGAATAAGCGGTTGACGGATGATGCCGGCTAATAAACCGACGGGACCATCGATGCAGCGGCCGCCCATCTGGAAATATCGAAAACAGCCAAGTTGCAGGGCTCGTAGCTGGGGATCTATTACCAGTTAGTTCCCTGTTGGCTGGCCATACCAAACAAAAAGAGGGGAATGGATGAGGACGTACCGTTCGCCGCAAAGAGAGCGTACAGTGCTTGAGCAAGGATGTTGATGACGGACGTTAGACGTTTCCGTCGCCAATGGAAGGTCGCCATCTGCCGGAGCACCTTTTTGGTATCGTCGAGTCCGGGCACGATGTCGGGATGTAATAATTCCGACAACAAGACGACGTCGTTGAATGCTACGGTCATGCCGCCACCTGTCAACGGATGGCGCATATTCATGGCATCGCCCAATAGAATCAAGCCAGGAGTCTTGTTGATGCTCGGTGGGAGCCACGAGTTGGGCATGGAGCGCAGATGGCCTCGATCCAGAGCTGCTTCAAAGGACGGTTGCACCGATTTCGGCAAAGCGGGAAGAACAGTATGCCGCAGATGGCCTTTGACCCCGCCACTCGCCACGCTGGCTGATGGGAGATTCTCCGGCACATCCACCAGAGCCCGCGTCTCGTGCGTGCCGATCTGATATAACAACACCGGGGGACCCTCGCCGAGCACGACATGTCCGTGATGTGGTCTTGGCAGATCCGCGTCGATGAGCTCGAGTCCATAGAACTTCGAGCGCGACACGGGCTGGTGGCGAATGAAGCGCTTGCGAAACTTGGACGCGTATCCATCCGCGACAATGGTGAGATGACCGAAATAGTAGTCTCGTCGTCCTTCCGTCTCGGATTCCACCCCCAGAATTTGACCCGTCATGCTGCTCGATACCAGCTCCGTCACTTTCGTTTCGACCACGCTGACATTGGGCGTGTTCCGTGCTGCTTCTCGCAGACGCTGAATGAAGCGGCCATGGTGAAATGATCTCCCTTCTGGACGTCGGCCGCTGTTCGCTCCACCCACTTCGGCAGGATAGGGGATGTGGACGCCGTCGCCGTAATAGAAGACTTCATACCCCTGGACACGGATGCTATCGATTCCCTCGAGGCAGTCTATAAAGAAGATCAGTGGCAAAGATCTCAATGTGAGGAGGACATAGCAAACGCACCACGAAGACCCAATGTCTCCAAAGCAGAGACACCGCCCGGCTGCAATAACTCTCCGACAATCCGATCTGGTTCTTTCAGGCTCTTCTCCAATAGTAACACGCTGCGACCTTGTTTGCCTAGGGCGACGGCTATCGCGCAGCCAATGATACCGGCGCCAACCACCACCACATCGGCCTCGTGGTGAATGTTACGACGCACGGTCGCATCATCGTCGTTATCGTTTACTGTCATGGTGGCAGCAGAAGTGCATGTTCAGGAGTGAATTGGAAAGGAGAGTGAAAGAGTGGGAAACAAATGCCACAAAGATAGGAAGTATATCGTCATCACGCGGGCGGTGAAGGACGACTTTGGTCCGATGGAGGCCGATTCTCATTGTTGCTTCTTTCGGTAAGGTCAGCCAAACCCAATCGGCATGCTGGGTGACAAAATAAATGGCAGATACGGTAACGCAGGTCACCCTTTGGTGAACCACGAGTCACTTTTACCTGTAGAGTCATACAGAATCTACCGGTTCATTAAATCGCTTATATCATTAGCATCTCAACAACATATGTACGGAGTATGGGATATGCAATTATCTGAGAAGTCATTGGTAGCATTTGGAACAATGCTCTATCAATTGAATCAATCCTCAAAATCACTTGATGCTTGATAGACCCCCTAAAACAATCTTCGTTGGGCTGACTATTCCCCATACAAATATCAGCGTGATAAAGCGCCCAGACAACGAGCATACGGTAGTTTACAACCTCGACTTCAGCAGATAATTACATTAAAAAACCATTATAGCAACTAAAAAGACCTCAAAAACGATGCCTTCAAGATTTACACGTCGTTGTACGCTGTCAGGCATAAAAATGAACCTATGAAGTACATCAACGCCGCGGTGTCTTTTGATGTTTTGGTAGAAGTCCAAACTCTCAATGCTGTCGTTGTGGTGCTGAGCTTAAATGCCATATGTACCTCTTGTATGTTATCGCCATACAAAAGTCGCCTGGTTCACGAAGGAGGCGTGGTTTACGACGGGGTGACCCGCGTTAAGGAGAGGTTTACAACAACAAATAATCATCATGAATGCAATAAAAATTAAGATTGAGGAATAATCGTCATGATTTCGATGAAATGGACGATATACCACCATCATCAGTATGATAAAGATTAGATCATTCGTTGTAAGCGTGATAAATATTACTTCGTCGTCAGGATGATGAAGACCCCTTAAGCTGTCCCCGTTTTATTTGGTCCACTGCGTGATCGAAAATCGCCTTTCCAGGAACGGCAAAATAATATTCCGGCCTGGCCAATAACCGTCAACAAAGTGACGACAGCTCTTGACTTCGAATCTCAACTGCTCAACATAAAACTCCAACTAGTTCTACTACGATACTAGTAGTAATTTGACAGTCACGATGGCCGACCGCCCCCCGGCTGCCTTGGAAGAGTTTCAGAAAGCCATAATCAGAGTCAAGGCTGATCCACAGGACCGTCTAGATTCACTGCTGCTCGACCGGTTCCGGGCCCAACTCACTGGACCCAATGTGACACCTCTGATCCCTTCCCTGGTACCGGATTTGCTCTTGGTCCTGCCTATTCTTCAACAGGATCCGGAGCCGGTGACCTCTATCTTACAGACACTACTGGAACCACTCTCCTTCGCGGATGTCTTGGGATATACTGCTGGTCCGACGCTGCTCGTGGAAGCTCTCCGCTCCCCGTTGGCCTCGATCAACTTGCTAGCTGTCTATGTCCTCCGTAAGGCGTCCCGGAGTCCAAGCAGCACGGCCATGGTGGCGGGGATGAAGGAGGTCGTATCCGAATTGCTGTCTGTCTTTTTCCTCAGCGATACGGAAGTTTCTTCGGTCATCGCGGGCCTCCTGAAGGACTTCATGGTCACCGATTTTCCAGGAGCCCTTACTTCAGTCGATACCGCCATGACCGGTCTTCCTACTTCATCTGGAGGAGACCGTGCCCCTGGCCAGGGCTTGATGTGGAGAAGGTGGTTCGATGACAGGGAGGTCTACGCGACCTTTTTCAACCTGACCAGCCTCGTCGTGCCTGACGCGCACACTGGGCAGATTGACAAGAGGCAAAGGACAGTGGCTCAAGCTCGTCTGCTGGATCTGATCCCGACTTTGGCCATACTAGACTTTCCCCGTCTCAAGGCCTCTCATTTTCCGGACGTCGAGGCTCGCTTTGGACTGGAATCCGAAAAGGAAGGTCTACTCGACTATGCCACCCTGCACATGGTGGACACCTCCGATGATCTTCTGATGCATATCACCCTCATTGACTTCTACGAGTCCTTCATCCGGCATTTTCCTCCGGGAATAGCGATTCGAGGTGAGCTGGCATCGGTCTCGCGGTATTCTTCGCCAGCCCTGGATTACTTGATTGCCACCGGTCGACATGTTCAGACCTACTCGTACTACCTGCCCTCGAATTCGTCCCGTACCAACAACAGCTTGGAGATGTCTTTATTGCGGGCTCGTTCGGCCAACTATTTAGCCACCTATGCCTCCACCTACCCTGATCACCTTCTTACCGCCAAGGCCGGTGGAGGTGCGCCGCTCATCGCCACTATCGTGGACCATTTACGTCGGGAGCTAGAAGCAGTTGGCATGGGACCGCTGGCCCCCAAGACCCTCTATGATCTACACCTCGTCGCTTCAATTCCTCGCATCGCGATGCTGCCGCACCTGGCAGATCCTAGTGCCGATGTCTCTCCAGACGTCTCCGCAGACTCTCTCCCGGCCCATCTTGCGGTCACCGTGACGAACGAAGAGGTACTCAAGACCCTTGCTGTCATCTTTCACGGTCCCACCGAGACGCCCCAAAGCTCAGACGGTGAAGATTTGGAGTTCGAGGACCCTGATTTTCTGGACCTCGAAGCCGCCGCCGCTCGAGCGCTCTGTCTCATGTATTCCCTCCGGTATCCTCAGTGGTTTGAACGGCTCGTCAGCATCGCCGAGACCATTGCGATGACGGATGCGGCGCTAGCGGCCATCAGTCTGATCACCGCCATTATGACGGCGAAGTGGAAGGCGGCGCCTCAAACACCTGGCGTGGGTCGACACGGGTTTAGCATCCTGAGTGAGCAGCAACTCGTCAGGATGTTCGGCGCGCCGCTGCCAACGACCGGTATGGAGTTCCTGTTGCAGCCGGAGGGCCTCCGCACCGTCGTTCAGTATCTTTGCCTTCCGCCGCAGACGTTCACCAACCTCGTGGGCGGTCGAGGCGATACCGAATCCGCCGCCTACCGAGTCGCGGTGGCCAAGCATGATGCCCTACGGATTTTTAGCAAGGCTTTGCAGGGCGTCTCCAGCAAGTACGACCCCGTCAAGAGTATGGTGGCGGAAGCCTTGGCTCGACCTCTCTTTGGTGCTAGTGCGCCTGGTGGACACGTTGGTACGATGGATTTATAGAAGCTCTCACGTCTAATGTATGTTGCATCACCCAAGTGACGTCCCGTCTCAAGAGTTGGTGTATACATCGTTGTCATGAGTCCGACGAAAGTCATGATGAATCAATCAATGGTCGTTATCAGAGTGACGACAGGGGTTCGGCTGCGGCCATCGCCGTCAGTCCGATGGAGGAGCGTTCGCCATCATCAATCCGGCGAAGGCTATTGTCATCAGTCTGATGAAGGAGCTTCCACCATCGTCAGTCCGACGAAGGCCATTACCATCAGTCCGACGCAGATGAATCCATCGTCATAAGTCCAGTGAAGAGACAAAAAGATATCGTCGTTCCGATGGAGTAGTTGCAGTCATCGTCAATGCGATCAGAAGCCTTCATGCTGCCATTTTAAAGGAAATAGGCGGCTACGGTCGCTGTCTGGTAGACGGAGAAATTCTCATCGTCATCAGTCCCATCAAAAACGAGAATAGCGTCGTCAGTACGACGCCTAGGCCGCCATCCTGATTGCTTCAACGGCCAAAAACGGAGAGGGAAAGATTGACCTGGCCATCAATTGAATCCCTCAAGGGTCGCCCTAATGCCACACCCCGATCCACTGCGTCCACACCCCGATCTTATACGGCCACACCCCCCTGCTAGAACTACACCCGTCCTAGATGATTAGGCATGTATCGGCTCAATCACGTCAATGGTTCGGTCGCACCGAGAAGTAGATAATGGGTGCTAATTTACCCAGA
>QQTW01000579.1_pt1 | contig 23285 bp, 17 predicted proteins | sample 1904831 | NCBI WGS metagenome assembly QQTW01 (sample SAMN09435610, study PRJNA476489) | Subsurface metagenome, whole genome shotgun sequencing project. | reverse complement strand
TCCTGTATACCGAAATCGATGAGATGAGATGAGAAGAAAAGGGGGAGGGGATGTGAGATCTAGGGACCACGTATGATGGCCGCCTCAGATAGGCTCCCAGTGTGTACTATTCCAGCCCAATTATGGTTGGGGATCAATGTAGTACAATATTCAATTATTAGAAATTTCAGTTGCGTCATTTGGCAAGGAACTGAGGATGAACTTGGGACTAGATGTTCGACGACGAAAATGCAACAAGACTATCGTGGCAGTTTTCGCTGGTCAAATCAGAAAGCTTGGGCAGCTGTCACACTTGTCCGCCATGGCCTATGTACACATTTCATCCCCGGGTATATACATATCATACATTCGCACTATATGCCCCTAAGCTCCTCCGGCCCTGACTTGTCGCTCGCAGATACTTCCTTCCCTCATCTACCCAGAAAACCGTACTAGCGATAGCCAACAACAGGAGCAAATCTTGCCCCGCCAGAGCCTCCGTCTGGAAGATGCGCTGCAAGAACGGCAAATAAATGACGGCCATCTGGCCCAGCAGACTTCCGCCGACGGCGAGGTTGAACATGCGATTACCCGTGACTTGCAGTTCGCCTCGCAGCACGCTCTTGCTTTCGCTCCGGCAGGTGAGGGCATTAAACATGTCAAAGAAGACAAAGCAGGTGAAGGTCATTGTGGTGTCGCGGGCACTGATGGAAGAGTCGATTGCCATCTCCCGGATGTAGATGATGAGGGTACCAAGCATGATGACGGTGGCGGATGTGAGAACCCGTTGGATCAAGGCGCGGCTGAGGACACGGGCGGTTTTGGATCGAGGAGGCCGGCTCATGACGGCTGGGTCGACTGGCTCCACGCCTAGGGATTGAGCGGGGGGACCATCCATGAGGATGTCTGTAGCATATCTTAGCGCCTATTAAATGCAAGGATCACTCAAGCGAATACTCACTTATCCACAGGATCTGCATGGCATTGAGTGGGTTGTGTAACCCAAGGAAGGTACTGATGAGAACGAGGGAAAGCGCCGCCACGCTGGTGCTGAGTTGAAATGTCACGAAATTTTGGATGTTGTAGAAGATGCCCTTGCCTTGTTCGATTGCGCTCAGTATGGTTGAGAAATCATCGTCGGTCAGAATCATATCGGCTGCCTCTTTGGCAACATCAGTCCCAAGAAGTCCCATGGAGATCCCAATGTCCGCTTTCTTCAATGCCGGAGCATCGTTGACACCATCCCCAGTCATCGCCACCACATCGCCACGTGACTGGAGAGCTTTGATGATCTTCATTTTGTGTTCAGGACTGGTCCGCGCGAAGATCGATGTTCCCGCCATTGCTTCGGCCAGTTCGTGCGGAGTCATCCGATCAATTTCGTCCCCTCGAAGGACCGGCCGGTGACTAGAAGGAGGACCTGGTCGAGCAGCGTTTACAGGCATTCCCAATTTCCTAGCAATTGCCAATGCAGTCGTTTCCGCATCTCCAGTGATCATAATCACTTTGACCCCACCACTGATGAGTCGCCGGATCGATTTGTCCACCCCCTTTCGAGGTGGGTCGTTCATGCCGACGATCCCAGCGAACGTAAGTCCTTCATATATGTCTTCGTTGACTTGACGACTTGACGTCCCGTTCGGGACGGGTCTGGGCGTGCCACCTCGACTTTGTGCAGCTCGGGAGACTCTTGACGTATCATGAACGGGTCCACTGGCGAATCCAAGGACTCTCAAACCTTCCTCGGCCATTCTTTCGCTAGCTGCCATGGCTGCCTGGCGTCGCGGTTCATCGAGAATGATCTCTCTGCCCTCTTTAGTCAAATACGTGTCGCAGCGCTTCAAGACCTGTTCCAGGGCACCCTTGATATAAGCAATATCCGGGCCGCTGATTTGACTCTGTTCGCGGCCGGCTCCAATGACAACACCCATCCATTTCCTTTCAGAGCTAAACGGTGTTTCTGCAGTTCGGTCCCCGATACGCTCTCTAACATCATCTTCTCCGAAAGCGTCTAATAGATCCAGGACGGCTACGTCGGTCGGTTGGCCTACCCAGCGACTCTTAGCTCTAGTGGTGTTAGGATCATGCCCAAGCATAGAAGACATGATAGCGGCGGAAGAAGCGGTAGCCGGTGAGTTCGCATGGTCAGGAGATAGACGGGCGTTGTTGGCTATGTTTCCAATACGAAGGATCGTGTGGGTTGCCGGGTCTGGTGTAGGCGAGGAAAGCTCCTTGTTTATTTCGATTGGAATGTCTGCATCGAAATGCCAGATTTTGGTGATAGTCATATGGTTGAGCGTCAAAGTGCCTGCTCGTAGATTAGTAAGATGGCCAGCATAGAGGGAGGATTATCAAACCTGTCTTATCACTACAAACGACATTGACCGAGCCCAGCGTTTCAACGCTTGGTAATCTGCGGACAATAGCCCCTTTCTTTGCCATCCTCAGAACACCCAAAGCAAGTGTGACGGTGACTATGATTGGAAGACCCTCGGGTATCGCTGCAACGGCAAGAGAGACCCCGATGGTGAACATCTCCAGTAGCTGTCGCCCCTGCCACAAGCCCACGACAACTATAAGCCCGATCACGGCAAATGATACGTAACTCAGCTCCTGACCGAGGCGATCCATGGATAATTGTAAAGGCGTTCGCGGACTGTCAATTTCTTGCAGCGATGCCGATATAGCACCAAATTCAGTTCCTGCTCCAGTGCCTATTACAAGTCCTTGTCCGTGACCAGATCGTACTAAAGTCCCCATGAATGCAATGTTCGTCTGCTCATTGAGGCGGATGTCTGCACCAACTGTCCCAGCTGCAGGGGAAGCATATGATGGCGAATTTGAGCGGCGTGCACCATTTCCAGCGTCTGTTCTGCTTGGCCTATCTATCGCAGCAATATGCTTCATCGCGGGTTCGTTCTCTCCTGTTAGATTGGACTCATCAATAGACAGATCCACTGCCTTTGTGATTCGCAAATCTGCAGGTATTCTATCCCCAGTCGAAAAAATGACTAGATCGCCCTTCACCAGCTGGCTTGCGGTAACCGTTGACGGGGCTGCTCCAGAAGCTGCGTCTGCTAGCTTCGCGTCGTCCAGAGATTCCATAGGAATACCGTTATGCGAATCGTGCACTTCATGTTCCGTGCGCCCCTTAGTTTTCGGCACACCGCGGATGAGGTGAGCATGATGAGGCACCAGTTTATTCAATGCTTCCAATGATCTCTCCGACCGGTACTCTTGAACGAACCCTACCGTTACAACGATGGTGACGGCAATGGCGATGCTCACAGCATCATCCAAATTGCCCATAAAGAAGGAGATGACGGCGGAGGCAAGCAAAAGCAGAATCAAGGTCTCTTTGAATTGCTTGAGGAAGCGGAGCCACAAAGGCTCTGGTTGCTCATGTGGCAGTTCATTGGGTCCGTCGTTCCGTAGCCTTGCTTCCGCTTCCGCTGATGCAAGCCCGTGAGTGAGCGACGTATCCAAACGTTGGGCAGCATCTTCACGAGTAAGAAGAGAGTATATTGAGTTTCCGGACTAAAAGCGATATATCAGCCGAACGGTTCTATACCATGCTGAAGATGGATTTGATTACCGAGCCTGAGACTATGCGACGCGGTGCCGGGGAGGACCGTTCTGCGGCAGAGATTGGGCTGTTTGAGGTGGGAAGGAGATGGAGAGGACTATGGGATCTTGACATGATCTCATGGCCAAGACATGCGGAGCCCGAAAGAGAAACAGACAGCAGCACCTCTATAGAAAGTGAGGCTGCTGTCTGCTACGATCTCTTTTCGGACTTTCAATCGAACTTGGTCGCGGCGTCCATAGTGCAGAGGACGATGCACGAGAAGGGGATGCTTGGTCTGGAGAGACCACTATTGTATGGGCGTAGTGGTTGGGGTTTTCAAGTTGCTGTAATGTTGTTGTCGACCGTCGTACATGTACGCCATGTCCATACAGCTAGTGGCTAGTGGCTGAGATCCTCAGCTCCCGAAACGGCTAGCTTTTTGTCGCCTAAAAGTTTAGGTTGCTCGTCATGTCGCATTCCCCAAACCTTTTGTTCCCCAGCCCTTCCATTCTGTTTCAATCGTTTCCCAAGATACCTTGCTCGGTGGCTTATTGACACTCGTATGACTCTTTCTCACGTTCTACAGTTCTATACGGAGCTAAGGATAGACTCCGTGATTTTTGGTCCCTTACAGCAACCTCGGAGATATCCCCAGACTTCGCTAGCCCCATTACACGTACACAGACTGACGCGCCTGGCAACTTCCCTGTCACAAACAGTCCGCAACATAACTCAATCATGCATGGCTAGCACCTAGAGCTACAAGCTTTGCTTTCTGGCTATCTGTTACCCTCTACACACACCTCTTCAATATGTTCTACTCAGAAACCCTCCTGTCCAAGACTGGGCCACTGGCTCGAGTCTGGCTCTCTGCCAATCTTGAGCGCAAATTGTCCAAGACGCACATCTTGCAGTCGAATATAGAGACTAGCGTCCATGCCATCGTGGATCAAGGTCAAGCGCCCATGGCCTTGCGCCTCAGCGGTCAATTATTGCTGGGAGTCGTTCGGATATACAGCCGAAAGGCCAGGTACTTGCTGGACGATTGCAATGAAGCCTTGCTGAAGATCAAGATGGTGCGTCTCACGCTTGGTGAATGTAACGGCTGCCGCTGACGGAAGATAGGCCTTTCGTCCCGGCAACGTTGACTTACCCGCCAATCTGGACATCCCTAACCCAGCAACCCTTACGGTGATGGATAAACTCACGGATCCCATGTTGCCCGAGTTGGATCCTAGGTTGCTCGACTTCAGACCAATGGACATGGATTCTGGCGGCAAGCAGGATGATCCGCTGAATTGGACAAGCCAGCTACTGTCCGACTCAATGACAATTGAAATTGGGCGCAACCAACCTGAACCAAGACGTGAGGATGAAGACGATGACATGGACATTGACCTCGACCTTGATTTGGATGTGGATGATGGCCCCAGCATAGAGATAGGCCGGAATGCACCTCCACCGCGACCCCTCGACAATGATTTATTCGGTGACGAGTCCAAATACCCAGGCGACGGTGGGTTGACCCTGGATTTTGGGGACGAAAACCTAGTGCGCTCGCAACGAACTAGCGCTGTCCCCTCCTTGGAGCCGGATGACCCCCCTATTCCTGGGAATGGAATGGCTTTTCAAGATGATGACGAAGTCTTTGGACTGCCCATCGAGGACACGATGGCTCCACTTGGTGCCATAAACCATCCCAACTTGCTGCGTGACTCCCAATCCCCACTTTCCTCAGTACGATCGAGCGTAGAGCGTACCTTTGATGCTTTCCATCTCGATGGCCCTGATCCAGAACCATCAGTGCAACAAACTCAAAAAGCAAAAAAGCGCAAAGTCATGCAGGCGGACGCCAACACTACGATGTCACACGCGCAAATCAAGGAGCAGCAATTGGACAGAGCCGCGATCCTGAAACCAGCTTCGTCTCTTTCTCGTGATCCCCTCTTGTTAACCCTGACGAGACTGCAGCAAAATGGAGACTTCGTCTCCAACATCATGGGCGACGGGCGTGCCAAAGGCTGGGCTCCTGAATTGAGAGGCATATTGTCCGTCGAAGTGGTTAGGAGGTCAGGACAATTGAAGCGGAAACGTGATAGTGGAATCGAGGATATGGGTGAGGACGAAGAAAATCCGGATGACCACGAAGTCCAACTCGAAATACCCGAAGATGATGCTTTTGGGGTCCCCGATGAAGCGATTGGCATGGGCGGTGACAGCGAAGTTCGACAGTCGTCTGAGATACTTGATCTTCCCGCCGACGAGGGTTTTCCAGCACCTGTTGTCAATGACAACACAGGTATAGTTGGCTGTGAAGATAGTGAAGGTGATATTATGAGCCCTGTCAGGGACAATTTCGACGACACTACTGCACCATTGCTCTACCCAGCTGAGCAAGGAGTAGTCTCGTTAGGTACCCAACACGCAGTGCATCTCCTTCGAAAACGCTTCGGCTCATCGGAAGACGGCAGTCCAGCGCCGGCGAAGAAGGCAAACATCCTTTTTCACGAAATGCTTCCAGAGACGACGACCACCAAGGCCGACGCTACTAAAATGTTTTTCGAAGTCCTAGTCCTGGCAACCAAAGAGGCCGTCAAGGTCGAGCAGTCCGAGCAGCAACTTGGGGGTCCTATGCGTATTCGAGCTAAGCGAGCTCTCTGGGGGGCATGGGCGGAGAAACAAGCGGGCGGGGAAGTTGCTGAGCAAGAGCTTGATGAAGCTGAGGGCGTCATGGCTTGAACCCCGTTGGCAGCCGGGGTTGGCTGGAGTTGGTCTTCTTGATGATTGATACTGGGGAGAGGCTTGAGGTCTGGTTCCAGGCGTTCGAGGGCGTTAGTCCGAATGAGGTGAACGGCGATTACTTAGGGATTTAGCTTTTGTTGTATTGATACAATGTATTGGACAGAAGATGAATCGAAGGTGTATCTTGTCTTGTTCATCCCTCGACTGATCTCTTTTGCCAGGACCAGATCTTCTATTCCTCGAACGGAGCACTGGTGATGCCAGTCTTGGCGCCAAGGCATGCACTGACAGTTAGAATACTTATAGCCGAGATCTCGGAGATTAGATCTACATAACTGCCAATAATGACAGCATCTGTCTCTTTTCACGAGCAGTGTCATTGAATTCGAATTTCTTCCCACTCCGGGCAGTCTGCAAGTGATCAGCAATATGAAACAAAGGTTCTCCTCTCTGGACGTCAAAGTTCGTGCAGCTTTGGTATCGTTTGCTCTACTAAAGCTGACCTGAGCTATGTATAAATAGGTCATTGCCAGCGAGCTGTCTGATGTCTTGTGCTCTCTTCGGCTGGCCAATATCTATGACCTTTCATCGGTACGTTACATTCTGAGTGGTCATAGTTTCTGTCACGCTCATGAATGTCTGTGCAGCGTATCCTCCTCTTCAAATTTGCCAAACCTAACCGCCGCGAACAAATCCTCGTCGATCCTGGTTTCCGGTGTCATCTCACCAGCTTTAGCAGAGCCACCGCCGCGGCCCCATCACATTTCGTCGCTAAACTACGGAAATACCTGCGGACCAGGAGGGTAACGACTGTAGCTCAAGTAGGCACAGATCGAGTTCTTGAAATCCAATTCAGCGACGGACAGTATCGACTCTTCATCGAATTCTATGCTGGGGGCAACATAGTCTTGACCGACCGCGAACTCAATATCCTCAGCGTCTTACGTATTGTCCCGGAAGGTGCTGAGCAGGAGGAGTTGCGCGTAGGTCTGAAGTATGCTTTGGAAAATCGACAGAATTACGGCAGCACTCCCGTGCTGAGCACAGATCGGGTACGAGCCGCGTTGCAAAAAGCTCTCGATAGGGATGGTGCTGCTCAAACAAAAAAGAAGAAGTCGGGCGATCTTCTACGTAAAGCAATCGCAGCATCCATGAGCGAATTCCCTCCGATGCTTATCGATCACGCTTTCCGCGCAACAGGGTTCGAGTCAAGTAAGCCCATTACAGAGGTGCTCAACGATGAGACTGTAGTGGATCGTCTAGTTATCGCTTTGCGGGAAGCGCAGCAGCTCGTTGAACGCATAGCTGATAATAAAAGCTCAAAGGGATATATTTTCGCCAAAGCCAGGTCTGACCCGGGACTGCACGCGACACCCGACGACATCAGCAGTGTACCTCAAAACGCTGGATCGCAGGGAAACATAATGTATGAGGACTTCCAGCCATTCAAGCCCCTCCAACTAGAAGCTCCTGAATGGACAATATACGAATTCGATGGTTTCAACAAGGCAGTCGATGAGTTCTTCTCATCGATTGAGGGTCAGAAGCTCGAATCTCGTCTAGCTGAAAGAGAGCAGAACGCAAAACGCAAGCTTGACAACGCTAGACAAGATCATGCGAAGCGTATTGGTGGGCTACAGCAGGTTCAGGAGCTGAACGTCCGAAAAGCACAGGCTGTTGAAGCAAACCTAGAGAGGGTCCAAGAGGCTATCGGAGCAGTCAATGGTTTGATCGGCCAAGGCATGGATTGGGTTGAGATTGCCCGTTTGATTGAGATGGAGCAAGCAAGACGCAACCCGGTTGCAGAGATGGTCAAACTCCCTCTTAAGCTTTACGAAAACACCATAACGCTGCTTCTTGCAGAAGAAGCAGTTGATGACGAAGAAGACAGTGGTGGTGACGTGACCGGTGATTCTGCGTCTGAAAGCGAAGATAGCGACGATCGCCCACCGAACAAGACGAAGGCAAAAGCTCAAAAAAGCACAGACAAGCACCTGGCTGTCGACATAGACCTTGCACTTTCCCCTTGGTCAAATGCGCGTCAGTACTACGATCAGAAAAAGACGGCTGCTTCGAAGGAGCAGAAGACGCTCCAGTCATCTGTGAAAGCACTTAAAAGTACGGAAAGAAAAGTAAATGCGGACCTCAAAAAAGGCTTGAAACAAGAGAAACAGATCCTGAGGCCGGTGCGCAAACAGCTATGGTTCGAAAAGTTTCTTTTCTTCGTCTCCTCAGAGGGATATCTAGTGCTCGGCGGCAAGGATGCTCAGCAAAACGAGATTCTATACAAGCGGTACCTGAAAAGGGGAGATCTCTATGTTCATGCCGATCTCCAAGGGGCAGCATCAGTCGTCGTCAAGAATAAGCCGGGTCGGTCGGGTGACCCGATCTCTCCTTCGACCTTGTCCCAAGCCGGCTCTTTTGCGGTTGCAACATCTAGTGCATGGGATTCAAAAGCCGTAATGTCCGCTTGGTGGGTCCATCCTGAGCAAGTCTCGAAAAGTGCACCGACAGGCGATTACCTACCCGCAGGTAATTTCAATATCCAAGGCGAGAAGAACTTCCTTCCGCCGGCCCAGTTGCTGCTCGGATTTGGTGTCTTGTTCCAAGTCAGCGAGGAGAGTTTAGTAAGGCATCGCAAGCATCGACATCAAGATGAAACTTTCAATACAGGTATCAAAGGTAATGGAGATGGAAGTCGCGGTGTCAATCTCTTGGGCAAGGAGATCCCAGCTGGGAACGACATGACAGACAAGGACACTCCAAATGTAGCCGACCAAGCTACCGGTGAGGTGGATGACGCAAGTCAACCGGAGTCTGAACGCGAGGAAGACGATGGGACTGTGGAGCATTCCGACTCTGATGTTGGAGACCACAACCCCTTACTGTCAAGCTACTCAGGAGATCGTTCACCTACCCAGAGCCAAGACAGTAAAGAACACGAATCACAAGCCGGGACAGAACAAAATCAACCGAGGACGCATAGTCAAGATCCAGTTGAAGAGAGCTCAGATGTTGAGTCTTCGGACCACACGCCCGAAGAAGCGCCGTCATCCGCAAACAACGGTCGAGATGTTTCCAGCAGTGTCCGCCATTTATCGGCCAAACAGCGTCGCCTTTTGCGGAAAAATTGCGAACCCGTGGCAGCAGCGGAAGATCAAGCAGAAACCGTGGCTACCCCAACCGAGGCAACTCCGGCCCGACCTAACACAGAACCAGGCACCACGTCCGACAACCATCATGTAAGAGGCAAGCATGGGAAACGCAACAAGCTCAAGACCAAGTATGCCGATCAAGATGAGGAAGATCAGGCGCTCGCTCTGCGTCTACTTGGCTCCGCTGCAACCCGGAAAGTTACGGAAGATGCAACCGCCAAAGCCGCGAAAGAAGAACAAATAGCCATGCAGAAACAACGACGTCGGCAGCAGCACATTGCGGCCGCCCAGAAGGGGATGGAGGAGGAAGAAACCCGAAGAGCAGCTCTTGAAGAAGGTCTAGAGCCTGTCGATCAGACCGAGGCGGAGGCAATGGAGAGTCTTGAGGCGTATGTCGGGATGCCCAATCCAGGGGATGAGATCCTCGATGCCCTTGTGGTTTGCGGGCCATGGGATGCAATCGGCACACGCTGTAGATGGAAGGCCAAGATACAACCTGGTTCGACCAAGAAGGGCAAAGCCGTCCGAGAAATTCTGGCAACGTGGACAAGGCTTATCGCAGATGGTGAGAAGAAGAAGCGACCTAGGGCTGGGGAGGGGAACGAAGTTATGATGGAGGAAGAAGGAATCCGCAGACGGGAAGGGCAATTGCTCCAAGGGCTTAGAGAGGTGGAGGTCGTTGGTGTTATACCTGTAGGCAAAGTGAGGGTTGTCATGGGAGCTGAAAGATCGGGCAGTCGGGAGAAAGGGGGTAGAGGCCCGGCCAAACGAGGGGGACGCGAGAGTAAGAAGCAGAGGTGACTGTAAATATAGTACATCGTGATGATGATGATATGACGCATTACTGAGACGTTATGACTCGGTCTCTGTTTCGGCTGCTTTGCGTAATCGGTTCATTACTGCTGCGGCCGCATCGCCCTCGGTCTCGTCGATGGCCTCAACGAAGATCACGTCGACTCCGTCGAGATCCAGCTCCCGCAGTGCAGAGAACAGACCTTGAGCTATGGTGGCTGCCTCATTACCCAGGTTAATCGATGAGACATGTATTGATTCCGTTTGGTTGGCGATCTCCCCATTCATAGAAGTGCGGTTCCCTGATTCATCCTTCGGCATGACGGCTGTGAGCGTCTCAATCGAAAATCTGCGAAGGAATCCATCCATGCTAGGACTGTGCGCTACTTGGTGACCTTCAATCACATTTTCCCCGGGCACTTCCAGGTCCTCGTCTCTCCACGTCATGGTCCTCACAAGACCAATTTTCCTCGTGGCAGGCAGATAATCAGCTATGAAGCGGAAGCTCAACTGGCCATGAACCAGGATGACCCTGGCCTTGGGAGAGTAATGCTTATATTTCATACCCGGTGCTCTGGGTGCCGTCGTCGTCGTCGTCTCTGCGCTGTCGCGATAGCCCACCGCTACGTCTTCCCATCCCGGACACTGCCGTAGCATTTCGATGGAAACGGCTCCAGGCCGTAGGATTACCGGTGGATTGGACAATCCATCGACTACGGTGCTCTCGAGACCGACCTTGCATGGTCCACCGTCGATGATCAGGGGAATGCGTCTGGAAAGGTCGTGTAGCACATGGGCGGCCGTTGTTGGTGAAGGTTTGGTCGATGCGTTGGCGGACGGGGCAGCGAGCGGTACGCCCGCTAGGTGGATTAAAGCGAGAGCAAGTCTGGAAGACGGCATACGGACAGCCATGGTAGAGAGGGCACATGTCACATTTTGAGCGAGTGGTGATGGGTTGGGGAGTGGCAGTAGGATAGATAATGGACCGGGCCAAAAGCGAGATATGAGGGATTCATAGATGGCAGGGATTTCCCCTTGGGCCCCTTGAGGACCACCGTCGGGAGAGCCATCTTGCGAGTCCAGATTGGGTCCAAGGAGTCGGCGAAGTTGACCGAGGGAGCTGATATGAACGATTAGAGGGTTGTCGGCTGGTCTCTGTTTGGCAGCGTAGATGCCAGCAACAGCGTCACTTCTTGTCGCGTCGGCGCCGAGTCCGTAGACGGTTTCTGTAGGGAATGCCACTGGCAAACTCGATGTCTTCAGCAGGTCAGCGGCTTGAAGCAGGTTGTTGGCATCCTGGCTGTCCTTAGATAAATGGATATCCCAGTCTCCGAGAAAGTGTTTGTTAGACTTGTCGAAAACGAAGTCCCCAAGCTTGTGCACATCGACCGCGAGGATTTGGGTATCCAAATGTGACTCCTGCTTGCTTTGATCCATAATGAAGAGGGATTTGAACGCTTTGATGTAGAATGAGAATGAGAATGAGAATTTCGTGGACAATACCTTAGAGAGCAAATTATAAATTATGGAAATCCTCCAAGCTGTACTGGTAGCAATTATGGATTACACAATGGCCCATATCCCAGTGTTTGAACTACGGACTTGAAGGCATGAACTGGTGGGTTAAAAAGTCGTTGCACATACAAGGAAACATTATACAGAGTCCGGATTGTTAAGTGATTTTGAATCTGGGTCATATTGTCGATCGAATATAAACAAGCTTGAGTAGGCATAGGGCCCTCATTAATTAATTATGGTTTCCGAACCTGTACCATCGCTCGAGCTCGAACTCGCTCGTCGGCGTCAAGTACCCATCCCGCGTCGTCCACAACATCTGCCGCCGACGTGGTTGAGCCCTGCGTCTCGACCCACTCGTCCTCTTCCATGTTCATTATAAGACAGATCTGAGTACATCGCGCAAAAGCATCCCGTAATCCATAACGACTTCCTCGCACAACGATGTTAACGAGGCCTGCGATATCTCTTTCCAACCGGATCGCTCCATAATCGTTGATTCGACCATAGTAACTCCAAATGCGCTTTTCCAGGACGTCGGCAAGGTACGAAATGACGGTGGTCAGAAGTCGCTCAAAATTCCCATTGGTCAAGATCCTGGCAATAGGCTGCGTAAGTGCGTCCCAGCCTCGCTGGAAGTGGTGCTGTGCCCTCTTGTTGGCGGCAGCGTCGGACTCGTCATCCTCTTCGACTAGCCCTCCGGCTTCTGCGTTGCCCTCATCGTTCATCTGCTGGTCGATATCGCGGAAGGCGTCGGAGAGAAGTGGCCGCAGTCGGGGTTTAATGACATTTTTGAAGACCACATATATGCCGTCGCTGACCAGCTCGGATGCTTTGGCCTCAAAGGTCTGTTGAAGCGACCTGAGCACGTTCGCGGCATACAATGCATCGCCCTCGAAGGGATATAGCGAATGCAAAGACTTTAACGACGCTTCGGCCTTCTCCTCGTGTGAGTTGCTGCCGTGATATCCTTCGATCCAAGGCTGAACGATCCTTCTGACGTAATCACATCCTATATCCAGGTCATTTATAAGGACAAGGAAAGCGATTATCGTATTTTCAGGTGGCAGCGCGCCTTGAATGGCAGCCTTAGGGTAGCTCTCGTCACGCATCTTGCGCTGTATCATCCCAATGAAATCTGAATCAAGTACACGTGTTATAGATGGCAGGACACTAGAAACAACAGATCGTTGTGAGGTTGCCACGGATCTCTCTACAACCTGATTCACAATGTACATCACGTCGTCCACCGCGGACGAGATGTACGGTGCGTTGGAATGCAGCGGTTTTGCTGGATTAAGGGACAACCCCGATGGCTGTTCGTCGAGTTGAAAGGCTCGTTCTACAGACCGGCGGAGGAGAAAGGTAGTCATTGCATTGATCGGCGAGATTACCCGATCAGCGATCTTTTGATTCAGGGCGGAACTCGTAATGAACGACGGTACCTTGAGAACTTGATGTTCCATTTTCCCGTGAATTGACTCCTGCTTTGTCGACTGGTCAGCACTTTCCGTCGGTGAGAAGAATCATTGACTCATACCTTGCATTGGAGTGCGATGAATCTACGATAGAGAGACCAACGAGCAGCCATCGCGGTCATCTCGCTCAGGAGGGTATCGATTTCTTTAGTTTCGATACCTTCGTCATCTTGGCGTCTAGAATCTCTCGAGGCGCTCCTTTTGTTTGGGGAACCAGCACGAGGTGTGCCGCTTCTGGCGGGCGGAGCTGGAAGAAAGCTTTGGACAAGAAAAGTGAAAGCATATGATCTGATATCGGTAAGCTTTCGATCTATCGATCTCTCATCGCTCCAGCTGTCGATGATGATGCCACCCTGAACATCTGCTTCGCTTTGAAGCCTTTCCAGAACGCGAACCATACTTCCAGCTCCATAATGAAGTTCTACCAAGCCACCGTGTTGCTCTACTATCTGAGCAACGTGTTCGAAAAGCTTGGTGAGGGCATTGGCGTAGAAAAAACCTTCTGTAGCCTGAGAGCCCGCAGTACCTGCGTTCAGATTACTCCTTGCCCTGGTTGCAACGCCTTGGCAGACATAACGCCCGTATACATCCAGACCCACATCGGATTTCCCAATCAGAGGAAACAGTTTGAAAAACCTAGTAACCTTGGATCCATTGTTCTCTGCGGCTGCTCTTTGAAATTCACGAAGGAAAAGACCTTGCAACGACTCCGCCGCTTGCTCCAATGTTGTTTGTGGAGGAGCTGGTACTTCGGACGTCGGTACGATTTCCTCGGCGAAGGAGCCTTTGATAACGTCGGGAGGGATTTTGGAAGCGCGATTCAGGTAAGCAGCAGCAGCTTCCCAATCCTGGGCGGCGCCCATCGAGCCGGTGACACCTAGCACGCATGTTTTGAGCTCGGCGACTTGGTCGACAATATGCAGAGTGTCTTTGACGCGGGCTTGCTCAAGATCCAAGCGGGTGACAGCGGCCGATATACGCTTGGCAGTAATGGCGGCATTGGAAAGCATGGTGTTGCCGATGGACCGAGCTGATACGGCTTGGGAACCGAGATTGGCTCTAGAGATGTCGAGGCGTGCCAAAGACCGCTTCAGCTCGGTTTGTGAAGCGACCAGGGCATTCAGGCGTTGGGTGACACTCGCTTCTTGTTGGTGGAGTTCGTCCATTTTGGCCTGTACATCTGCCAAAGACACAACTCCGTCCACCTGCCATGGTGAATTAGGTGGCCCTTTCGACGCATTTGATGGCTGTAAAGTTTGCGGGATAGTATCTCTCTGAGCTTGATGAAACATCGATAACTGTTTAATTCTCAAACCGGTCTTGAGACATTCGAGAACTCAAACCCATTTGCTGGAGAGCCACCACGACACAATCATCAAGGACACTGTGAGCACGAGTACTCGAAAGCCAAATCATGGCGAGAAAGGGGTCGTGGGACAAGAGCTACTTACGGAGTACATGAGTGAGGTACCTTGGTATACGCGCTTGTTGGCGCTTAACGCGGCAAATAACACGTGTTACCATCGGCTGTTCTTTATATGTTCTATCCAGCCTTACTTTTAGTCTGTATCAGCATCTTAGGTATTCAGTCCCACAAGTAAGTGCCTCTCTGTCAACTGTATAATACTCACCGCCTCACCGAGATTGCCGATGAGTCCTCAGATAGAAGTAAGTCCACCCTGATGTGGGCGTTTTCTTAGCCGGAAGTAACCAAGCCCATCGGATACAAGTCCCAAATTTCGCATACTACCAAGTCCGGCCCCACATCTTATCAAATCTAGTTCTCTGTCAATGGCCGAACCTGCTTGTAGTGATTACAAATCTTCCTGCGTTTCTTGACAATCTCCTCCTACATTTTTGCATGGTCTTAAAGCGAAGCCTTTAGCAGCCCGCATCCATCTCCTACTTTAGTATCTCTTCCTGACAATAAAAAACTCTAACGACGCCTCAACAGTTGGCAATTGCTTAGTTAGATACAGCCTTCGAAAAAGCGAGTGGTACAGCCCAACCCAACGATACGGGGCCACGTTGAGGCTTACATCTGCGGCCTCCCCTTGGTCATCTATCAATTTCTCGGGAAACGCTTTCTGCTACGTTGAAGACCAAAACGTCCGAACAGACTTGTGCGGCACAGGATCAAGGATTAAGGCAAGATGGGCCAGGAATCTTCTACCCCCATAGACGAGACCACACCACCTCAGACGCTCAACGATAGATCTATAGAGGCAGTTGCATCGTATATCAAGGAGGGCCGCGCTAAGAAGATCGTGTTGATGGTCAGTCTACTCAATAACCCGATTCCGACGACTATTTAGACCATTTTGACTGTGCATTAGACGGGGGCTGGTATAAGCACTGCTGCTGGAATCCCTGACTTTCGTTCTCCCGATACTGGGATTTATGCCAATTTGGCAAGATTGAACCTGCCATATCCCGAGGCTGTCTTCGGTTCGTATATCATACAATTCTTGCATCCAATGACCGAGCTCATTCGACATGACGCAGACATCTCGTATTTTAGGTCCAATCCTCTACCATTCTACACTCTTGCACATGAGTTGTATCCTGGTCAATATAAGCCTACACTATCACACTGTTTTCTGCGCCTGCTTTCGGACAAGGGGCTCCTACTGAAACTTTTCACCCAAAACATTGACTGCCTTGAGCGAGCCGCTGGAGTCCCCAGTGATAAAATTATCGAAGCACATGGGAGTTTTGCGCGGCAACGATGTATCGACTGCCGAACAGAGTATCCGGATGACTTGATGACACAGGCGATTCATAACCGCGAAGTCCCTCACTGTCGGGAGACTGGGTGTAATGGTTTGGTAAAGCCAGATATCGTCTTTTTTGGAGAAGCTTTACCGGAAGAATTCCACCTAAATAGACAACTGCCAGGCCATGCTGATTTGGCTATCATAATGGGAACGAGCCTGACAGTCCAGCCGTTTGCGAGTCTCCCTGGCTACTGCTCTGAGGGAGTACCGCGGTTGCTTTTGAATTCAGAGCGTGTCGGCGGTCTAGGTTCTCGCGCAGACGATGTCCTTCTTTTGGGAGATTGCGATGACGGGGTCCGAAAGCTCGCGTCAGCGCTAGGATGGATCGAAGAACTGGAGGCCTTGTTCAAGACCTACAATCCAGACCATTCTTTGGGAGGGCAGGTGAGTCGAGATGACGAGTCCCAGCCCAACACACTTGATGATGAAATCGCCAAAATCACCAAAGAGGTCGATGATTCACTTCGCATCACGGACCAACATGCTGCTTCTGTGAGAGAAAACCTGTCACTACCCGTGCCCACGGCGTCACAGTCGCCACGATCGATGGTGCCTAAAGGCGAGAATAGTGAGCAAATCCAGTCGCGATGGAGTGATCTTAACGTACACGACAATGGCCGGTCAAATGGGGGCAGCGAGCCGCCAGAACCATCAGCGACAGATATAAAGCTGGATGGTAATGCCGGAACAGATGATCTTAGACAGGAGGCGAATGCTAGTCGTGTGGAGTCGCAGCAACCATCAACTCAATTGGCGGCACACAAGCCTTCCTTGTAATTGCCATCGAAGTGTGGTGGACTCGGGCAACAGCACAGGTAGGTCTGGAGCCTGGGAGGAAGGTGCGTGCTGCATTCAGGGAACCAGGACGCGCATTCTATATTCAGACTATCAACGAATCCTTCATTCTGTCGCTCCTGCTCTTTTCACATAAGCATACCAAAGCTACATGGCTTTGCAATCTTGTGTCTACCACACTTGCATCTTCGTTCCATCATTAACATCCACTTCGACGCATCCACACTCGCTGTCACGGGTGCAAGCTTAGCACTCTCGTTTCTTACATCGCTAGATTATCATTCATCGACATTCTCTATCATACTTTACTTGGACTCAACGCTTCTTCACACACGACTAGTACTCCATTCGCCAGACTAGCTGCATGTCGCGGTCATGCCCGATGGCCAGACAAGAAACGGCCGGTGGAGTTCCCGAAGTTTCTTTGGCCTCAGAGCCAGTCATAGGAAAATTATTCCCGAAAAGCCCAGCCAAAGATTTGGCGATGCTGCTGTCGATTCCCGGGAGCCGGACGATCTGGCCCGGAAAGGCTTGAGCACATCACAGATGGACAGCACGTCGTCGAGCACCGCCGAAAAGCTTCTTCGCCATGGATCAAGGCTTCTCTCGATCATTCGGTTGCATGGAAGCACCGGTGAACGAGGGAGTACCGGTAAGTCGTATCTGGCGAGCATGTCACGAAAACAAGAATTGGCTAATGCTTCGAAGACATTGAAACTTCACCCATCAGGTTACCGTCTCTCACGTCTTTAGAGCCGGTCGAAGAAACAGCTGCTACAAGCAGTGTTACTATCTCGACAAGCAAGACTGTTGTTGTGCCTCGTGACACATCCGACTCGCTTCATAGTCTATCGAGCGAAGCACACTCGGACACGCACCTATTGGCGGCTAGGGGGCCCGATTCATTTGCTCCAATGAAAGAGTCTCAGCTTGTGGCCACGGAAGCTTTGCACAAGTCTAAAAATCAAAAGAACCTCCAAAGGAGCAGATCTATCCCTGGACTGACCCATCAGCTGTCTCATAAAGTCTCAGATACCTTTGCTACCCCTACAATCATTCACCGCCCTAATCTCCAGGCACGTCCAAGTATCCGGTCCCTACATGAACAACCGATATCTGGTATTCAAAGTACAGAGAAGATCGTCGCGCAATCAAGCACTGATCCATCAAGCCTTGCCAACAGTAGCGGTGCCTTTATCTGGAGCCGATCGACTGGGATGACGTCCCTGAGCTCTAACAAAGCTTCATTGCATGGCCCAAAGAACAAGGATAGGAGTGAACGTCTCGAGCGACCCATACATCAAGGCTCCTCGGGACCCAACTACGCCGAGACCCGTGAAGGTTCGCTGACACCCATAGAAGAAACTCCGCAAATTGTGTCACCTACAATCATCACAGTGGAATCAGCAGCGAATGCGAAAATCTTCTTCGAGACGTACTTTGATGCTTTGTTGTCTCGCCAGAAGTGCCCACGTTCTCTCAGACGACATGAGCTTGAAGCCCGCCTCCAAGTGGAGGCGTTTACGACAGAACAGCGGCAGCACGAGAGGGCTCTTTGGGCGCTCCAGGAGAGCGACCAACTTCGACAAACAAGGGTTTTGAAGAGTAAAGCTAATGCGACGACGATGCGTTCAGGGGTGGCGGTGGCAGGTTTCGACGTCGTCAAGGTTCTTGGCAAAGGCAGCTTCGGCGTCGTGAGATTGGTCCGCCAGCAGGATTCGTCACGGGAAGAACATCCTTTACAGGATCCGGCGGTATCTTCTCCTTCGTCCCGGAGGCAATTACCCCGGGAAGACCTGACGAATCGGAGAATGTCGACCGTCGAGATTCTCCGGTCAACCTTGGACAACCAACGAGCCTCGCAACGGCGCGGTGTTCAAAGGGCCAAGCGGGAGGTCTATGCAATGAAGGTCATACGTAAGTCGGATATGCTGCGTAACTCTCAAGAAGGCCATCTTCGTGCAGAGCGGGACTTCCTTGTTGCTTCCGAAAAATCGAGATGGGTCGTACCGCTCATCGCGAGCTTCCAGGACAACACTAATCTTTACCTTGTCATGGAGTACATGGTGGGTGGAGATTTTCTAGGTCTCCTCTTCCGCAAGGATGTATTGAAAGAGAAAAAGGCAAGGTGGTATATCGCAGAGATGATACTTTGTGTCGAAGAGGCCCACCGCCTCCATTGGATCCATAGAGACGTCAAACCAGATAACTTCCTCATATCTGCATCGGGTCACTTGAAGATCTCAGACTTTGGTCTAGCCTTCGATGGCCATTGGACGCATGACCAGAGCTTCTTCAATAACCATCGGCAATCACTGATGGAGAAGCTTGGGATCACGGTTGAGGGGGACTCTCTAGATAGAAAGGAAGCAGCACAGATTGCAGCCGGGATTGCTCTGGCAAATGCCGTCACTGGACGCAAAGGTCGACGCCAGACGCCACAGGCTGACGGCCCAGGTGAAAATGAACAGATCCTACAGTGGCGAAATCGATGTGGCAACAGGAAGTTAGCTCGGAGCGTCGTGGGGACCAGCCAGTACATGGCACCTGAAGTCATTCGCGGCGAGCTCTACGATGGCCGCTGTGACTGGTGGAGTATTGGTATCATCCTTTATGAGGTAGCTAGCTGCCCTTCGCCTATGCCTACTTCGGCTGCTGCTGACTTTGAGGGTGGTAAAGTGTCTCTATGGTTACACTCCGTTCGTCTGCGAGAATCGGCACGACACTAAGATGAAGATTCTTGTGAACACCCCATCTCCGTTCCGTTTTTGAAACAGGCTGACAGCTTAGAACAACGCAACGACCCTCAGATTCCCCTCGGAGAAAGATATTGACCGAAAGGAAAAGATTTGTTATGAAGCCATGGATCTTATCAACAGTCTGCTCCAAGAGAAAGAGCACCGCATTTGTTCGAAGCAATACAGGCAGAACGATTACCAGCTTGCTCGCCTAGGCCCTGGTCACTTGGTCCCTACCCGTACGGACAAGCAGTCGCAGGATTATCAAGGACACTTTGTTTACGCCAACGACGCGGCCGACATCAAGTCCCATCCGTTCTTCCACGGCCTATCTTGGGATCGCTTGCATCTTTCAAGACCACCTTTTGTCCCTGATGTGAAGGGTCGAGATGACACCAAGTACTTCGACGAAGAAGAGCCAGTGAGCGACGTCGACGACGGTTCAACCACTGGTAGTAGAGTGGATCATGATGCCTACGCCGAAGTCCCCAGAAACGTAGCAGCAGCCGTTCTCACGACCCAGCTTGACGGTGCGCATGGGTTGCAGACTACGACTATTGCGCGTGGGTTTGGAGAGAATGGTAGCCTGAGCTTGCGACTGGGGGAAAACACAGCCAAATCCGCCAAACCCAAGGAAAAGAAAAGACCACGGGACCGCGTGCTGAGAGACAAAGAGGTCGGGCGGACCGTGCTGGAAATGCGAAAGAGAGCTGTTTTCATCGGCTATACCTACCGGAGGCCGAAGTCGAGCTTGTATGATGAGGAACGAGGCCGGCAGGGTCATGGTCGTAGGAGCAAATTGCCCAGTATGAACTGATCTTCCTGGCAGCACTCGGCATGAGGTAACCCTTATTGCTCGCTCTCTTCCCCCGTAGAGTTGCGACGGGAGGCTGTGGATGGCTGCGTGATCGGTTTTGTTTTGCGCTTTGCTGGGCTTCGAAGCAGTCGCAGTCTAACGAGGAATGGCGATTCAATCTGAAGTTAAGAGAGAGCATGTCTCTCATCGCTTGAGTACGTCGTCACTGCCAGAAAGGCATCCAAGAAATCCAGAACCAGTTCTGATCACATCTGAAGCTCTCAAGCGTCTTGTAGAGTCCATGGATTACCGGCACCGTGCGTAGTGAGCACTGGCGAGGCCTCCCTTATAATTAGACGGTTCCTTTCTTTCTCATGATGGAGATGGATCAGAGAAAGGATCATAGGTAATTACAGATAATTAGTTCCAGTTTCCCTCGGTATGTTACCCAGTCCCGGTGAAGCATTTCTATCCCATCCAACCCAAATCTAGTCATTGCGGACAAGCCGTTGCCCAACGTCAGTCTATATCGCCAAGAAGAGCGTTGATGGACGCCCACCACCACCAATCCTCATCTAAATACCCAAGACTCCACGTCGACGCCATCATCATATAGTATGTCATGAGAGTATTAAACTGCTGGTGGCCCACAACCCGATGATGCTGATGATGGAGGTCGCAGAAAACCGCCAAACAAACCAAGGTGTGAGCTGAGTCGCAAAGGATTTTGCGCCCGGAATCCGATTATACATTGTAAGACTGCGCAAACCGCATCAGCATATGATATATATGTTAATATATTTCGGCTGGCTCCCTCCGGCTAGAATTGGGTAGGGGCAAAACACACGTCAAAGAACCACCGCATATCTGTGTATTGTTCCCCATGCAGGCGAGGTTGCATTCCGAGTCGGGCAGTTTTTGAGATAGTGGGTTTAGGCTTAGGGCGCACCAACACTGTAGAAAGCGCCGGGGGGTTCCGAGTTAGAGAATTCTATAATAGGGATTTTGCGGATAGATAGGTTTGATGGGCGACCAAGGGGGGAAAGGGGGGGGGATGACGGACCTCGCGACCGTATTCGAGTCCGGCGTATTGTTTTTCGCCGCAGAATTTCAGGCATCGCTGCACGGTCATTGTATCGGTTGCGTTCTGGGGCGGAATACTATTCTTAGCTTTTCTTCTTTTCTTCTTTTCTTTGTTTTGGGCTCGAAAGGGGAAGGGGGTAAAATAGGGGGTGGTGATGTTGCCAGGGAGAGGGGGGCGGCAGGTGGTCATACCATCGATCCATCTGCCAAAGCCCTGTTGTTGCCGGTGGCGGAATTGCCGGTCGTCTCATTATAACATCCCAGGTATGTGTGCGTGGAAGTACCTGGCACGACGGCAGTAGAAGAGCCGGCTGGAGAGGCTGCTGCTGCTGTGGTGGAGGAAGATTGAGCGTTGGCTGCTGCTGCGTTAAGAAGAGCGATTACCGCGACGAAGAGGAGTCGCATCGAAGAAGAGCAGGATATTGATGCGTCCCTTTGCGCCTGAAGAAATGCTTGAGATTGAACAATCGACGAATTGATGTGGATGAAAGTCAGCGCTTGGTCACGTGCTACAAACTGCCTGATATAGATTACAATATATTGAATTTTACGTTACATAGATTACCACACCAGCTGTAAGGAAGCAGACCAGGCCGGCGTGGATTCTTAGTCAGACAGTATATTGAAATGAACTGCGCAAGAACTGATTTGACCCTTGAAGGGGATCCAGCACTGCCCATTCCTATTCCCACCAACCAGAACCGACCTCTCCATTCAGTACTCGACCGAATGTATACGAAGTCTATGTTGTACAGTCGTTAAACCTGATATGCAACCTGAACCCCAGTCTCACTCGTTCCCCTTTTAGACATGGTGCCATAGATATCGACAGATTGAGGCCTATCCTCGACTCCCTCGTCTCGTTCTTTTTGAGTCGTTCCCGCAAGTCATCCCTTGGAATGCCACTTTCCCGACTCCCACCAGATCTTCCCGTAGGTAGAATGACCAGCACCCGGTATCGGTCCGCATGCAGCCCCACGTTAGGATTCGCTGCTTCAAAATCCTTGTGCACTGGCTTTATATGGCAGGTGCGCCCATTGCAAACGGTGAATCACCGAATCCATCGTCCTGTTTCATGGTACCATTGAGCATCGGGCAAAGCCTGGACATCACAGTAAGTATACTGCCAGTTACTATATCGAACGGTTCCTAGGTATGGAAAGACAAATGAATGAAAGGATCAGAGGGGACAAGAGAGGAGATGAGTCAAGAAAAGTGGAGTGTCACTTTTTGTTGGTCTTGATGTGCCCAACCTGACCACAGTTCGCACACTTTCGCTGAGTGCCTGCACTTTTGGCCGCTGGTCGCGCAACCGAAGATGGAGAGCCTGGAGCATCAACCACGTCGCCGTCCCGTACCCCCTTTTGCTTGTCGCGGGCAAGTCTTCGGTCTTTGTTCCGCTCGAGTCGCGCAAGCTCCTCCGCAACACTGGCACAGATTAGCTTCAAATTTTCCGCTTGACAATACTATACTGGGCCCCTTACGCTTGTTGTGCCAGGCGATCCAATTCCGCGTTGCCAGTAGGTTTGGCGTCGTTCAAGCTGTCACGTTTTAGCTTGCAGATCCTCGCGCTGCCGTCTGATTACTAACTTGATGTTCGCCAATCCTTGTGCCTTCTTCTTTCTTTGGTATTGACGTATGACACTTGGATCCCGAATGGTTTCTTGGACCTCGTTGAATGTTCCGTCCGCAAGAGGAATCCTACGGGTAATCTTGAGAACTCTGCCGGCCTGACTGCCACTGCTTATCTTGCTAAATTGACTCATCGTCTCATCGTCTTTGCGTCGGAAAGACGCCAGTGTCTGCGCTTCGGATCGAGGTGTTCGGACTTCGGGAAGATCTGGTGGGAGTCGGGAAAGTGGCATTC
>QQTW01000578.1_pt1 | contig 23320 bp, 25 predicted proteins | sample 1904831 | NCBI WGS metagenome assembly QQTW01 (sample SAMN09435610, study PRJNA476489) | Subsurface metagenome, whole genome shotgun sequencing project. | reverse complement strand
CTGAAAACATCCCCTTCGTCTTAAACGTCACAACGCACTTCTCTCCACTCGTCTCATTCACGACGGTCATGCTCCCCACCGGTTCCACGTATTTTTCTCCCGCGATCAGATTCCGCAAGAAACACGTCGCGGGACAACAACTGTACAATTCCCCGCTCGGATGAAGCATCACCCGGACCTTTCCTTCGGTGATCAATTCCGCGGATTTACCCCAGAACTTTTGGGTGGGGGTCGGACTCTGGGTGTATGTCCAGTGCTTACTCTCCGCTTGACAAGCCATGCGGAGGGGACGATGGGAGATCTTCTCGGCCAGATACCGGAAGTTGAGATCCTCGCGGACAAGCTCAAAGGTTTCGCCGAGCATGGGATTGAAGGGTTTGCGGATCGCTCGCTCTTTAACGCGGCTTTGAGATAGGCTGGAGACGAGGAAGGCGGTGACATACAGAAGACGCTGGTCGCTGGAGAGACTGGGGTGGGTGGCGGCGTGGTCGAGCAGGGCAGAGTATTCGAATTGTTCGGATATACGTTGTAACAAAGATATAGGCTCGTTGGCGGAAACGGGCATCGAGACGGTCGAAAGATCTTTTCCGACGTTCTTTCGTAGAAAACCAATCAAGCTCGGGGGCATGGCGACCGCGGCAGGGATCGTAGTACGTCTCACGACGGGCGCAAAAGGGAGAGGAGAGAGCGAGTCGGGCGGCGGCAGGAACAGGGATTGGTAGGATGTATTGGCGGGAGACGTCGACGGGATTTCTACCGGCGTTTCGACGTCACTGTTCGATCCCGAGTCCGATGCATCGTCGTATACCTCCTCTTCTTGCTCTCCGTTGTGGTCGTGGTCGTCTCCACTGTCGTGATTGATGTCCAGGAGCTGCAACTGGTGTCCATTCCCGTCGTCCGCGTCATAGAACTCGTCTGTGGAGAAGGTGTCGGAGCTGAGTCGAGCAGACAGTCGAGCTGGTACCGGCGCCGAAAGACGTTTGTTCGTGCTGATCAACTCGGTGAAGTCGGCTACTACCGAGTCTAGATCTTTCAATAGCGCCACGCAGTGTCCGTGCATGCCGGGATGTTGCTGCTGTCGAGCCGGTGGAGCAGTCGATGACGCATTCGACGCCGCCGGCGAAATATCTCGCTGGGCCGACGCTCGTCGAAACAGTCCCGTGGTGCGAGGACCACCGCTCGGCTTCCGCTTCCACAATCGATGCTTCTCCTTGCCTTGGAAATAGTCCCCGCTGTGCATTTCGGTCGGACTCTCGTCCAGATCCTCAAATCGGTCTGCGTAGACGGGCATTTGAGATGCGGATGATGATGACGCCGACTCTGTCGCACTCGCCAGCCGTCGCACGGCGTCCCTGATCCCTGCCACTCGTCCCACCAACGCCTCTACCCGGCCCCAACGATGCTGCTCGTCGGCCTGACTGCCGGCTATCACTTGAGACGTGGCTGCAGTCGAGAAGGGAGTGGCGGAAGTAGTCACGCTCGGAGCAGATTTCGACGCTCTCTGCAGCGCCTGTCTCCACGCGGCAAAGTCTTTCTGATTGGCGGCCCGAAGATGCCACACCTCCGCACCCGAGTCCACTGATATCTCCCGCGTCTTTTTGTTCACGCCAATCTCCGCCAGCGTCAGCGGTATCGCGCCGCGCAGCGCGGACGAGTTGCGACTGTGATAGTACGAGAGCGTGCACGACGTAAAGTCCAAGGAGAAGAACCGCCGAGCATAGCCTTGATGTCGTTTTCTTCGTCGTTTCATGAGCATGCCCGTGTAGAACGTCGCGGAGCTTGTCTCATGCTGGCTTCCGGAGATCGAGTCCTGACGAACGATCAAGGACGGCACTCCGCTTCTGGATCCCGTCTCGTGCAGAGAGTCGCTGGACTCGGCCGCCAGAGGACTGAGTCGAGGGCTTGCTCGACCGTTGAGACTGGTCTGGCTCCCCACCGCAGCTGCGCCTGCCTTCAGATGAAGAGGATATTGACTCGTCAAGGGCGGGGTGCCCGTCGGATATGTCATCAGCACCAAAGTCGCTGTCTTGGACGTCTGCTTGGAGAAGGTATTGTCGAAGACAATGGCATACATGCCACCTTGATCGGCCGGGACATCGTAACATCCCGTTGCGACCTTTTCGGCTTCACATCGTCCGAGCCAGAGAATGAGAATGAGACCGAGTCCTTGGAGTTTCTTAGCGGCATTCGACGCCTCGTTACGCACTGGAGCAGAGCTGCTTTGGCCATCCAGCTGAGGTGTCAATGGAGGCTCAAAAGTTGATGCTGGGGCAGCGTTGGAAACAGCTGCATTCCCTCCCGGATGTTTGAAGATGCCCAGATTTATCGACTTTTTATGAGGTTGCACGCTCCAAGATAATGTCCGATTGGCAGGAACATGGATCCATCGGACCAGGTATGACTTTGATCATTTGATATCACATCAGCGCAAATTCAGGCGTATTATGGATCTCTGCCTACCTTGCTATGTATCTCTAGTTGCTCCATTGTTGGTGATGTGAACTGTGCTAGTTCCAGATGCAATGTTCGAACAGCGCTGAGATATAGCTATCCTCAATATCGATCAGCAAACATTAAGCCGGACCATTGAGGGCATTGAAGGGCTGATAGTCTTGTGTTTTGGTGTCCCGTGAGGTCCAGTTCCCATGGCAAGCTCCTGAGCGCGTGTCCAGTGTTACCATCCACGTGTCAGGGGCCGAGGATACACCTCAACCAACATACCAACATCTCCCTACCGGGATCTAAATCCTTGACAGCTCTACAATGATAATTCCGCCCAGTATTCAATCCAGCATCTTTAATGATTGGGTTCTCTAGTATTATAGTCTAACTTACTCTTCTCATTGCGTTAAACCTGAATAATCTGCTTCATGTTCAAGGTGTCGTCGCAAATAAGTTGCTTACATAACCAGATCAGCTATCGATAAGAATGACGCTAGTGAATGCGCACAAATGGAAATGCACGTCACGGTCCCCATTCACATGCGCCCCCCCCCCATTCATTGATTGGCATTATAATTGAAGCCAGCCACCGTTAATATTGTGCGCTACTTGCCTGACTACCTTTTTGACTCATGCACAGTATCATGCAGCGCTGCCCATATCCATCTCGATCTTCACACTACGCACCGTCGAGATATAAAAGACACCGACAGCGCGCCCAGACATAACGCAGGATAGTTGGTATATCCCGCTGCTGGAGCAATATATATCCACCGGCTGACCAGATTTGATCTAGTTTGATCCAGCACTCGATAAGTGGCAAGAGAAAGAATACAAAAGGCTCCGAACAAGATGCATGACCTCCGTAGACAGGCGCTGGAGAGCAAGAAGACTGTCTCGCGTAAGGCGCAGTCCAAGCTGAGCTCGCGCGACTCGTCTCGGGCAGGGTCGAGGACCAACTCGAGAAACCAGTCGCGCAACGCCAGCCGACATGGCTCTGATGACGAGGAGGGGGCTCTGAGCGATGGCACGTCCTGGAGGTATGTAACTATCATAAGAATCTCTTCTACAACATATCAGCGATGGACATATGTTCAACGATGCTCATAACGCCACCCACAGCTTCAACTCTGTCGACGATACGCTCGCGGCGGAAGATGTCGATTCGCCTATCGAGGGCTGGCGAGCAGATCTAGGCGACGTCATCGAGCAGATTCTCGACCGGAAACGCAGCAGCGGCACGGGTCGAGAGGAGACCCTGGCGACGTTCAATCGGATGGCCATGGCCAAATATATCAATGAGGAAATTGGTGACAAGATCGAAGAGCTGTACGGCGCGTTGCTCAAGAGCGTCAAGGCCAAGTCCAGTGAAAAGGAAGCTTCTCTTGCGCTGAAAGGTCGGTAGTCTTTCATCCTACGACAAACTTATATATGCATCGATCTAAACGGAATGAATCATACAGCGCTGGCATTAATCACCATCACCGACCCCTCCGATATAGCCTACGATGCCACTCGCCAGCCTTTGAAAGAAGTAATTGGCGATTTTCCCTCTGCTACCGTCAAATCCAGCGCCATCCACACGCTCGGAGCCACCGCCTTCTACGGTGGAGCCAGCACCGAGGAGATGTTAGGAGCAATGGACTACCTCCTCGAGATCATCGAGTCGGACGGACGCAGCGTCGGCGCTGAGGATTCCGGGGTGGTGGTCACGGCGGCGCTCGAGGAGTGGGGATTTCTCGCGACGCAGGTCGAAGATCTCGAACAAGAAAGTCCCGAAGCGATGGAAGTATTCATCGACCAGCTTGAGAGCAGCGACGCGAGCGTGACGATCGCAGCGGGGGAAAATATCGCTTTACTATTCGAGAAATCCTTCACGGAGCGGGAAGAAGGCGAAGACAGTGACGACGAAGCCGACGAGGACGGAGAAGACTTCGAAATGGGAAATCACCCTCGCGATGCTCCCAAGATGATCAAACGCTACGATCCCTGTCGCAACATCGGCCAACTCAAGCATCAATTGTCCAGTCTCGCATCCATCTCCTCGCGACGGTTGTCGAAGAAGGATAAGAAATCGCTGCACACGAACTTCGCGGATATCTTGAACAGCGTACAGAACCCGACAAGAGGGCCGCGGTATCAAAACGCCCTGAATCAGGAGACTGGGAAGAGGTACGGGAGTCGCTTGGTCGTGAGGATTCATCAGACGGGTGTGATGAAGATTGATAAGTGGTGGAAATTGTTACGGTTACGTGCCTTGAGGAGAATCCTGGGGGGTGGGTTCATGGTGCATTATGAGAAGAATGAGGTCGTGTTTGAGAGTCTACCGTGAGTTGTTCTTGAGCCTCCCAGTTCCTACTTTCTGCTTTTCTTGATTCGTAGGTTGCTGATAAATATTCATGGGCGTAGGATCATGGTCATGAATGAGAAGTAAGCCTATAGAAGTATTGCTTGCATGGATGGATGGAAATCATAATTATGGAAGAGGGGGATGGAGTTGGCGTGACTTTATTTTCTGATTCAGCGTTGTTTGCACGTGGAGGGGCATAGACTGAGCTCAGCATAGCTACGGTAATGACCAGTGTGAGCACTGAACCGCCCGAGACAGTCACAGTGAGGATTATCATTTTAGCTGCGTTCATTCATTCCATATACCCTTTTGCATCTTCATCGACTTCCTTGGCAGCACACTTAGCTCGTGACTCCTCTGGGAGTGCACGCTATGAATAGACATTGAAACTGCGATCCACACAAGCATTTGTTCATTGAATGGTTTATCGCACCAGTACGGTACGAAGGCGAGATGTATTGGCGACCGAGCGGTCGACCGAAGCCAGTTGATCGTATAAGGGCTACGCACATTGATACAATTTGAGGCATAGAAATCCAAACATGCCGGTTCTATCCGCAGTTGAGAATTAGTACATACTTCAGCCACGTCTGAGTGGTTACGACTTCAACTGTGGCTCCTCCGATACCTCCTCCTCAGACCAGATTAACTTGCTTCCCAGCGCTTGATCAGTTTTGGGTGATACGGTAGGTAGAAACGGTGGATTGTGATCTGTCTCATCCAGTGAACCGAAGCAGCGATCAAGCTTCGTTCCTCGAAGGTCTCGACATAGAGAAGACCAGCTGCTCATCGACACTACCATCTGGGTTCTTCTCCGAGACTTATACTTCCCACATGTAAATCGATTCCTACCACGAACCAAAGTTGCAAATAGATGAATGGATAGGCGACCAAGGCGCCACAGTACAGTTCCCTTTATACAGACATGATGTGCTTACAAGGAAGGAAAGAGATTCGGACTTGAAGAAGGGGTTGGTCAGCAAGAACAATGAATGTAAAGACGAAATTCGAAAGTCGGGTATTGATCGGTGATGATGGATGATGGATGAAGTTGCGTGTGTTCATGCCAGAATTGAGAGAAGAAAAACGAAGAAAGGAAGCTCAGAGGGTCAATGCAAAGGTACAAGTAAGTACTATAATGGAGAAGATAGCACAGAAATGATCAGACATGATTGATTGATTGAAGAGATAAGAATCGAAACAGAGAGAGGAGAGACCACCGCCCTTTCGCTATCGCGTTGGCTATCGCGTTGGTGATGGGTTGATCAATGAACGTTTGATATCGTCTATTCAGCCGTCTCGACGCTCTGATAGGCACTCTTTCTCGACCATCGATTCGGCGCTGGTGGCAACGGCCCAATGGGCGGTGCGGGCCTCATGGGCAACGTAACGGTCTGAGTACTCGTCGCGCCGGGACTGGGTCGAGTACCCGGGATAGACGGCGGCGGGACCATGGTGGTTGTCGACGGGACTGCTGAATTGCGAACGGCGCGTAGCCCGGGAACGGCCGAGGCGGATGAAGTCCGAAGGGGATGTCCTGGGTGCGGATTATGTCCTGAGTGCAGATTATGAATACCGTTGGGGGCATTCTCGCCCTTGGGCGTCACGACGGATGATGATGATGATGTCGGGGCGACGGCGGTCACCGGAGATGGTCGCACGTTTCCTATAAAGATCTCTTCGGAGGTCGTCGGCGTGATCGGACCCAGCGTCTCTTTCGATGAGGCCGAGTCGTCACCCCCTCGAAGCACATTCGGGGGATACGACGAGGCTGGCTGGACGAGATGCGACTGTCGATTGTGTTTCTCCATCATGGACACCGCCCATCCTTCCAGGTCCACCGGGGTCCGTTTGGCTGCTCGGAGGAAAGGATCATTGTCCTGTTCGCAATGCATGAGCTGTATGTGATCAAGGAAAGCAGTAACAAAGCAACTTACGTAAAGTTCCTGTGGCGTGGGTCGCTCATTCGGGTCTTTCATCAGGCATCGCTGGATCATGTCTTCCAGTATCTGAGGGAAGGCATCACTCTTGGGCAGCTTGGGAGCTGGTTCATGCACAATCTGTTGCAGCAAATCCAGGATGCCCGGTGGCCCGGCGTTGACGCGATCCCCGGCAGCCTCGTCGGTCGAGTCGAACGGGAACCGACCAATGGCCAGCTCCATCAGCGTCAAGCCCAGACTCCACACATCGGATTTGACTGAATACTGCGCCCCTCGAATCCGCTCGGGGGCCATGTAGTAGGACGTCCCAACAAACGTGTTGGCGATGGAGTTGACCAGCTCGCCCGAGACGCCAAAGTCGCACAGCTTGATATATCCGCGCGTATTCACCAAGACGTTTGATGGCTTGATGTCCCGATGCACGATCCGGTGCACGTTGTACAGATATGTTAGGCCACCCAGCATGGCTTCGGCGATCTTGCCCAGCACGTCGATGCGCACCGGTCCAAAATCTTTGGAGATGCGATCGAGCGAACTATGCATTGTTTGGCATTAGCTGCCGTCGGTAAGGTCCATCCATTGGCTTTGAATCAACATACCCGCAATCCATATATTCCATGCACATGATGACATCCCCAGCATCGGTCAGGAAAGCACCATAGAACGACACGATGTACGGCGAGTTGCAATCGTGCATGATATGCAGCTCCCGTACGATCTGTTTGCGAACCTCCTTCTTGGCATCTACATGAATCACCTGGGAAGATCGGTCAGCCTCGACCGCCACTGATTCTCGCGGGTTATCGTAATCCGACATACCTTCTTGGCCATGACCACCTTCGTGGCAGCGTGCACCACCTTGCTGACCGTCCCTCCATTTCCGGCTCCCAACTCCTTCACCACGATCAGGTCCTCGCTCCGCAGATCGAGCTTGAACTCCACCCCAATCTCGAGCGTGTCGCCTCGGCCGGCATCGTTACCGATCGCGCCGGGAATCTGCGCGTCGCCCGCCGACGGCGCCGGGGCTCTCGAAGCAGGCGGGGCACTCAACGCCAAATTCTTGACGTTCTTCCGCTTCATCGTCCGCTCCTTGAATCCTTCCGACATGTTGGCGGCACCTGCAAGAGTGATATAGATAAGCCGGCCGTATGCTCAACGCTGCTCACAGCTGTTGGAGGTTACTGCTCCTGCTGCTGTATGATATTCAGGAAAACAGTCGATGTACAGTAGATGGGTGCGTTTGCAGTGCGTTTATTTTGGGGTAGAGTAGGGAGGCTGATCTCCTAAACGTGTCAGCCCATGTCGCGAGTGAATTTAGTGGATATCAACGAACGAATGATGGTCACCTGTCGTTTGGTGGATGCGATGCGCGGGCCGAGTTAGGTTAGGTTGCCGCACCGAGACAGGCACCACCCAGGGGACGAGGAACCGCCACCAACACCGAGACCTTGACGGAGGCCTAGACTGAGACTGCAGTAGAGTATCAGCAGTCACTTAGCAGAATATTAGGACCAATGGTAAGAGGTACATACTGTACACCGCCGTAGCGGCTGAATGCTAGCGACTTACAAGCCCTTTGATATGCGAGATATAAAGATAGGCAAGGAGCAAGTCTAGCAAATCTTAACAGCCGGCCACGAGTATGAGCCGAAAGAAATCTTAGAAGATGATCAGATCTTCACTGCAGGAATGTCCACGCAAGTGCCATCAAAGAGCAAAGTAGTCTCAAGCCATTCTTTAGGGAAATTAACAAGAAGTCGGAAACGACCGACGGAAGTTGGAAATATCCTAGTGATACAGGAACAATCCAAATGCTATTCGGAATACTCCAACGAAAAGGTGTAATTGGCAATGCCCGTTGTCCATTGATGCGAAATTTCTGCAATATATCGCGGACAGTTCCGACGGTTACCCGGCAACGAAAGGGCGGTATTAGTGGCTCGGTGTTTCCACCAGAGATGCAAGAAGTAGAACAGGTGAGTCTGTACTATCAATGAGTCGCAAATTGCTCAGGGCAGGGTCCGCTAGAGGGTCTGGCCCATGGGTTTCTCCACGCCTCTTTGCTAAGTGCAATTGCAGCATGTGGCTCCATTCAATAATGGCCTCTCAATAAATAAAGAATAGCTTTTGCTCGTCACGGGGTCACGATATAATTTGGGTGACCCGCTTGATTACTCCTTCTAGACTGATGTATTTGAACTATGGTGATGCAAACCGTAGCCATATTGAGAGTTGTCAAGGTGGTGAACTCCACTCCTACTGAATATCCTAGGGATAAACCATTGTTCCTGGCGACAATGGGAGGAGCACGTGCTGTGTGTCAAAAGTGAAGACTGTCATCGGCGGAGATTCCCGCCCATGAGCGGCTCATTCACACTGATTGGTCACCCGCCATCTTGATGATGAGGCTCTGCGGTGACTCCCTTAGGTATTGTCCGTGCGGCTCAACCCTGCTGCAAGTGCTCCGCAACGCGACCTTCATTCCCTCTGCCACCACCTCACCCTTTCAACTCTCTCTAAACTTTGAACCACTTCAGTCCTTCAACCACCCGTGGAACTCCTTCAAAACAGGATCAAGCAGTGGATTGTACGCCTTATCTGCTCCTGCTCGCTAGAACCTTGGCTCTTACAGCAAGTCAGGCGTCATGGACGCGAAGGACTTCATCGTGGGTGAGGCCGAACTCGACGACGAAGACGAGTTATCTGAGGAAGGAGATGGAGAGCAAAGAAAGAAGCCAAAAGGCGCGAATGGCAACGTTGACGACTCGAGTGAGGAAGACGAAGATGATGACGATGAGGAAGCAGCCCGAGAAGTACGTACTGCTTCATCATACGTGGACCCCCATACACATGACTCCCTGCTGACACTGGTGCACATCTAGATCCGAGAAGGCTTCATCGTCGACGAGGATGAAGAGGAGGAAGAAGCGGCCCGAGGGGAGCGGCGCAGACGTGAGAAGAAGCGTCGTCGCGAGGAACGGATCCGAGAGGAGGAAGAGGGGTTGGACGAAGAGGATCTGGATCTCATCGGAGAAGCCAACCCGGACTTTGCACGCAGGGTCCAGAGCAAGGTGAGAGATTTACATGTCTTGAATGTTCTGTTCTCCATGCTGACCCTCTCCAGCCCAAGTTCAAGCGTCTGAAACGTGGTCATCGAGATGTCGAGGAGCGCGGCGTTTCCCGGGGCCTGGAGAACATCTTTTCGGATGATGATGAAGTCGACGACCCGCGCACCGACCGTCTGGGCCGCTTTCGGTCCGATGCCGCCAACGCGATCGACGAGTTTGACGACTTCATCGAGGAGGATAAGCTCACGGACGACGAGGAACAGGACCTGCTCGATGACGAGGAGCGCGAGGTGGCCCGACCGAAGGCCGAGCGCGCACGCTTTGACCCCACCAAGCTCTCTGGCATGGACGAGGAGGGCGTGCAGGCCATTGAAGAGGCATTTGGGAAGGGCACCGAGTATGACTGGGCGCTGCAGCTGCAGGAGGAGATGGACGATCAACCCGAAGTCCCGCAGAACGTGCAGCTGGCCGATGTCTTTGAGTATCAACAGGTGGCCGAGAAGTTGATGACCGAGGAAGACAAGGTCATCCGTCTCAGCGATGAGCCGGAGCGATTCCAGCTCGCTCGCAAGCCTTATCGCCACGTGGTCTTGACGGACGACCAGATCAAAGAGGAAGCGGTCTGGGTCTCGCGGATGATGCCGAAGCGCAGTCTGCCCGAGAGCCTTCGGGAACCGTTCCTCAAGGCCGTCGCCAAGGTCCTCGAATTCTTTGTGGTGGACGAGGTCGAGGTGCCCTTCGTGTTCCAGCATCGCAAGGACTACCTGATCCACGCCGCCAAGGTGCCTCTCACCCCCGATCCGGCCAATCCGAACGCCCCGGAGTACGTCGTCAGCGCCGAGAAGCTCCTCAACCAGAACGATCTCTGGCAGATCCTCGAGTATGACTTGAAGTTTCGAGCTCTCATCGACAAGCGAAACTCGCTGCAACGCACCTACGACAAGCTACGAAAGCTGGCCAACATCAATGACACGCTCTTCGAGTCCATGTTGCCGGCCGCCGAGACCATGGAGGAGCTGCAGGACCTGCAGGACTATCTCTACTTCCAGCATGCCTCGCACGTTAAAGATCTCAAGTTGATCGAGGGGGAGATCCAGGGCACGCATCGACGGGCCGGCATTCACAAGTCGCTCTACGAACGGATCCGCAACGGAAAGGTGTACAGCTTGGTGCGAGCATTTGGCATCTCGGCCGATGCCTTTGCACAGAACGCTCTTCGGGATGGACGTCGACAGTACACCGAAGATCCCAGCGTTCGTCCCGACGACATGGCCGACAGTGAGAATGTGCTCGACTCCGAGTTCACGACCGGGGTCCAAGCGCTCCGAGCGGCCAAGATGATGTTCGCCGAGGAAATTGCCCACAGCCCCAAGATGCGCAAGGTCGTGCGCCAGGCCTACTACATGAGCGGCATCGTCGAGAGTTTTCGAACCGACAAGGGCTTGAAGAAGATCGACGAGCAGCACCCGTACTACGAATTCAAGTACCTGCGAAACCAACAGCTCAGCGACATTGCGCGTCAGCCAGACATGTATCTCAAGATGCTGAAGGCCGAGGAGGAAGGGCTGGTCGAGGTTCGCATCCGTCTGCAGAACGAGGAGGAATTCAAGAAGCAGCTGTTCAACGTGCTGGCCTCGGATAACTTTAGCGAGATTGCCGATGCGTGGAATGCGGAACGGAAAGACGCGCTCAACCGGGCGTTGGTCAAGATGACCGCTCCGATGGCCCGTGGCGTCAAGGAGAACCTCCGACAGCGATGCGAAGACGAGATCGCGGCCGCATGCCGGGAAGAGTTCTCGAAGAAGCTGGACCAAGCCCCCTACAAGCCGGCTGGGATGGTGATCGGCACCATACCCCGCGTGCTCGCCTTATCCTCCGGCGCGGGCGTGCCGGGCCGTGACGCCGTCTGCTGGGCCTGGGTGGAAGAAGATGGCCGTGTGCTAGAGACCGGCAAATTTACCGACCTCCGCTACGACGAGAAAGCCAAAGGTGACTTCATCGAGCTGGTTCAGCGCCGCAAACCGGACGTGCTTGGCGTGTCGGGCTTCACGGTCGAGACGCGCAAGCTGGTGGCGGATATCGAGAAGATCGTCGAGGATGCCGACCTGCGCGGTGCCGAGTTCGAAGACGCGGAGACCGGCGACGAGCAGAGCAAGAAGCTTGACGTGGTGATTGTCAACGACGAAGTGGCGCGACTCTATCACGCGAGCGACCGAGCGGCTATGGAGCGTCCGGGACTGCCCCCGCTGACGCGATACTGCATCGCCCTGGCCAAATACCTACAGAATCCGTTGAAGGAGTATGTGGCGCTCGGCCGAGATATCATCTCCATTTCCTTTCACCCCAGCCAGCAACTGGTCCCGCAAGAGAAGATTGTCAAGCAGCTGGAGTCGTCCATGGTGGATATGGTGAACCTCTGCGGCGTGGACCTCAGCGAGGCTGTTGGGGATCCCTACACGGCCAATCTGTTGACGTACGTCTGCGGCCTGGGTCCGCGGAAGGCCACCCACTTCATGAAGACGATTCATGCGACGGTGAGTAAGCTACCCCGACCTACGGGAAACAATGCTAACGGCTCATCAGGGTGGCGCGGTTTTGACCCGTCTGGAGCTGCTCGGAGATCTCTCGGTGCGACCGCCGGTGGTGGGCCCGCGCGTGTGGAATAATCTGGCTAGCTTTCTTTATCTGGAGTACGACAGCTCCGAACCCACCTCAGAGTACCTCGACAACACCCGGGTGCATCCGGAAGACTATGACCTGGGAAGGAAGATGGCGGCCGATGCACTCGAGCTGGACGAAGAGGACATCAAGATGGAAACCGAGGAAGCCGGCCCGGGGGCGGTGGTTCGAAAACTCATCAGGGAGGACGCTCAAGAGAAGGTCAATGATCTCATCCTGGAAGAGTATGCGGAGCAGCTCGAGCACAAGTTCAATCAACGCAAACGAGCCACGCTGGAAACGATTCGGGCAGAGCTGCAACAGCCTTATGAGGAGCTGCGGCGCAACTTCTCCGTCCTCACGACCGACGAGATCTTCACCATGCTGACCGGTGAGACGCGGGATACGCTCTGCGTGGGCATGGTCGTGCCCGTCTCGATCAAGCGGGTTCTAACGGCGCAACGGCAACTCGAGGTCGTTCTCGACTGCGGAGTGATTGGCGTCGTGGAGGAGCATCAAATCTCGGACCGGCTCAGCTACGATCTCCCCCTCACTCATTTCTTCGCCCCGCGCCAGACGTTGCAGGCCAAGATCCTTTCGCTGAGTCGCTCCAACTTCGAAGCGACCTTCTCCATCCGAGAAGATGTGGTGCGGCAACCATATCGGAAGAATTATGACCGCATGCGTGACGAGTGGGATGAGGCGGAAGAGCGTAAGGATAAGGAGCTATTGAAAGAGAAGAGCAAGGAGGCCGGACGTACGCAGCGAGTTATCAAGCATCCGCTGTTCCGCCCGTTCAATACCGCTCAAGCGGAAGAGTTCCTCGGATCGCAAGCCCGCGGTGACGCCGTCATCCGGCCGTCCTCCAAGGGCCTCGACCACATCGCCATCACCTGGAAGGTCTCGGACAACGTCTATCAACACATCGACGTGCTCGAGCTCAACAAGGAGAATGAGTTCTCGGTCGGTCGCATCCTGAAGATCGGCGGCAAATACACCTACAGCGATCTCGACGAGTTGATCGTCAACCATATCAAGGCCATGGCGCGTAAGGTGGACGAGATGACCCTTCACGAGAAGTTCCAGAGTGGGTCCAAGTCGGAGACCGGTATGTTTTGACTAGCGTTTCGAGGAAAAAGAATGCATCCGCTAACTGACCATAGAACGCTGGTTGACGACGTACACGGAGGCCAACCCAAAACGCTCAGTGTACGCCTTTTGCATTGATCCGAAGCATCCGGGATATTTCTCGCTGTGCTTCAAAGCCGGACAGAAGGCGCCGCTGGGAAGCTGGCTGGTTAGGGTCGTTCCCAACGCCTTTGAGCTGCGGCACAATGCGTATCCCGACATGCGCGCACTGTGCAATGGGTTTAAGTTGCTTTTCTCGAACATGCATGGGACGAGCCGGTAGTTGCGGGTGGGTCGATGGGGGTCTGGTGGTCTTTACATGTCTGCGTTCTCGCGCATATCTCTTACACTTCTAAATGAGCCGTGGGAAATTTGCTGTCCGTAGGTGTGGTTGCCAGAATCATATTGATTAGCCAGTCTTAGTTGCCTTATTGGTCATTAATCAGGCGTCATCATGAAGACTTGTAGACGTTGCATTTGCTACGACTCAGAGCTCTAGTATTTCAAGCTACTCTATACTATTATCGTGACCAAGTAAGCGTAAAGTTCTATCTTGGGCAATTGGGAAAGGAGGGAGGAGAGTGGCATGGGTCGACGGCCGCATCCGATAGACGTCGTTCCAATCTTCCGTGGACGGTTACGAGCTCGCATGACTTGTCCACCCACACCACCTTGACCTCTCCTCAGTGGACTGACGCTATCTTGGTAACTCTTTGTGAACCAATGCCGCTAGCCCCCCATTTTCCCCGAACATCGTCATCTCAATCTGAAGGGAGCTGGTAGAGACGAAAATAAAAGCAGCCCCCAGCACACACATCCTTCCAGACCTGAAGCTGGAGTTCCAAGCCCTGTCAGCCATCTCTAACGGCACGACACATCACATCCATTGGAGGTTGAGCCGTAAGACAGTCGGCAAAACTTTCAGCAAAGAAAAAACATCAGCTTTATCTTCTCGATCTTCCTCCGGAAAATCGGACCGTGGGTTTGAATCTAAGATCGTTAAGATGGCGGTCACGGCCACCAAGAAGACCCAAAAAAGCTACTTCCAGCGACCGAAGACGCGTCGACGACTCGAGATGATCGCCAAAAGAGATGAGAAGCAGAAGCAGCTGAAGGATAAGAAGCGGAAATCATCCGATGTATTAGAAGTAGATCTCTCAGCACCCGAACCCCCCTCCAAGAAAGATTTGAGACGAGCCAAGCGGTCTGGGGCGACGAGCGAATCTACCGTCTCCAAACCAACACCCGACGAGGACGAATCTCCCGCGGAGGAGGGGACTTCTCCACCCATTCAATCTCCAAATCCAGATAAACCAAGCAAGCGTTCTGAGCATGGTATTTGGATCGGCAACCTAGTCTACTCGGTCACCAAGGCCGATGTCCGCCGATTTTTGAACGAAAAGGGTGCTATCGAAGACGATGAGATCACGAGGATACATCTCCCTCTCGTGGGCCCCGCTGGACCTCAATCCAGGCCATCGAAGGGGGCCAGTAAACCTACTCCAAACAGAGGATTTGCTTACGTCGACTTTACGACCTCCAGCGCCTTGGATCGCGCCCTGGGTCTGACCGAGCATCTACTGTCCGGAAGAAAAGTGCTCATCAAGGATTCCAAATCGTTCGAAGGACGGCCTCAGCTTTCTCAAAAGGATGCATCGAACCTAGCTGTCAAGACCGTACCGAAGAACAAGCGTGTGTTCATCGGTAATCTCTCGTTCGATACCACGGAAGAGGACCTCATGGAGCGTCTCACGCAATGCGGCGAGGTGACGAATGTTCATGTGGCCACTTTTGAAGATACAGGGAAGTGTAAAGGTTATGGGTGGGCGGAGTTTGAGACATTGGAGGCTGCTGAGGCCGCTGTACGGGGTTGGATTCCAGCAGCGGAGTCTGATGGTAGCGAGGAGACCGAGAAGGACACGGGGGATGAAGCTGAGTCTGATGATGACGATGACGGTGATGAGGAGAAGCCGCGAAAAACTACGAGAAAGAAAGCCAAGAAACCAAAGAAACACTGGGTTAATCGGGTCAAGGGACGGACGTTGCGGATAGAGTTTGCGGAGGATAAGGCGACGCGGTATAAGAAGCGGTATGGCAAAGGGGGGACGAAACGCTCTGCAGGCGTGGCGAACGTCGATGCTGAGGATGGAGCGAAAGCCGTTGCTGAGGCTGGGGAGGCGGGAGGTGCGGTGAAGACCGGTTCAATTCCGAGCGAGGTGTCTCATCAACAGCGAGGGACTGGGAAGAGGATCAAGTTCGATTGAACGCGGCTCAACGACATGTGGTATTGAGCGGACATTGGGCTTTGGGCTTCAAGCACAGTCAGGGGATTGGGTTGTGAGAGTCTTGCGGAATGGTTGCAGGGAGATGGAACTAGTGTGGGGAAATCTCGATCTGAATGGGTTCCTGACATCTCAGTCAAGACTTGTGATCGGATGAACTAGCGTTCAGAGCTCAGATGTTCGGAGGCGCCTACCTCGTGCTAACTACACGGAGGCTACGCTATGACAAAGATCTAAAGCTTTCCACGAGATCTCTTCTGTTGGTGGAGGTTTTCATGCGTTGACGACGGAGTTTCCCCTCCTGGGGTGTGTTACGTGGAGGTGTCAATCGAAGTTTCAGGACTTCGATGATGCAGTGGACGTTGATCAATTTAAGAGACTGAGCACAAACACTAAGATGACCACATCAATGCTTATTGATTTGAAAAAGGCATACTCAGCACTACGTCTCTGACAATTATCTTCGGGAGTTCGTTAATCCTTTCTTTAGGAGGGTGGTTTTCCTGCAGTGATCCATCACTGCACACGCAAGACCATCGAAAGTGAGGTAGCTGAGCAATAGCCACCAAGCATCAGACGTAAAGAGCTCTCTCGGTGAGGCATATCATCACAGCTTCAATGTTATTTTGATATAGCTGTATTTGGGCTTTGATTAAGTACGGTGAGCCAGAAAAAGCCTAGCATGATATTACAACTCCACCCTGACGGATCTAGTTGCACATCTTTATGGCCTTGCCCCTGAGATATATATCTTCTTCCTTTTATCATTAGACGAGATCCTAGAGCTCTAACGGCATGTTCCTTGATGCCAGCTTGAACAGAAATACTTTCATCGAAGCTTTGGTCTGCACTCCATATGCTGTTGCCTGTTGAGTGGAAACGAAGTCCAAGGACCTCGAATAATCCTTGCGTATCTCGATCAACACCCTTCCCTGAGCTGCCTCAATCTTTTCTCAATTGCGGCGAAAGCCTCCCCACTGCTGGTGTCAACAAGTAGCACCCACCCTTTCCCAGTGTTCTAGCCACTGGGCACGATTCCACCACCACAGACTTGTTTGTCAAGAGACCAACCTCTGCATCTCTGCATCACGACTCCAAGTTCACTCACGAGAGACTGGAGGTGAGCGATAGAACTCATTTCACTCTAACAAGAAAAATGCTTGCTAATCACATTTCCCTTTAGTTGACGTGCATCCCTTGACATCGCCACTTCCAACAGTCAACACAACAGGTCATCGAGGTGCACGCTCAGCAGACGACGTTGTGTGGGGGTCCGGAGTTGACTGACTTAGTCATCACTGAGTCAGCCCGAATTTTTCTCGGAGCCTCCATCGCTCTCCATGTGGAAGTCGTGACTCCATTCGACAAGCCACTCGTCCATTCGGCCCACTCGCAGCGCACGCAGGGCCAGGGTCAGCGCCACTCCTTTCATCCTTTCTTTCTTCCAGTCCTCAATGCTTGCTCAGCAGAGGATCACCTAGCCTGTTGCTTATCTGGCTCTTGCCAACTCTTATTTCATTGAAGATTTCATCGCTGATCGATTTATTCAGTCTGAGCGTGAGAAGGGCAGCCTTCGACGTCACGCTGAGCGCACATCTGGGGGGACGGTCACATCATGGTGGGACATCGTCGAAAAGATCTCGTCAAGAGTCGCCGACGAATCGATGATGGCGAAGAGGAGGAGGTCGGCTCGGATGTAGCCCCCTTGGAGGATGATTCTTTGAGCGAGGCTACAGAGCTGAGCGAGCTAGAGGACGAGGAGGGCGATGCGGATGGCAGCGATATCAGCGAGCAACACGATGCCACGGATGCCAAGGCGTCTCCGCCTAAAGACAAGACCACCAAGAATGGTAGTGCTGCAGAGCCGAATGGCGTGGCGACCAAACCGAAGAGCACAAACGCCAGTCCGGCCAAGGATGGGCCCGTGCTGGCGGGGACGGACACCGAGATCATGATGAATGGGATGCAGGTTCCAGAAGGGGCGGTCGTGGAAGAGATTCACTTTGATGATATTCAAGAGGAGGTGGCAAAGGAAGAGGCTCCGTCGGGAGAGTCAGCCCCAGAAGCTGCGTCGACTGCCCAGACAACGGAACCATCGCAGGAACGACGTCGCCGCACGCAAGACGAATATCGACAGAAGCGCGACGCTGATCCAACCTTTGTGCCTAATCGAGGAGGATTCTTCATGCACGACCATCGCCATGCTGGACCGGGTGCGAATGGCTTCAGGCCGTTTGGCAAAGGGCGAGGGCGAGGACGGGGCGTAGGTGGTGGAATGCCCTCAGATCGGTACGTTGGGTCTTCTCCCTCTCCTACAGCATCTCTGTTCAATCGGCCTACTTTGCTATTGAGGACGACTAACACGACGGATACAGATACGCCATGCAGGCACCGGAACCGACAAGCGAGCCTTGGGCGCACGATCTACATGACACCTTGGGCCCGAACAGGCCAGCTCCCGCCAGAGGTCCAGTTCCCGGCAGCCCGTCCAAGCAGGCGCAGGCAGGACATCAACAGGCCGGCCCTCAGAGGTCCTTTTCCCGAACGACCCACGTCGGCAACGTCCAAGTCCGCGTCCTCCTGCCGCAGATGCAAGATCCCATCGTTTTCTCGGCGGTGCCCGTGAAACAACATACTCGCTTGCCCCAGCATCGTCCGCCTCTTCGACGGGACAAGCCGGTGCGCATCTCGCTCCCAAACAATCCCGCACGATACCAATTTCCGGCGGTCGAACGATCCTTTGTCTTCATTCCTCGTGCGCTGCGGCCAAATCAGCAGGGCTACGGTCGAGGAGGGCGGCGAGGAGGCTTCGGTCCGTATCGTGGTCCATCCAGTCGTCCGGCGAGCACCTACGGACGTAGCATCTATTCGCCTAGCGTCTCGATGAGCCGTCGATCGTCCATGGCTCGCGATATGACGCCGACGCACGATCCGCTCCGCTCCGCCACCGGCTCGGTCGTCTCTCGACCGCCGGCGGCGTTGCCAGAGCCCAGCCGACCCATCGTCAGATTGCCACCGGCGCCCGAGGGACATCGTGGTGGGCCTGGCGGTCCGGTCATGATGGCCCCGTCGGCCTCCATGGCCGAGTCGATGATGCCGGGTGGGCACCTCGCGGCCTTGCCGGCCCTGCCTCCACACATGGCCTACCAGGAAAACTATCCGGCCTCGCTTCCGATGCACCAGCCACGACCTCAGAAGACCGTCTCCGTGGCGGGCATCGACTCGCCCGAGAAGATGGCGTTTCCCCCGCCACCGTTGCAGCAAGAGCAGCAACCCTTTCACCAGCAGGTGCCCCACGACGTTAATGGGCACGGTTATCCCCACGACGGGTCGATGTCCCACCCACCGCACTCACGTGGTGCGTCGTATCCGAGCCAGCCGTCGGCCGGCACGCCCTTGTCGCATATCCCCGAACGCGCCATTCACGCCCAGCCCTTCCAGCCCCAGGCGATGCCAATGCCCGGGTACGGACCAGCCCCTCATCACCATCATCACCATCATGCTCCTCCTGGCGCCCCTCCGCCACATCCCATGTACTACCCTGCGCCCGATCCTCGCATGGCCGGTTATCCGACCGTGGTCACCAGCACGGCTCCGTCAGGACCCATCTTTGTGCCGATGATGCCCATGGGCCACGGTGCCGCTCCACCACCACCGCCCCCTCCCCCTCCACCCCCGCCGCCCGCGACCGGACCGGGTGGGACCGTAGCCCAAGAGAGCAACGGCATGGTGTATTACTACGATGCGGCTCAGCTGTATGGAGCGGGTGCGGGTGCCTATCCACCCGGAAGCTACGCCGTTGCTCCCGCCGGCGGAGTCGTGGGGATGGGTGGTATGATGACGCCGGCTCCAGACGGGTATTATTACCCACCGACTGCTCCCGGTCCTGTCTACTACGGACCCCAGTGATTTGTGTGTTTTGATTTGCTCCTTGTTCTCCGTGTCCCCTGCGTGCTACTTCTCCTTCTCATCATTCTTGGCCCATCGCTTCGATACACGTTCCATTGCATTACAAGGTTTATCGGCGGGAGTGCAGGCTCTGTTTATCTCGTTGGCTTTCTTCGTTGCCGATACTGTAACCTCTGCATCTGGGCGTTGTTTGTTCACTTGACCTTGCTTGTAGGACTCTGCTCGAACCCCGCTCTCCATGTTCTCTGTTCGGCCTTCGTTTGTTCCATCCACCCTGTTCTCCTCATTCACCTTCTTCATCTGACTGCCATCCCTTGGTTTTGAGCTCGGTCTCTCTCAGCGTGTTTTAGATAGGAAGGAAGGATCCTCGCGAGGGGATTCCGCCCGCTTTACGATTTTTATTCATTCTTCTTCTGGGTGTTTTGTCTTGTCTTGATTGACACTTCTCTTGTAGGCTGGATTGGATAGTGATGATTGAGCTTTGCTTTCGTCGACAGTGTAATGGTGACGGGCGCTTTGTTTTCGTCAGCCTGACGATGATGATGGTGAGAGCTGACTTCACTTTCGTTAAATGTATGACGGCGAAATACCTCTGCCTCCGTCTAACTCGTGATGGTGATGAAGACAGCTTCTGCTACCGTCACACTGACGATGATGATCTCAACTCTACTCTTGATCTGAGGATGCGTGAATCATCATTGCGGGAATCATTCGATTCTTGTCTATCAAACACGGGTAGATCATAGCGACGTTCATGTCATCAAGGATCAGGAACAGGTGTGAATGGTGAGTGCTCTCTTGACCTCTGGACTTCTTCCGTAATTGAGATTATGGTTCGATCGAACATCTGTAGGCTGGCTTCTTCATCCGACTCAGGGAAGAAGAGAAGGGATGTCAGGATATGTATAGTCAGCTATCGGCAAGGTCGATGGGCTGATCTCATCCTTGGGCTCGACAGTTCATGGACGGAACAAGAGAGCCGTGACGGAGCCCTGGGGAGGATGGTCGACAAATCTGTGACCACCGCACATTCCAGCCTAGATGATGACGAAGTACCTATCGGTAGTGTTTCCCGCTCAAAGATACCTCTATCGACTATCAACACCATCTCCTTGACGATGTTCGACGACGATTTGGCCTGGGCAAGGTACTTGAAGTCACCGCCGAGACAAAGCTCAGGTAGCTCGTTGGCTATGGTCACATAGAAAAGTGACCTGACCATCGTCTCGGAGCTCTTTCTCGGTCGGTGTTCGACACAAGTTCGGCCACTGGGGTCTGCTCAAAGGGAACTGTCCCTACCATGTGTTAGGCCCATTCTTATGATTCATAGCATCCAGGTGTACCTCTTCGTTCAAGAAAGGCGTCGCTTTTGTCCATTGGAGGTGATGCATCCTATATGAGTATTATTGGAACATTTGTCGGGGTCGTCGCCTTCTGACCATTCATTCTGTCTGGAATCTGCCCTCGTTGACCGGGTCACACAAGGCTGAGTCCGAAGATCGCCAACGCCCCCCATGATGACGATCTGGAAGAACGGTTTCACCCGTCATCAGCTATACATATGTAAGCCACCCTCGGTCCATATTCAACCAGACTGCTGTAATATTGTTCCTGATATTGTTTCTCGACAGCCCGTGAATGATGAGCACGTGATATCTCTCTGATATCTACCGACTCGTCACACGACGAGATCCCGATCGGTGATAAGCCGGGTTTCTTCTCTCCATTGCAGCCTCGGTCAGAAATCCTGGGAAAGTGAGTGAGAGTCCAGGCAACCAACGGAGGGGGGGAAACGCCGTCGTCACTCTTCTTCTTCTTATTCATCCTCTTCCTCCGCCGCTCATTCTTCTCTCTTCCACCTCACTCTGTAACTCTTATTCAACCTCGAGAAGGGGAGAATACTGGGTTCTAGATCGAGAGTTACAGGATCGACGTCAATTCACCGCTGCCTCGAGATCTACTGGCTGTGCAGCGGGCCCGCCGGCAGCTTCGAGGGGAGGCTCAAAAGGGTGACGTGATCGTTGTCGTCAGACAGGCAGCAGCAGGTACGACGACTTTTGATACACGTCCCGGACAATAGCTGCCGCCTATTACGCCCAACCCACAGCCCTCCTCTCCTCTCCTCTCCTCTCTTCCCCTTCGCTCACCTCCTTCCTCCGCCTCGCCTCTCCCCTCACTTTACCAACCACCCTCCGCCTCACTCTCACTCTCTCTTTACTCACTCCATTCCTCTTCAACCCCCCTCCTACGCTTCTCTCCTTCTTGTGATCCTCTCTTCTCGGGATCACCCTTTCTCTTCCCACTATTCTATCGTTGTCAGCCATCAGTCACGTCGACGTGGTCTGCCCGGCAACTTCACGAGCAGAGGTCGAACGAAGCTCGGCCGCACCGACCTCACACTGAAGCTGAAGCTGATTTCGCAGGCAGCGGGAAGCCGCGTCACAGCTTGAACCCAGCTCGACTACGGCACTCGACTCATCAGGAGCTCAGCTCCTCCCTGGCCCGTCATCATGGCCGCCAACAGCAATGCAAATCCCAATACGAACACCAACGCCACGACGGCCGACACGCTCGTGAGCATCAAGGTCGCCATCGACAACGCCCATCGTCGGTTCAAGGTGCCGCTACGAGATCTGGGCGCTCAGATCTTTCACGCCAAGGTTGGTGCCAGAGCCACCCGCATTCGCTCGTTTCGAGATCTCGAGGCTGACCAGATCTAGATGCGCACCCTGCTCGACATCCCCTCGGATCATAGCGTCATCTTCGAGCGATACTCGGACAGCGCGGCCGCGTTCGTCACGCTCGACGCCAATGATCCGGCCGTCTTCAAGCAGCTGTATCGCGCCGCCAAGGCCAAGCTCAAGCTGCGGATTCGAGCGACGGTGTTGCCGCCCGTCACCGAAGCACCGCCGGTGACGACGTCGGCGGTCGCGGATGCGGTGATTGACACGCCCAGCGGAGATGTCGGTCCCCTCGTCGACTTGAGCCCACCCGCCATTCTGGAGACGACCACCGTCGCGACCTCGGAGACCAGTCCGAGTCCGACGACGACGACGACGGCGGCTCCGGCGGCCGTGGAGGCTTCGTCGACCGATAAGCAGGAAGTCCCAACGGTAGCGACGCCGACCCCAACGACCCCGGCGCCAGCGTCGGCCCCCGTCGATCGCTCGTCCGAGGCGCCCGTGCCCGACCCCTTCTCGGTGCGCGGCAGTTTCCTCAGCAACGTCGCCCAGTCGGCCCAGGCCCATTATCTGGCCATCATGTCGGGTGATGCGTACAGCCACGGTCCGTCGGCCATGTTCCCTGCTGGTGGCGCCTCGTACATGGTCTATTGCAATCACTGCGACGATCCCATCACCAAGGAGTACTATCACTGCAGCACCTGCGACGGGGGTGACTTTGACCTGTGCCGTCGCTGCGTCGATGCCGGCCAGCTGTGCAACTGCGAGGGCCACTGGCTCATCAAGCGGACGATCAAGGACGGTCAGATCATCAATAGCACGACGGAGACGGCGGTGCCGCGCAAACAGGCCAACCCGGTCA
>QQTW01000577.1_pt1 | contig 23342 bp, 20 predicted proteins | sample 1904831 | NCBI WGS metagenome assembly QQTW01 (sample SAMN09435610, study PRJNA476489) | Subsurface metagenome, whole genome shotgun sequencing project. | reverse complement strand
GAGCGTCCTCTGAAACGGATTGCCAGGCATTTTTGAGGGCGTGGCTGAATCATCTGCCAAGTGGGAGGATTTGCTTGAACTGATGACACCCGTTACATCGTTCACTTCCGCTTCCTCCTCCTCGCTCTTGCTGAACGGATCTTCGGCAGATAGACTCGCCGAGTCTGAGAAACTGTCTTCCACAGACAACCGAGGCGATGCTTCTCCTGGAACTCCAAAAGCATGCTGTCCGGAGGTATCCGCATGCGGCGGAGAGCGACTCGAGCTGTTGGCAGCCTTCTTTGTGCTCGTCGAGGAGGTTGAGGAAGCGACTGTAGTAGCGTCATTTGAGCAAAACTCCTTTCGCACGAGACATAGTGTATACCATCACCTGCAGCGGCAAACCGGTCCTCGTCAGGCGTGCTCCCAGCAGTCAGTGTAGCTGCGGAGACGTTCGCATTGCAGTGAGCCTGTTCAGGACGCCGGAACGGGTTGGCAGACATTATGGCGTAGCTTCACCATACGTCGTACGCTCTATGAGACGAGAGCTTGCTCTGGATAGCAAGAGTATATAAGCTGAAGCGCATTTGCTGTGCTGATACCATCGGCAGCAAGCTCAGACCCTGGACGATCCGTCGTCGCATGGCCGCTGTTAGCGAGGCAAGTCAAAAGGCCTCGCGTCCTTGAGAGGTTTCGTTTGCAGGGCTAGATGTTTCAAACCATCTCAACATACAATTGTGCAGCCCACCTGTGAGGTTATATAGGCTCAAACAGCTCCTGATCGTGAGTAAGAGCTGACGAACGCTGAAAGAAGAGGTGCTGCACATTTCTACCTGGGTATGCAAGACCATGTTGCAAAAGAACTATTCATGCAATGCCAGGATAGTCTCCTGCCGTGTTTCAACGGAACTCCAAAATCGTCATTCACGTTTCTAGACTAAGGACAGGGTATCACGCTGCTAATCCACATAGACACGCCAGCCGTACTCCATACCAAACCAACACCTTGCGAGCCGTCCTCCGCTCTCAGTGGTTTGGCTGAAAGCCACAAGGTCCTTCTCGATGCGCAAACCGTACAGGAAGCTGTCTGCCGCACAATCCAGCAGACTCCTCGCAATGCCATTCCCGCGATGTGAACGAGACGTCCATATCCGCGATATACCCAGCACAGCCGGATCCATGTCTTCCGCAACGGCAATCGAGGAGCTCGTCGGTGCCCCGGCTGCTGGGCGCGTTATACCGCTTTCCGTACCGTTTACAACTTTGGCTGCCCTGGATATCCGCTCAGCCAGACACAGACCCACACACTTGCAGCCGTGGATGTAGAGGTACACTTTGAATCTGTCGCAGGTTGAAGTTTTGATAGGTCCCCGTTTCGCCGCGCTCGAATCGGCGCTGCTGTCGGTACGTTGCTTGTCTGGCACGTCGATCTGACTCCACAGTTTATCGTCTTCGATGTCGACCGCCGAAAGCTCCGCATTGACGACATTCAACACTCTTCTAGCCACATTCCGCGCAGCGAGCGAGTCCCTTCTATTCAATGCCACGATACAGCTCCCGCCCTCCCCGCTCCATACGTAGTTGGTCCCGACATAGCTTAGAAACGCTTTCGGGAGGTCGACGCCTCCGACGTTTGAACCGTGGAAGCGCTTGTGCAGAGCTGCGTCCTCGCTGTTGGACGGAATGTAGTTCATACCGCACACTGCGCAGGTCTTGCGGATCTCGCCCCCAAGATCGATCTTCATCTGTACGAGCCGCCGTTTCTTGCGGGGCGGCGCCGCCGGTCTGACATTGTCGCTTCGCTCAAGGAGCGGGTGCGGAGCTTGGGTACCGCGTCGCGGAGAGCCTGGCGGACTCGCTGTGCGTTTTCGACCCGTGGTCGCTTTGCCATCCGGCTCAGGTGTATGCGATGCGACGCGCGGTGGAGGAGACGAAGGCGGACTCGAAGGCGGAATGAGTGAGTCGGAAAACATAGCCGATGAGCTTCGCACAGGGCTTGACGACGCGTTGGGGGACTGAGTATTACGTCTTGAGCGGCTCAGGGTCCCATCGCGGCGGCCCCGTTCGTCTGAGTCTTCTTCTGTAGGAGGTTGGACGCGTCGCCGCTTCGATGCGCGCTCCTCTCCTTGGCTGGCCAGGCCTTTGCTGCGTGAATACGTCTTGAGGACATTTCTGCATTCGCATGTGTCAGCGGTATACTTGCCGGCCGATTGATTCGCATTTACTGACCTGCGTCGTGGTGCAATCATCGTTGCCGTTTGACGTGTTCTCACGTTGTCAAGGTCGCGTTGCTCACCACAAAAGCTAAAGTACGGAGTACGCGTCGCGGGAAATCCTCGGCTCAGCGTTCCCCCGCATTCCAAGCACTTGAGATTCTAAGATTGCCAAGATCGGAAGCCCGGCGGGGTCAGCATTGAATCTCACCATCGAGCTAAATCGAATCAAATTCAAATTCATTCTGTAGATGTATCTCATTAAATAGATATGCTATGGACACTCGATCAAATTACTATGAAGCTTCCAACATTACATCCCAAGATATCGCCAGTATCCCACTATGTATGCAAACAAGACAGGGGAAAAGGTAGGATGCTACTCGCCCATCGCGAAACTGAAAACACTCCGTTTACCCGCCTGGCCCTTTATCATGCTGGGAGTGATACCTCTGACAGGCAGACTGACCGCACTGCCCACATGCCCGCTACTCCTCCTCACCGGCTTGACCGTGCTAGCTTCACTAGGTGCCTTTGAGCCCTTGTCGGACCGTGCCGAGTCTACTTTTGAGGACCGCCTGCTGTGCTTCGAGTGCTTACTCTTGGAAGACTTTGAGCTGCGCCGAGAGCGCTCGGAGTGTCCTGCGCATGAGATGCTATCGCTTGGCGTGATGGTACCTTTGTCGTCGTTGTCATCGTCGCTTGGATGGTCCATGACAGAGCGGCCAAGGACCGCGCCCATCGTGGTACTGCCGACAATGGAGGCTGGAACGGGGATACCTGCGGCCGAAGGAGTTCGGGACGCGTGGGCTGGCAGTGGGAACGGCGGCTGGGACGAACTTCGGGAACAGTGGGATCTCGAGTGCGTGCGTGAAGAGTAGGCGCTTGGCGCTCTCGAGTCCCGGGCACGGATTGTAGCGTCAGTATGAGACGACTTTCTGGATTTGCTGGTGTGATGAGAAATCACGCTGTTCGCGCTGCTCCGGCGCTCGGGTGCGTGCGGCAGCGCCCGGGATATTTCTGACGGAGCGCCGGTCTCTCTGTGCCTGTAAGAATGACTGGTGCTCCTTGTGTCTGGCGATGAGATCGCGTGTTGGAAGTCTTGCATGCCCGCAGGTAGTGAGAAAGATCGGTGAGCTTGAGAGCGCGTTTCGAAACCGTGCTCTGATGTCGGATTCCATTCAATAGCCTGTTGCCGGGAGACCATCGACGGCGGGACTGTCGAATATGTCGGGCTATGGTAGCTCATCGCCGGTGCAGCTTCGATTGCTCGAGGGGCCGACGAGAGGTTGACATCGCGATAGGCGTCCGGTGCACCTGGTACGGAACCCGTTCGTTCTGCCAGAAAGTCCACGCCAGCCTTCAGAGTGCGGACGAGGGATTTTGCGTTTTCTTGAGCTTGCGACATGTCAAACGCTTCGGCTTCGGCCTTTCCGCTATCTTCCTCGCTCTTGCACATGGCGTACACGAGAGCAGCTCCAGCAGCAGCACCTATGAGTGTTCCCACGACCGTCTTGGCAGGATTGTCGGTTCGCACCGATGCGGTCGGTTTGGGTGCTGTGATCACCGGCTCCGACACACTTCTCGTCACGCTGGGAGCGTAAGCTCTTGAGACAGATGACGGTGCAATACTGCGCGGCGCGGCCGGGCCGGAAAGCCTTGCAGTTTTGGCCACACTTCGTACTGTGCTGCCCTCGATGGCACTTCCCCCATCTCTCAAGCGCTCCGTCACGCTCTCGCGCCAGGTCAGAACCCCACTTCGCTGGACCACTTTGGTCAGGCCTGGCCTCGGTTGCTCATCGCGGCACACGACTTCGACGCTGTTTCCGTCAAAGTCGAGTACGGCCGCATTGTAATAGCCGTTTTCTTCATTGCGCACTGCGGGCGAACCGTGCGAGCGGCCGCCTGCGTTCAGAGCAGCGGCGTAGAAGTCTCTTACCGCCGTTCGGCTGGGGGCGGAGAAGGCGATGTGAGCAGCTCCTGCTTTCAAACTGTGTCGCATCGTCAATATCGTCTCTGTAGGTGGGGATAATGGGGCTAAACGAGGGTAAGAATTTACCCAGGAGTCTCCTGGCAGAGGAAAAAGTCCGCATCGTCAATTCCTAGACCAATCTGGCCTTCTTGCTCGCCAATGAAACGATATCCAAGAGGTTGTAGCGCGGAGAGGAAAAATGAGCATGAAGACGGGAGATGAGAGACGGTCACGCCGATATGAGACACAGGCATGTCGAGATGATGAGGAATAGCAAACTCAGGATTCCGACAGCACGAAGCAAAGAGAATGATTCTCAAGAAAAAGCTTGCTGCCCGGCCATACTTAAATCATAGCAAAGGTATGAAGCAATGTTTGACGTGCGTCTTGGCGCTCGAGGCTCTCTGTCGTGGCACATCATGATGAGAAGCCCTGGAGCATTGCGCAATACCATACCTCCTACCGGGACCCAAGCCGGACCGTTTACTGCAGGTCTCTCGCCTCGTCTAGAGTCTGTTCGACCGACTGGACCATCGAGTCTGTCAACTCGGCGGAAATCAATGCTTTGTTGCGCTCTGTGGTGACACGTCCAGTGTGCTGCAGCTAAAGTCATTGAGAAAGCCGGGGAAGTTGATGGTTGGTCGCAAGACGGCGGGAAAGGTCTGCGGCTTGCCGCCTCACGGATAGAGTTATTGGGCCAACAAACACAACACCACAGTATTGCCTCATCATTCTGCGGACGAGCACTGCGATCGCGCCCGCTCGAGACCATGCGATGGGCCTGGGTGCCGTGAGGCCCAGTGCTAACTCAAGGACGCGGCTCGAGGAATGATGATGAAGTGCCTGGCTACGTCAAGCCCGAAGCCGAATGCCAGATGCAGCCGCTTGCTTTGCGGCATCGTTGAGATCGAGTCTAGTAGCTGTAGGTCTCGCCGACAAAAGCGCTATCGAGACGGTAGAGCGTCAGTAAGTTTCTTGATGAGTCTCGCTGCAGCTCCTCATAGCAGCTGCACGGCCCATTGAACAATTGAGCGTTGAAGCGAGAAAATCAGATTCGAGCTAAGAATGTAGGTACCGATACCAGGACATCAGTGCACTATCGTGTGCTTCCGAAGGTACAGTACCTATGCACCTAGGTAGCCCGCACCTCAAAGAAATAGAGTTAAATTGATCATCGACACATCGCATGATTGATAATGAAAGAAGAGAGAGAGAGAGCTAATCTTAAAACCCGAGCTTGGTGAATAATGACCAATCTCACACCCTCCGGCAGGAAATCACTCGTGATAGCTAAGGTAGTCAGCATGCGTGCAGTTACTTGCATCGTGCAGATGAGCGGTAGCTCTCACCTCCAAGCGCCGTATCTCAATCACCACCTGGGCAGGAACTTGATAATCCGAACTATCTATATCCCCACTATAGTAGCCTTATATAAGGAAACCCCTGTATTAGCATCTGCAATACATTTGCCTGCAGTATTGTTGACGACATAGTACCTACACCTTCTCCTTCACCGCATCTCTATACTCAATCCTTATCTGCACTGATCACCGACAACCCTTCCTACGAATCCTTCCAACTCCGCAACACCCTTCTCACCCGGGCCACCGCTAGGCATCACCAGCACCTGGGCCCCCACCTCGATGAATTCCTTCGCCGCGATGAGCCGGAACGTGACGTGCGTACCGCCCTCTCCACGCTCTTCTCCCCTGTCGTCTTCCACCGCCGCCTCGAATCCGAACGCAAAGCCACCCTCCTCGTCCACATGGTCGCCGACGTTATGGCCTGCATCGTCCCCGGTAGGATTCGCCACGCCTGTCAGCTTCTCTTGGCTGCCGCAGTCCAGTCCCCGACCAAGCGCCGCCTCAGCCCTAACGGCCACAACTTTCGCCGATGCCCGCACGCTCGCCACGTACACCACGACCGGGGATCCCGCCGCAACCGCCCAGTCCGCAGACGCAAAGCGGGAGACGAACTCGTTACGGACGCAAGGTCCCGGGGACTCCGTAAGCACCATGCCCTTGCGTATGCGGACCAGGCCGGCCGGTGAGCCTGCGGGTGAGGCTTCAGCCCTGGCGGTTGGCCGGGCCTGGAGAGGCTCCACGCCGATGGTGCCTACCTGCCCTGCGGAAAGCCCACGTACGGGAAGACGCAGCGCGCGGATGCTGACGACCCGGACGGGACGCCACTCCGCCAGGGTGGGGAGAGGACTGGACGGGTTGAGGTCACGGGAGTCGGACGTCGGCGCGATTAATTGATTCCCGAGGGACTGGGGGCCTATTTCTGAAGGATTCGTTGCGTAAGGGCCTATCACGAGCTCGTCCCCGATTGCAAGGCGGCCGTAGCGCAGATGACCGCCTATGACCGAAAGCCGGTCGTGGCCAATGGTATTGATGGTCTGGTCTTCGGCGGTGTTCATCGGTGGATCCTTACCCGAAAAGGTAAAGACGTCTTCGATGTGGAAGAGAGGAGATGGAAATTGTCTGCCTGAAATTGGCGCCACCGGACGAGACGGGCCGGGAATCGGGAGTTCTCGCAGTAGAGCATGGAGCTTGCTGATTCCCGTACCTTTGACAACGCTCGTCAAAACGATTGGCACGCTCGTGAAGGGGGTGTGGTTGCCTTCAGAATGCCCAATAGCTCGGCGGATATGTGATAGGTCCTTTGCAGAAACAATTCCAAGGTCAGGGTCTGTGATTGCCGCCTCTGCATCAGAGATGATGATTGGCTTTCTCCCGGCAGCTTTGAGCGGTGAAAGCAGTCCAGCAAGTGTCCGTCGCAGGCTAGACTTGGAGGCCAGGTCCAGCTTCGTGATGACAACGACGAGCGGTAAGTCGAGCTTCAGGCACAGATCCAAATGAGCTCCTGGATGATCGGCTTCACCCGTCGCTGCAAACTCATCTCGTGCATATGCAGAAGCGTTGGGCTCGGCACCTGGCGGTACCCCGGCCGCATCTGCAGCAACGCAGATTAGTGTCCAATGCGGGGCCCATCCGATGAGGCCGCGGACTATCGTGCGACGGTATCGAGGGTGCCCTGCAGAGTCACAGAGAAAGACGAGGCGACCTGACTCGGATGCTGCGTGAATATCAGTCCACGAAGAAACATTACCGCAAGCGTAATTAACGACTTGACAAGAACCGATGCTTTTGGCGCTGTCTGTGGTGTTGTGATATCCGATGAGCTCCTGAGTAACGGAAGTGGTAACTCCCGAAGCGATTTCATGCCTGTGCTTGAGAAGACTGAGCCTACTTTTTCCCCTTCCGTTGTCGAGTGTGGCTGTGGATAACGTCCCCAAGAGACTGGATTTGCCAGACCCACTGGCACCAGTCAGTGAAACCCTCAACTGGAGAGTAGGCACGTGACTATCTCCGTGACTGAAAGACACCGCTCTTGCCGTTGAGATATCATCCTCGTTTGTCGCCTCGGGGTTGTCGTCGTCTGATCCGAGCTTTCGTGCATCAAGTCCAGGTTTCACGAATGCTTCGGCCACCCACAGTTTGCTCGCTCTCAGTTGAGTCGACGTTACGCTGGAGGATTGGATCTCCTCCGGCCACCGGCACTCTCCGACGGAAACCATCCGCAGCACGTTAACCTGACAGCCAAGGCGTGCCGCCATGGCCCGAAGGTTGTTCAAGCTTTCGTCCATCTCATCCTCCGCAAGCCCCACAAAGGTACCGTCGTCACTGACTCCAATCTCATACAGTGCTCCCTTGCTGTCCTCTAACCCCGGCAAAAGCTTGCGCGGCGGAGGAACAGGAGGATCCGCTGCAGCCGTTTCGGCGAGGGAAGCATGACTAGCTGGTTTTCCCGCCGTCGCGTGGAAGGGGGACGACTGCTGCAGTCGCCATAGCAGCTGCGTCGTGAGTTGCTCCAGGCGATGCTGCCGGCTCTGGCTGGACGCTGCGAGTTGGGACACTCCTGCCGAGCCGGGCGATGACCCGCTTGGAGATTGGGACGCGAATTTTAGGCGCTGAGATCCGGACACGTGCTGAGCGGTGCTGACAAACGAGAAGGTGCGGCGAGGACGAAGAAGTAAATGTAGCTTGTACTCCGTCGAGCCCTGCTGTGGCTCGGCCTCTAACTTTGACGGTGGATCCTCGACTTCGGTTGCCTCGTCTGATCCCGTGGACTGATATAGCACCGTGCGGTGGAATCCTGAATTAGATTGCTCCTGCGGTGTTGCTGTCCTCGGCGTGGACCAAGGAGACGAGACTCTGGGCGGGTCCGGATCATAGGTAAAGATGGACGCCATCAAGGGCCTTCTAGCGCAATCCAGCGGGTCACTGCCCTCTTCAAGCCACCCAATAGGATTTTATGCGCTCCAGATTCTCAAAGTGCAACAACAATGTCCTATGCTCTTCATACCCCTGCTGCGGCAGTTTAGGGGGCGTTTATAGTACGTCTGATAATGATCTTGAATTGGTATGGGAGTGGTGTATTCGAAACAACTGTGATAATAGTCTTATCATCTTGGCGACCCGGGTTGTCTTCAGCGTGAGAAGACCTAGGTTGAAGATTCCTGAGCAGTCTCAAGAGCAAGCCTTGATATGGCGGAGGGAACCGCCTAAAGCTGCGAAGTCATCGTTGACTATGGGCGTGGATTGTAGCCTCGTCAGATGATTTCAGTCTCCGTTATGGCTTATGATCACCATTTATGAGCTGTGAGTTAGTAGACGACACGAAGTGCTGCGCAGATGACTGAGGTCTTAAAAGTGATGTTGTTGATGTCTCGAGCACAACGATGACTCCTCGGATAGAGCCCGCTTGATGTTGCCCACTAATCTGGATCGAGAGTCGGCAGAACCTTGATCCACAATGCGATGCAACTCTAAATTTGGAGTGGAGATTCGCCACATTCACAAAGGAGTCTGAGCAGCCGGCTACTGCGGAAACGGTTAGCGCGCCCCCACGGCCTCTAACTGGACGGTCACGACGGTCGACTTGCAAGTTCCGTTTGATGGGCGCGTAAAGCGACTCGGCGGGCCTGCACAGCCAATCAATCATTACAATACCGGTTATCTTGCGATAAACTAACCGACATGCCTGCATCAATCTTCAACAGACACAGCCGCTTCCTTCGACTGCTGTCCTGACAGCCCTGAAGCCGCGGTGACAACGGGTTGACCCAAGCTTGCTCCAAAGCCCCACAGAGAGTCATGCCCATGATGGCATCGCCCTGCCCTCCCGAATCTCCACCTCCACAGGGCTCTCGGGCGGAACCGTGACCCTTCTATTTTTGCAACTCTTCGCGAGAAGCCGCTCCAAGCAACCCGTCATGCAGCCAGAGACGGCCGGATCCCGGCGGCATGGACCCGCCGTTTTTGGGCCGTGGCACATAGCGGAACTCCACATTTCAGCCTTTTGGGGGTACCTGCTCCGTACATTTGGAGAGAAACCGCGGAAGAGCAAAACTGTCAAATTCATGCAGAGCATCGTCATTGTCGGAGTCTCCGAGGCACCGCCTTCCTCTCTTGAGTCTGAGGCTGCTCATCAGCGAACCTTGGTAGAATGCTTAGAGGCCGTTACGTGTTTCAGTGGGCTTGGTCCCTATTATTACATGAGCTAAGTCCCAGGAGCCTTTGCGCGTGTGAGATGCAAGGCATGGAATGTCGAGTACTTCCAGCTGACCGCTTGGCATCGTCGTTCTCCTTCTTCAGGGGTGCAGCAAGCATCATGCAGTGTACATGATTGTGGGTGCAGCATGGGTGCTCGAATGACTGCACACTTGCATATGCTCGCTTCGAGGCAGCCTGATAGTCGGAATTGGTTTGATATTGCAGCGCGAACCTGTTATTGCAGCGCGAAAGACTGTAAGATACACCGTTCCATAGCAGCAAGGCTGCACCCACTTTTGACACAACCTGTAAGTGTAAACACAGTAGAACTCGCTCCCTCTCCCTATGCCCATGCGATGCGTGCGATTGCCAAGATGCCCAAAGTCCCTAATCTACCCAAGAAGTTGCGCCTTAAAAATCAGACCATGACGTGCAATGTAAGCAATCAGCCAGCAATCAGCCAGCGGCGGTTTGGCTTCTCGGATCATTTGCGGCTCGAGTCGGAACTCCTTCTGGACTTGCACTTCTCGTGCGCCATGTGGCCGTTCCGGGCTGTCGTCCTGGTAAACTCGGCGCCACATCGCGGGCAGTACGATTTCGTGGCCTGACCGGATTTTTCTCTTTGATGGCGCAAAAGGTTACTAAACGTTGAGAATTGCCGCCCGTTGCATCCGTGATCCCAGCATTGCGGCTTCGGTCGTGACTCGCGAATGGTCACGCCTCCCTCAACGGCGGTTGGGAGAACCAGTGGCCGGTCAGAAGGCCTGACCGACGGATAAGGCAATCCATATTGCGGATTTTGGGTCGTTTGGTAGTATGACGCTGGCTGCTGAGACGCGCTGTAATCAACGTATGCACCACTTTCGTGATATGCGGAAGACCTAGAAATTGTCAGTATGAGCAAAACGGAGCAACCGAGTCGGGACCGAACATACGTCGTAACACTTGGAGCGTACACATCTCCGCTCGAATAGGACAAGCTCACAGATGGGAGTACCGGAGGGAATGGTTCTGGTTGCAAGCTTGAGATAGCCGACGGCGACCCACTGCTCCTTGCATGATAGACCGTGCCCAGTGAGTCTGCTCGTGAAGCTTCTGCGAAGGGCATTCATTAGCCCCTCTAATGATGAAGAAAGACATTGCCGCATTAGCGCAAAGCGTGCTAATTACCAGGATAGTGCCTAGAAGTTCCCGAATAGGCCGTTGACGAAGGATAGACTGATGGTAAAGTTTGAGCCATGAGGTGGCCATGACTTTGCTGTCGATTTTCTAAGCTTTGATGGGGTTGGAGAGAGTAGCCTGGAGTACAGCGTGTAAGCTGGAGCAATGATGGGCAGCTCACGGTGAAGAAGCACTTACCGGACACGTCAAGAGTGCCTTCGTAATCCTCAACGCCGTACGATGGCTGAGGGAGATAGCCTAGGGAACTGCAATATTGCTCGTAAGCTCGATTCGCTCAGAAGAATCAATCATCGTCGCTCACCTCATCTCGCGTGCGGGCGTTCTTTCGAAAGGCGCGTAAATGGAGGGTAAAATCGGTTCGAAATGATAGTTTTCGCGTTGTTGCTCAGCTAAAGTAGTAGGAAACGCAACTCTATCGAACGACGACCAGTCGTGTTCGGGTGCAAAGGCGGATCCTGCGCCGGTGTAGTTCGGCCTCTGCGCTGCGCTGCTCAAGGTTTGGCTATCGGTGAATGAACTGAGAGTCCGACCTGGGACGCTCTCGACCCGGTGCCGGTAAGGTTGATAGTGGTGAGGTTGATTTAGACGGAGAAACGAGGGAGAGCGCTGTGTCCGCCGCAAGTGTAATCTTCGAGACTCGGCCGCACGTGTAAAGTGACTGTTGGATCTTGCTCTGAGCCGGCGTGAGCGTCGTAGAGGGGAAGTGGCAAGATTTGGAGATGGACAAGAGGGAAGAATATTTGATGGTTGAGAAGACATTTTTTCCTCGATTCAAGCAAGGAGAGGGTCCTACATATATGACGGGATGAGAGCCTTCTTACCTTTTCCTGCTGCGGATACCTATGGATAGTCACATATCATGCAAAATGAGTGCAGTTCAGATTTAGAAAATTTTGAAACATGCCTCTTGTAGGTTCGGCAGAGTTAGATGACAATGTGTAAGTCGGGGGATGTTGCCTGGTCCACCATAAGGCAGGACCTTTCTAGAAAGTGGCCCATCTCCCGGCCGTAACGTTTTGATCTTTTCAAAACGTAATCGTTGGTTACTGGCCAGGTTGGGCCCAAAGGATTCGGATCCCTGTCCACATGCAGAGCGACATTCGGCGAACGGCCAACGAGAGCACCAGTCGGGACAGGAGCTTTCTGATGTACATAGCTGATGTGTCCGAGTGGAGATCGCACGACTGGTACTCCCCGAGGCCAGACGGGTAGGAATCAGGCCCACGACTGCCGCCGATCTGGTCGAGCACAGCCGATAGACAACGGTCACAATGGGACCTAGCGGACCGTCAAGCCACCCATCGGGAATAGGTATGTGCTCCGTCCGCCACGAGCGCAGGGCAGGGCTTCATCGGCGGCAGGAATGCTTCACAGTTCAAACGAATCCTCACAGGGCTGGCGGCTCTTATCCAAACGATGTCAGCGTAAGCGGAACCCGGTGCGCCTTCACTCGAAGGTTTGACGTTCTGTACTCCTGAAGACGGCAGAGACTGCAACAGAGCTGAGGACAGCTGTACATCTCCAGAGTTTGATGCTGAGCGCGGCTTGTGATTTCCACCAGGTAAGCTTGAAGCTGACTGTCGATGACATCTCGGACGGGGCGAGGTGGGGATGTTGGAACACGGTGCTACGCCGCACAGAGTCAACTGGCTCGCTAGCTGCATCCATGAACCTCCTCCCGCCCTTTGGGCGGGTACTCCGTTGCTGCGCGTGTGTATCTACACACGATGCTATTGCATGCGAGATACCATATAGCGATGTGCCTGGGCTTATTGGCGTGCATGCCGCCGGGGTGTCTAGCCCTAAAAGATGAGAGCAGTGTTGGTGGAGTCAGGGCCGAGGCCGAGAGCGGACTAGCGGAGATGCGCCGCCACCCCCGTAATCTTCCACAGGTGCCCCGGGTGCCCAGAACGATCCTTCAAGAAACATGTTTCGTACCTTGCGGGCACATCCGAGTGGAAAAGCTTGGAAGAAACAAATCTCGTCGAACTGCGGACGAGGCTGAGGCTGCTCTTACCGAGTTCCCCCCGGAGTTATTATTAACGCCATCTTAATGCGGCGATACTGTAGCGCCGAACTCTCTGCCAACGGGGTCTTGAGATGGCCAGCATAAAGTCGTCGTCGATCACCAAGCTTCAAAACTCGGTGGAAACAGATCCTACACAGCTATTGCGCAAGGCGGAGCGGTCCCTTGCGCGTGCTATGCGACTCGTCTGCTAATATCTGATGTCCAATCTAAATGAGATGAAGCAAGCACTGAGTATATTGCCAAGCCCTGCTCGTCCAAGGCTTGCATCGTTATGCAGAATTAACATAGATTCGCTCGAGCGGTTATCTTGGTAACACGCTGTCTTTTCTTAGTTACCTGAGAAACACTGCCGCAGTCACTCATGATCCGGTGGTGGCACACGTCGAAGCCCACATAGAAGATGGTATGAGAAGTGATTGCAGTGCCAGTTCGTCATGCCGTGATAAGGTACGCTTGTCGTTGCGCTGTGATGTTTCATCTGCGGTCAGCGCGTTGGAAGACAAGCTTCACGCACCAGATACCTGCTTCCACGCCCCGGACGAGAAGTATTCAGGTAAGGTGCTTGCGAAGCAACACGTGCGGTTCTGCGATTAGCAGCGCTCCGCGCGAAGCGTCGTCCTGGAATTCGAAGATCCACTTCCACGAGTCGGAGTACCTTCTTCTTTGGTCCGGATCTTTGTTTAGATATCCAGTACACCCATGACAAAGATCTTGGAATATGTCCCTGCCCTAATCCTCCTGTTGATTACAGAGTGTGTCAGTGAGAATCCAACGATCCGGAGGAACCGACATAGCGTGCATATCTGCGGTGACTGACACGTTCTAGAAAGAAACACAATCTTCCAAAAAGCAAGTTCCGGGACAAATCATGAGTCGATCCAGTCTTCTAGAAGGCGAACGAGTTCCTTAGGATGCGCGATCAGCTGCGACCTGCCGTGCAAGTAGTGTACAATAAGCTCGGTAAGTACTGTCCGGGATGCATGCCGATAGTGTAACCTTCTAGAAGAAAACCGAAGAATCCAACCTGAAGGTGGCTGGCGTTCAGATCGAGACGGACCAAGATTTAGGCTCCTCTGACCCTTCCCCGGCCGTGTTCAGTAGGGTTTTGGTATGAAGACGTCATGCCGGGATGTTTCAAGAGCGTGGGACTGGAATTCGTGCACCAGAGGTGCGCTGACGTGCGTTGACTCATGTAAGAATAAGCGTTCCTCTGTGATTTAACCGTAGCGGGTGCGGCCGAAAGCAAGCTTCGTCCAATAGTTCTCGCAAGTCTTCAAAATGATGGTCCTTGGTTCAGACGGCACGGTCAGGGCTGATCACTACAACGTATTCATGAAACTCTGCACGGAGTAAGCCTTTGGCGATCCAGGATGCTCCATGGAGAATCCTCCTATTGGTGATGCCATGGCTCTTGCGGAGATACGCGGCGTCTTTGGTGCCTGACAGCCCTATGATTGCTCAGGTCGAGAGACTCGTGTGATGTAATGATCAGGATTATCCGGGAGACAGCCAACCCCAGGTTATTCGTGGACTCTTTCCGAGTCATCATGCATTTGCGTTCAGGATACCCTCTCCAAGTCCCGAGCGGGTTGAAACAGTTCTCATTTCCGTTGAGGAAAGCGTGTGTCAGCATATGAAAATTGAGTCGATGCGAGAAAGGTGCCAGTCCCAAGCTCCCTGCAACCGACGCACTACCCTCTTAGATGAGAAGAAGTGACCAGCTTGCCAGTAAGGATCATCTTCAGAGAGGCGTTTACCTTTGTCGGGTGAGCATGAGTGAAGTCGCCGGCGAACTTTCCTTTCACTGGTGCTTTTTGACATTGTCCATTTCGATGGCTGGAAATACGCGTGGAAGAAAGCGGAGAAAAGCTTTTCCAGTACTTGCGCCAACGCAGAATGATTACATAACTACATAGGTAGTAGCTCACCTGACCCGCCAAGCGATTGGCTCTCCGAAAACAAATGAACGGGCGACTTCAACCATCAACTTCGTGTGAAGATTCCTAAGCGTCATCCCTCGTTGGCATTTCTATAACTTCGGCACTCGTTCACAGCATTCAGGACCGCCACCAAAGGAGGCACGGTTCTCATCGTCGATTGACCTCCCCATGAAATCTTCCTTGACTCTTCGAAGTCGTGCAGGGGAGTCAAGGTAGATGCGAATGGATCCACCGCACCCAACCACGGCGGCCGTCGGTGAGGCTCCGGGCTCCCTCACGCGCGAAGCCAGTGCTGCCAGTCTTTATGTTTCGGCGCCTCCGAGCCCTCGGTCCGCGTACGGCTCTCCAGAGGGTGGAAGCAGCCACGAGACAACGACCATCACGGGGCAGTTCCAATATGAGAGCGCGGACGGCAAGGACTCAAGTCCAAAGGTGATGCTGACCCGCCTTCTCAAAGGCAAGGAAAGGGAGTGGGCAGCCGTCGCGGAGAAGGGACCGAAGCGGTTGCTGGATCTCCCTGTCGACATATTGCGGGAGATCATCAACCAGGTCAGTGGTCTTTTTTGGCTGAAGAGGTGCGATGGCTGATCACAAGTAGCTTCCGCATACCAACGACTTGACATCACTGGCACTGTGCCATTCAGCTTTTCACGCTCTCACCATCCCCTGCATCTACTCCAGATTCGATATAGTCTGGCCGGACGCTAGTACCCATACCGAGCCAAGAACGGGCGTTGACGCTCTCACGTATGGCTTGGCTACCTTAGTCATGGCTGAGGAGATATTTGGGGAGCCAGCGCGGCATGGCCGCCAGTCGGAACAACTTGCGTCGAAGACAGCAAAGTCTGCTTCAAGCGTTGACACGGTCAAAAAGGCCACGGGCTCGGTGCCTTCGTACGTGAACCGGCGGCGTGGCAACCATTATGCCAAGTACACGAGGAAATTTTCCCTGGGCAATGGACCACCCGACTGGGTTCAAGAATATCTCATCAGCAAAGAGGGCGGGAAAATGCTCGGTACTCTCGTCGCCCTGGCTATCGCGCGAATGCGTAATCTGGAAACATTTGTCTGGGACATGCCAACTGGAGTGCTCCGGGATGTCTGGCTCGCTCTGTCATCACTTGCTGATCGCGGTGACGAGTATGACTGCAGACTGGAAAGAGTGTGGATCCGGTGGCACAACAATGCGCAAATCGAATCGACCAATCCGGCTCCACCGCCTCCGCTGCCCCTGAGCAATATCCCGCCTCCGCCTGACGTGACCCATGCCAGTGTGGCTGGAATACCGCAACACAATCCTATCGCAGTCTCTGCTCACAACTCCGCACCAGCTGCACAGGTGACTGACCGAGTGGAGAATCCGACCTTCTCGGTTCTTCCTCCCCTGAAAAGTTTGACGGTCTTGGACATTGACGAATTACCATATCTTGACGAAATGAGTGTCTTGATCAGCCATTCAAAGGAACGCTTGCGAGAGTTGAGAGTGGGAATCGCGCGTCATGCTCAACAGCGAAACTGGGTTACTGCGTGGGAAGGGGAAGGAGTTCAGCAAGTCGACTACACCACGACGTGGACTGCTGCCAGCAGCATCGGCGACAAACGGTTGGGCGGCGTGCTCGGTATCCTCGTGGGAAGAGTGTACAATCTGAGGCAGAATCTCGCGTCTTCCAAAGTAACTCAATCCAGTAAAGATAATGAGCAAACCGCTACCGGCAACGATCAGGCGACAGTCAACAATTCTGAACAGGAGCCACCACCTCAAGGCCAATCTGGTCAAGGTGTCCATCCGCAAGAAGACACTGCTCTTGCACTGGACGGCACTGGAACGCCCAATAACGCAGCCCTTGGAAGTCCGATTCATTCGATTTCGGCCAAACCAAAGAACAGCGTCTCGTTTCACCAGGTGTCTCAGGACGCGGCTAGGGCAGCCTTACATGGTAGTGGACCGAGGGAGCTGCCAGGCGCAGCATCCGCTGAGCCTTCAGCTTCCGAGCATATCTCGACTGGTAAGGAAGACCGGCTTGATGGGAAGTTGACTCTCGAAACACTCGAATTGGAGCGAGTGCCTCTATCGGTATCCATACTTCAGCGAGCCTTTGACTGGTCCATTCTTACAAATCTCACTCTACTAAACTGTCAAAACCACGAGCAATTGTGGAAGGCACTCCGACGCACATATTCTCCCCGACCCACAATTCCGGCCACGAATGGCGACGGTGGATCCGGACCAAGCGACTCTCACTCTCGTGAGCCTTCTAGCTTTTGGTCGTCACAACAGAGGCTGAACTTGAAAAAAATCCATACCAACACGGTTTCATCCGCACTCATTACATTCTTGAGAGAGACGCTAGCGGCCAACACCTTGGAGGTGCTCTTCCTCCAGGAAAGCCGTACTTATACTTCGAGCGTCACCGTCGACTCCATTTATCGTGGACCTTTGAGGAGACATCGCACAAGCTTGAAGAAACTGATGATCGACAGCAGCGAGAAAGCATCCGACGGTCATTCCAACAGCAGATGGAAAAGATGGATGCTCAGTCGTGAAATCCTCACCTACATTACCAGCGGACGGATGACCAACCTGAAGGAGCTTGCCGTTACTATCGACTATCGAGATTGGGTATGTGTATGACCTATGCATCACCATTGTAGGAGAGGCTAACTATTTCCAGCACTTGTTCTTGCAGAGACTACCGCTGGTTCCACAGTTGCGCTCGCTTTACATTCCCAACATTGCAGATCACGCACGTGGCAATAATCTAGATCCCCGAGAGCTTGCTCTGCAAGTAGTCGACATCGTCGCCTTGCGGCCGGACATTGAAATCTGCTACATGGGCATTTCCACCAAGTGCTTCGAAATCTTGGAGAACAAGCCCCACAACTACGATCTGCGTAACGAGAACAGCTCGAACACGGACGGTCACACAAGCGGAGTCGGTGCCGGCTACGGAGCTCAAGGACCTCTTGGGCTGACTGACGACGAGGAGGATTCTGACGAAGAGGACGATGACGACGACATTGACGGCACCGGCACGGCGGGCGACGGCGAGGACACGACCTCGGAGGATCCTGACGACTCTGCTTACGACTCGGACGAGGACTCGTTCGTCAACGAGGACGAGCTGAAGGCGCCGCGGCTGCGTCTGCGGGAGATTCTGTTCTACGACGACAAGGTAGCTATTTTCAAAGCAAGGCATGGGAGGCTGTAACATCTGCATCTGGGCGTTTGAAACTCGTCTCGCACGGGGTGGGCATGGATAAGGGCGCGAGCACGGAGCATTGCCGGCTGGTAGGTCGACCCTGCTCGCAGCCCGGGAAGGGGATATCACTCAGGTAGCCCCGGCGTTTGGTACGCCATTCGAGACCAAATTTCCACACCAAGTACCGGTCACGTGATGGCGTGAAGTTGGGGTATTTGACGCTTTTGCGTTCCAAAATGGCAAGCGTAGATTAGTCCCAATATCTGAATCATCTGAGGCTCGCTTTGATTCGTGTTCAACCCCATCAGAAGGGAAAGGGCCAAGTAATGTCCTCGGTGATATGTTTGACCAAATATAATCACGCCGGACATGGCTGTCAATTCTCAGCGCAGCCGCGTCTTCGCGTCCGTGTTTGCGATCCCGTCGAAGATCCACACCACGCCGACTCCGCTCGCGACACCTGATACCGGCTTCACCGCACCGGGTCAGGCCTTTGGAGGCCCGGCCGTCAGCATCGCAACGGGCTCGCTCGATCCAGCTGCGCGAGAAGTGAAGCGAGGCCTGGCTTGGAGTACTGCTACCAGATATCTGAGTCTGCATAAACATGCATCTCAACCTACGCAAGAGGTGTTAGATGCTCTTTCATTTCTCATAGGTGACGATGACGTGTTGAAAACTGGTCGTGATGAGAACAGCTTGGTATGGTATACGCTCGAGCGATGGTTTCTCTTTGCTTTCCTTTCCATGACCACTTTTCTGATTACGGAGGTACTAGATAGAGTGGTATGCTATCGAGGTCCGTAAGCGCTTCTTTGCAGAGTTGCACCCTACGCTTCTACGATTTTGGGAGTCGGTGAGCTTTGTCCCGTCCATTTTCCTCTTCACCTGCTGAGCTGCCGCTGATGTATTGCAGAAAGTGGTATGCGATGCGGCGGCCCAGACCTTAGAAGAGACGCGGAACCGTCTAAAGGGCTTCCAAGACGCGTCTCTCAAGCCTCTGGTGGAGTATATACTACCTATCATTCGGAAAGCCGGTCTTGCGCGAAACAAGCGGCATGAAGCTCACGCCTTGGCCACCCAGATAGATTCAAGATTCAAGAGAGACCTCCACGCCGTGGTCGTCCACTCGCTGCCCGTGAACCGCGTTTTCAGTACCTTGAGTTATGTCTTGTTCGATGGGGCCTGCAAAGTCTTCAAGTCTTTTATTGAAGAAGGGTCCGCACCGGACGCCGAGAATGCGGAATCATCGTATGACGTTGGAGGCAAAATCTTGCAGCTGTGCAGCGGTCTTCAAGAGGTCGGGCTCGGCCAGGAACGAGCGCAACGGGCATTCGCGCAAGCCATGGACAAGCTCGTCACGCGGCTGATTGCGAGCCGATACATGCAGGTGGAGTGGGAGCGACGGACGTCCGTCACGTACCGGCTGCGCGGATGGATACAGCTTGCGTTCGCTCCTTTTGTGGATTCTGTCACGGCTTGCTTTACTGAGAGGCCAGACTGCGTGCGGGATGATGAGGCTGTCGGGGGGAACGCAGCTGAGATCAAGGCATGGCAGGAAATGGCCATCTGGCGGCTGGGCAAGGCGAGGGTGGCGCATCATTACGACTATGTTCTGCAGTGGGACCGCTCGTTGGGCGCGATTCTCGATTTGAAGGTAACAAATTACTACATCACCAGCTACATGAGCATCGTGTCGTAAGCTCAGTACTAACGTGTTCTCTTTCAGGACTTCGTCAGCACTCCGGCCGCACGCGCATACCTCACTTTGGCGTTTTCACAGGACCTCTCAAGACGACTGTTGCACCCGGCAACGCCCACAACGCACATTCTTGACTTTTACATCTTCGCCATACGCGCCTTTAAGGAGCTCGACCCTAAAGGAGTACTCCTGGACCGGGTTGCCAGGCCGATCAGACGGTACTTGAAGGAACGAGACGACACTGCCAAGATAATCGTTGCGAGTCTCCTGGCGACTATCCACGATGAGCAGGGGAATCGGGTTCAACCCGGTGTAGAGATATCGATGGAGATTGCGGTCGAGACGCTCAAGCCGCTGCCGTCGGAAATGCTTGAGTCGGGTTATGATTTAGACTGGGATAATATGGATTGGACGCCTGATCCGATCGATGCGGGACCGGGTAAGACACCCCAATATTCAGCGCTTGATGATTAATTACTAATTAAGGTGGAACCGATAAGAATACAAGAAGTCCAAGTCCGAAGACGTCACTTCGTATCTGCTGACTCTGTATGATCGAGAGGACTTCATCACGGAGCTGGGTACCATCCTCGGGGATCACTTACTCAAGAATGAGAGTTCAGAGTTCGAAAACGAGGTAATTGCTTGCAAATCATATCGTCACCGAGTATGAACTTACAAGTTCCAGGCCCGTCTATTGCAACTGTTCAAGCTGCGCCTCGGAGACGACAAGCTGCAAGCTTGCGAGGTCATGCTCCGCGACGTCATCGAATCCAAAGTAATCGACGCACAAGTCAACTCCGCCATCATGACGAACATCGCCAGAGAGAAGCAGATCGTAGGCCCACCTCCCAACCTGCACGCCCAGATCCTATCCAGCTTCTTCTGGCCGGCGCTACGCGAAGACGAATTCAGCGTGCCGCTCGAGATTGCCGCGCATCTCGAAAACTACGGGCGGGAGTTTGAGCGGATCAAGAGCATGCGCAAGCTGCACTGGCTGCCGGCGCTCGGCCGCGCGACCGTCGAGCTGCAGCTCGAGGACCGCGCCGTCGTCGTCGAGGCGCAGACGTGGCAGGCCAGCGTCGTCTACGCCTTCCAAGACCCGGACGGCATGCCCGGCGTCCCCGTCTCGAGGAGCGTCGAGGAGCTCGTGGAGACGCTGGGCATGGAGGAAGCGATGGTGAGGAGCGCGTTGACATTCTGGGTCGGCAGGATGGTGCTGAGGGAGGCGGGCAAGGACGTATATGCCGTGCTGGAGACGCTGGAGAGGGATAGAGGCGGGCGCGAGGTTGCTGTTGCTGCGGCGGCGGCGGCGGCTGCTGCCGAGGCAGAGGCTAGAGTCGCGCCTTCGGCCGTGAAGAGTCAGGAGGACGTGCTGCTGGAGAACATGGCCATCTACAGCCAGTTCATACTGGGCATGCTGACGAATCAGGGCGCGATGCCGGTGGCCAGGATCCACATGATGCTAAAGATGGTCGTCCCTGGCGGATTTCCTTTTGGTGTCGACGATGTCAAGCTCCTGCTGAGGCGGATGGTAGACGAGGGGAAGTTGACGGGGACTGGAGAGACGTTTGGCGTGAAGAAGGATGGTTGATGCTCTGTGAGCTGTTGCTCTATTCGAAGAAGGCAGCGCCGTAAGAAATGAGCATTGTTCACTAGACAGCCTTCCTACTCGAACCAGGTACGATGTGAGGATTCAGCGACGCCAACCTTGCTAGATTATAAGGCTGAGGCGAGTCGCCTGTGCAGTCGAAACCGTTCCGTATTGCAGCTATACCCAGTCGGGCCGCGATATCGGTTTCAGTAACACGTTGGAAGCACTTGAGCTGTCACAGCTTCGACCTTCTCAAGCGAAGCTACAGTATCTTCGCACGCGGGTCATCCTCGCTCTTACCCCTTCGTTGAATGATCGGTCAGCCAGTAGACACGATCAGGCTAGTGGACATTAGGCTTTTAAGCCTTTTAATTCTCATCAACGTGCCATATACGTGTCAGCTACGGGACGGACGCCTTGCCTTTTCTTTCCAAGGCGCGATTGAAGAGTCAAGCTACGTGGACGACTAGGGGCCTTGGGCCAAGAATATGTCACTGACTTAACTCACTAACGATATGTGATAAGCTGCACGCAACGATCGACGTCGGACCCAATCGCCCTTGCGCTGGTAGCGCCCCAGCCTCACCGAACTTCCTTGGACGTTTTGAGACGGGCGAGGAGTCACTCGAAATTGTGAGAGCGACGCAAGAGTCAAGAGAGTTTAAAGGCTTGAAAAAGTAAAGCCATGAGACCCCGCACCATCACCATCTCTTTCTCTCCTTGTTGCTCTCCTTTGTCTCAACCATGGTTGTTTTACCATTCGAGTTCTGGCGATATTTACCAGTGCGACAAAATATCGGTCGACCAGGCCTTCAGCCGTTGCAGTCTGAATCCAGACTTGACCAAGGGTAGGAGGATGCACGATGACCTGTTTCGGCCGGGCTGGACGCCCTTTCTCAGCTCTGCGCATCTGTGGGCGCCTGGGCATGTGGACAGCCATGTGGTGGCGTCAAGCGAGCGATGCAGAGATCCATGGATGGGGCGGAATCCATGGATGGCGCTTCCTGACGCCACGATGTGCGGATAACGGATAGCTCGTTGGGGATTCCGACGCCATGTCCGGTTCTGCTGGTGCAGGGAACTCCGTTCTATTCCGGCTTGTTGCATGCCTGTAGTGGTGGTCATCAAGTTGGTTCCCTGCCTAGGTTCGCTCTCCCAACTTGCAGCGGCTGCAGCGGGTCAACGGGGATAGACATATACTAGGGTATGGCCAGGTGCATGTGCAAGCGTTCGGATGTGTGTCTGTAGGCATGCGCGTTCACACTACAGTCAATGAATGGCAGCTGTTCTTGCTGCTGCTGCCAGCCGGCCACATGTCAGGTGCTGGTATGGTGATGGTAATGGTGCTGGTGGAGATGGCGGAGATGCCGGCGGAGGTACCTGTACTTGTCGGGTTGTGGTTCCGACACACAGACTGTGCCGCTTTCCCGCATCTCAGAGGTTCCGGGTTCCTGAGCAGGTCCACGGGTCAGGGCTCAACTGTTCCCTTAATAATCACCGATCCGGAACCAGCTCCTCTTTCTTCTTCTTTCTCCCTTCTCTCATCCTTTAACAATCCACCTTCGTCTCGTCTCGTCTGGTCTCGTCCCATCTTGCGCGTTCTCTCTGCCTTCCTCACCATCACGCCAGTCTTTGGATCTTCGGACGAAACTCCCCTTCGCTACTGTATCACAGCTCTCGACAGCCTGCCAGGTCACAGCTCCGTTGCACAACCACCTCATTCCCACGTCGACGCTCTTGCAAGGCTCCATCTTTGCGTTCACTCACAGTAACAACCGCCAACTCACCATTTCCTCTCTACCTTTCGACCTCTTTAACCAACCACCCCCCTTTCAACGATGCAAACCACCCGCGTCTGCCGTACTCCGAGCGTCTCTTCCATCACCTCGGTCGAGTCCTCATCGCCACCAACACCCGATGACCTCTTCCAGATCCACGTGCGGGACCTGAGCATGAGCAGTGAGCACCTGCATCCT
>QQTW01000576.1_pt1 | contig 23356 bp, 17 predicted proteins | sample 1904831 | NCBI WGS metagenome assembly QQTW01 (sample SAMN09435610, study PRJNA476489) | Subsurface metagenome, whole genome shotgun sequencing project. | reverse complement strand
GAACAGACTAATAAAAGTGCTAAGGATTTACGCCAACAGATTTTAGAGCAATCCAAAAACTTGGACGATGAAATTCGGCAAAAATTTAGTGAGATGTTAGCTGTAATCGAACGAGAAACTAAGGAACTGCGTACAGACAAAGCTAATCGAACCACATTATCGGCTCTATTTGCAGAAATGGCCATGCGGTTGAGAAGCGAACAATAAATCGAGATCGCAGCCAAAATAGTTGCTGTTTGGGCAAAGCATGGTAAGAGCGTTAATACTAAGGGCTTTGCTTTTCTCAACTTGAAATTAGCTTCAAACTGCTGAACATTTATCGCCCCCTCAACGACATATAGATATACAATTCGATCTGGAATCGGGGGATTTAGGCAATGAGTGACTCTTCTACTCGCAACACATCTAACAAGGCTCCAGATAGCGATCGCTTTTTAGGGGAAGAAGAAGCACTAGCTGAACTGAGGAATCTACTATTCACTCATCAACCAGCCCAAAACCAACTTGGCTCAAATGAAGAAGTGCTGGCAGAACTGAGGAACCTGCTATTCACTCATCAGCCAACACAGACACCCCAACCGCCAGCAGCACAAGTGCAGCCTTCCCAGGAAACAGAAGAAGAGGCGATCGCAGAACTGCGGAGCTTACTATTTGGTGCGGATTTGCAAGCGCGATTAGATAATCCCAAAGTACTTGTAGAGGATGTTAGCGCTGTGCTACCAGAAGCGATCGTGCTGCGAACAATGCAAGACGAACAGCTTACCAAAGCAGCTGTACCAACTGTTGAACAAGCCATTCATACATCGGTTAAACAAGATCTGAATATTCTTTCTGATGCGCTTTTCCCAGTAATGGGGCCAGCTATCCGAAAAGCTGTTTCTACAGCCTTGAAAACCCTAACCGAATCTATGAATCAGACGCTGGATCAAAGTTTGTCTCCACAAAGTTTTAAGTGGCGGCTTGAAGCACTACAAACAGGAAAATCCTTTGCCGAAGTTGTAATTCTGCGTACTCTTGTCTACCGCGTTGAGCAAGTCTTTTTGATTCACAAACAAACTAGCTTAGTTCTGCAATATGTAGTAGCCCCGTTGGTAGCTGCTCAAGACGCAGATCTTGTTTCAGCTATGTTGAGAGCTATTCAAGATTTTGTTCAAGACTCTTTCAAAGTGTCAGAAGAAGATGCTCTTGACACTTTGGAATTTGGAGAACTCACCATTTGGATTGAACAAGGGCCGCAGGCGATTTTAGCAGGTGTAATTCGCGGGAATGCGCCGCAAGAATTAAGGTCAGTTTTTCAAATCACAATTGAAAAAATTCACAAAAAGTTCCGCAGAGATATTATTTCTTTCCAGGGGGATAGTACACCTTTAGAACCAAGTAAGCAGTATTTAGAAGATTGCCTTCAGTTTCAGTTTCAAGCCAAAGCAGATAAACCTTCTCCGATTTTATTGATATTATTAGGTATTATATTCTGTTCGCTCGGACTGTGGGGTTTTCTTTCGTTTCAAGAAAGACAGCGTTGGACGAACTATTTAGAAAAATTAAATTCCCAACCAGGAATAGTTGTGGTTAATGCCGAAAAACGTCATGGGAAATATTTTGTTTCTGGACTTCGAGATCCATTGGCGATCGATCCAACTCTCTTTATCCAAGAAGCAAAGCTAAATCCCAAATCAGTCACCAGCCGTTGGCAACCTTACATATCATTAGATTCAAGATTTACCACGATAAGAATTAAAAGATTACTGCAACCGCCTGCAACTGTGTCACTAAAAGTTGACGACAACGGCGTGCTTTATATTACAGGTTCAGCACCTCGTCAGTGGATTGAACAAGCGAAAAAACTGGCGATGTTTCCTAGCGTTACTGGAATTCAGACAGAGAATTTGATTGAGACGGAACGTCAAGAACTTCAGTCAAGCAAAGAAAAACTCGAAAAGCAAATACTTTATTTTGACAAGGGAAATACACAACTTTTAGCAAGTGAGAATGGTAAGCTACAGGCAGTCATTAAAGAAATTAAGAAACTGACTACTGTTGCACCCTTTTTTCAAATAGATGTCAGAATTCAAATCTTCGGACACTCGGACAAGGGTGGTTCAGCAGAGAATAACTTGCGTCTGAGTCAAGCACGAGCAAATGCAATTTTATCTGCTTTAGTCTCCCAGGGAATAAAAGGATATGATTTAACTGCTGTGGGTGTGGGAATAAGAGAACCTTGGCACAAGGAATTTGCACAAAAGAATCAAGAAATCAATCGGAAAGTATCTTTTAAGGTATTCTTAACTGATGCGCGCAAGCGAAATTATGAACTATGATCCAAAAAAAAATTTGTTTGGTGGGGGCTTTTGCAACGGGAAAAACTAGTCTTGTATCGCGTTTTGTCAAAAGTATTTACTCTGATATTTACCATTCAACTGTGGGAGTGAAGATTGATAAAAAAGTAGTCAAACTGAAACAACAGGAAGTCAGCTTGATTTTATGGGATATTCACGGAGAAGACGAATTTCAAAGAGTGCAAATGTCTTACTTACGGGGAGCATCAGGTTATTTTTTAGTAGTAGATGGAACTCGCCGTTACACTTTAGACAAAGCCTTTTCTTTGCAAGATAGAGTAGAAAATAGCATCGGTCAAGTTCCTTTTATTTTACTACTTAACAAGTTAGATTTAACTGATGATTGGGAAATTGATGACGCTACACTAAATAGCATTTTGCAAAAAAAATGGATAGTAATTAAAAGTAGTGCCAAAACAGGCTTAGGTGTGGAAGAAGCCTTTCAAAAACTGACAGAAAAAATGATGGAGGAAATAGATGCTTTACCTCCCTGACCCTGTTGTTAGTTATATTCATAAACTAACAGTTGAAAATCGTTCTCCGGCATATATTTTAGTGCAAAAAGATGGTCGCTTATTCAGTTGGGGGGGGGAACTGTCTTTTTATGGTTTTAGTAACTTAAAACAAGGGGAGTATGTAGACCAAAAAATATTATTTTTGACAGGTTTACTACCCTTAAGTGGCTTACCAATAATTCTGCCTTGCGTTCAAATGGAATCTGGAATTTCCGCAGATGTCCATATCTTTTCTGCTGAAGAAAGAGACTGGGTTTTATTGCTGGATGCAACCTTATATGAAAGCCAGCGCAGTGCAGTGCAACAAAAAGGCAACGATCTAAGTTTAATTCGGAACCAGCAAGCCAGAAGCTTACATCAACACTTTAATCATCATGAAGTTGAAAATCTATCGCCAGGGTTTTTGCATCTGCTAGAGCGCGGGATACGCAGCAATGTAACTATTTTATTAGCACGTATCTGTGGATTCAATTCATGTGTTGAAAAAAACTCCCCAGAGGAAGTTTTCATTATATTGAACTCCTACATTTCTAGCATGATACAGTCAGTACTTGATGAAGGTGGTATGGTTGATAAAATAACGGGAGATACGGTGATGACCCTTTTCGGTATTCTACCGGCAACTGGGTTAGCTCCTGTCCATGCGTTCAATGCAGCTCTAAGAATGATAGAAGCTGTGAAGGAGGTTGGTAAAATATGGCAAGAAAAAGAATGCTGCACCTTCAATACTGGAATTGGTATCGCTTCAGGTTCAGTATCTTTAGGGATTATCGGTAGTAAAAACAACAAAACATTTATTGCTGTAGGTCATCATGTGAATCTTGCAGAGCAACTAAAATGTCAAGCTCGTTCCAGAGAAATTTTGATAGATGAAAATACATTTAATCAACTTGGTAAAATTCAAAACTACTTCTCTATGTCTAACATTGTAGGAACAGGAATAGTTGAGCCAATTCGAGTCTACTCTTACTTAGTAACATGACTGACGAATCCATCCCGGATGAGTTGTTTGCTGCTCTCAATACTGTAGTTATGGAGCGGCTTGATAATTACTCTTTTAAAATAATTGGTGCTGTACCGAGTTGGTTTAGCCAATTTTTTCCCGAAAGCGAAACCAAGCGGGATGAATTAATACCAGGACAACAGTTTCCCGTACTCGAAAACTTTCTCATTGATGCTGAAAATTTTTGGTTTGCAAATGAGTCAGGAAGGCTGAGATCGGGGCTGTGGACTGAAATCGAGCGATCGGGAAATGAACTATACCTGGAAGCCTCAGCAGTTTGTTTAAAAGAAAAGAAAATTTTATTAATTGTTGCTAATTTTAAAGAGAAACAAACTTTAATTCAAAGAGCTAGAGAAAACAGTTTAACTTATTATAACTTAATCAAAGAAATAGAAAAAAAAGAGATTTTAATTCACTGCATTGTTCACGATTTAGCTGGACAATTAACTGGAATTAAGTACTGTTTTGAACTACTTGCTTTGCAAAATTTAAGTTTGAAAGCGTTAGATTACTTAGAGATTGGCAGAAAGCAATGCCACAAGCAAGAAGCATTGATCCGGGAAATTCTAGATGCTTTTTCGGCTGAAGTAGAATCACTAGAATCTTTTAACATCGAGCCACTGCAAGCTCCAGATGCGTTTATCTGTGCTAGGGAAGTCGTGGATGCTTTGTCACCAACTTTTTCCCTAAATCAGATGAATTTGCAACTGAAATCAAATCTTGATGAAACACGAGAATGGAAAGTTGTCGGTGAAAAGATTCGTTTGGAAAGAGTTCTTACTAATCTAATTGAGAATGCTTTTAGGCATTGTCCGCGTGAATCAACTGTTATTGTTGGAATCAAAGAAGAAGGCGATTTTATTATTACTACAGTTGAGGATGAAGGATCTGGTATAGAGCCGGAAATTGCAACAACTTTGTTTCAAAAATTTTCCCAAGGTAAACATAAACCAGGTAGAACTGGTCTTGGGCTTTATTTTTGCCGCATCACTATAGAACGCTGGGGCGGTAATATTGGGTATAACAAACGTGCTGATAGAGGTTCGATGTTTTGGTACCGACTGCCAAAATTAGTCGCTCAAAATTAGTACACACTTACTTACCAGGCTAAGCCTGGTAACTAGTGGGGTGGCTACCCAGCTATCGCCTAGTAGCCAATATCAACGAGTTGGGTTCATAAAAATTTGCTCCCAGATTCAGCCAAGGAGCAAGATTAAACAAAGCTGGGAAGGTTTATACTCAGGCGTCAGCTTGTTTGTGAAGATAATTAACCAATCAGGTGCAAAACGTCACGCAGGACGCTGTAACCAGCCATATCCCAAAGCAGGTATGCTAAAAAGCCAATCATTGCCAAGCGTCCGTTCCAAAGTTCAGCTTGGGGATTGAAGCCAAACAAAAAGGCATTGCGATCTACGCCGTTATATTCTGTAGCAACTGGTGGTAAATCGGTAGTGGGACGAGTTTCGCGTGTTTCCATTTTGTACTCCTAAATTAGTTCGGTTTTGAGATATTTAATTTTTTGAGATATTTAATTTCTAGTAGCTGATGAGGTGCAGTACGTCACGCAGGACACTATAGCCAGCCATATCCCAAAGCAGGTAGGCTAAGAAACCAATCATTGCCAAGCGTCCGTTCCAAAGTTCAGCTTGGGGATTGAAGCCAAACAAAAAGGCATTACGGTCTACGCCGTTATATTCTTTAGCAACTGGTGGTAAATCAGTAGTAGGACGAGGTTGCATTTTTTTGCTCCGCTAAGAAAAAGTGAAATAATTGCTTTAGTTATCTTTACTTTAGTTAATAATTCTATAATTGCTTTCTGCCTGAAGGTACAATTAACAAGCACTTCTAAAGGACTATTGTCAAGATATTTTTAGATAAATAAATATGTCAACAGAGAGTGTAAAAGCTTTAGTTTTATAGCAATGTATTATTTATAACTAGAAATTAGTATTCATCTTCACCGAATAGCTGCTGAAGGAATTTAACTTTTGCTTTAGTCAATTAAATCTCATCCGGCAAAAGACATAGTTTTCAGACCTGGGGTGGATGCTTTGAGTTGCCCTAAACCGTAATTGTAACCCTATGGAGTTTGAGTTTTAATTCTAAAGTCCAGAGTTCCTCCTCACATAACTTTAATTAGCGCCGATCGCAGCTTAAACGAAGGAATAACCATGTTTCAGAATACAGAAACAATAGCGGGACTATACAAAACCGTCTTCTGGCTGGCACAGATTGCTTCCCCTGATGGTGGAGTAACTACGCCAGCAGAGGCAGCGTTTGTGCTTTCAGGGCCCAAGTTTTTTGTCGCCTTGATTTCAGGTGTGATCCTGGCTTTTGCTGTCCAATTGGTATTAACAAACCTCTCTGTAGCCGCAGGGATTTCCTACTTGGGAAGGCAATCAGACTCAGATGGAGGTGACGGTGCATCTGGTAATGTGGGCGGAACGGTACGCAAAATTGGTACAGCCGTTGGGATTTGGACGTTAATTACAGTCAGCATTGCCTTATCGATCGCTTGTTTCCTAGCAGTGAAACTAAGCTTGTTGACTGTGAATGTGGGACTAGGGGCGATCCTGGGTTTGGTAATCTGGGGCGCATACTTTTTGATGCTGGTTTGGGTAAGTTCAACAACTGTAGGTTCTTTGATCGGCTCAGTTGTAAATGCGGCAACTTCTGGTTTTCAAGCGATTATGGGAACCGCTACTGCCGCCATCGGAGCTAAAACTGTTAACGATCAGGTGGTGAAGACGGCTGAAGCAGCAGCAGCAGCCGTGCGGCGTGAAATCGGCTCAGCAATAGATCCAGACAGCATCCGAGAAAACGTCGAAGATTATTTGGACAGGTTGCGTCCCCCAGAACTAGATGTTACCAGGATTAGACGCGAATTTGAAAGTTTACTCAGCGATCCGCAGTTAAGATCGGTGGCTGGAACTGCGGATCTGCGTAACATCGATCGCTCTAAGTTTCTCGATCTAGTTAAGGATCGCACAGATATATCAAAACGAGACGCTAACCGCATCGTAGACCAGTTGGAAAGCGTTTGGCGAGATGTGGTAGATCGGCAAGAACCGCAGCGCGATCGCATGGGTGAGTTGATCGATTATCTCAAATCGGTGCAGCCTGGGCAGACGAAAACAGATGAACTCAATGCCAAGCTGGATCAGTTGATGGATGAAATGCGATCGTCTAAGCAAGCCGACCAAAAGGTAGCTGACAAAGCTACCACAGGCCCAGTTCAACAAACCCTCCAGACTGGTATCAATACTTTAATGGGGATGGTGATGGGACGGGCGGATCTATCCGATATAGATGTAGAAAAGATCTTGCGATCGCTCCTCACCGCTAGAGACAAAGTAACCGAGCAAGCAGATAAAGTAGCGACGCAGACAGGGCTAAAATCCGCCGAGGTTCCTTATACCACAATTCGGGCAGATGTGGAAAACTACCTGCTCAATACCTATTCTTGGCAAATGAGCCGGGATAAGATCACGCAGGAATTCCGCGATGTCCTCTACGATCCAGCAGCCGATCCGGGAGAAGTGCGCCGTCAGTTAGAGCAACTTTCCAGAAACGATTTTGTTCAACTGCTTGGGCAACGGGGTATACTCACCCAAGATCAAATTAATCAAATTAGCGATCGGCTCGAAACTATCCGACAAGAAGTTTTAACCGAGGTAAGAGCAGCCGAGGAAAGAGAAGCAGTACAAGAACTTCAGCGTCGAGTAGAAAGCTATCTACTCGTTACCAGCAAAGCAGAATTAACTCCAGAAGGAATTGAGCGCAATTTCAAACCACTGCTGGAAGATCCAGATCTAGATCATGATACGCTCAACCTTCGTCTGGCGAGGCTGGATCGCCAATCAATGCGGCAAGTGTTACTTCAGCGCAACGATATTACTCCAGAAGAAGTAGAGCCTATCCTGGATCAGTTGGAAAATCAGCGTAACTCTGTTGTGATTGAATCCCAAGGACTGGCAGAACAGGCAAAATATCAAGCCGAAACGCTGTGGCTGAATTTAGAGTCATATCTGCGTAACACTGGCAAAGAGCAACTTAATCCTGACTCAATTAGAGCCGATCTCAAAACTCTGCTTGACGATCCGCAAGCTGGAGTAGCAGCAATAGGAGCGCGGCTGTCTCGCTTCGATCGCGATACATTGGTGAAACTGTTGAGCCAGCGGCAAGACTTGAGTGAAGATCAAGTTAACTCTACTATCGCTTCTGTTGAGCAATCTTGGCATGGCGTTCGCCGCACACCTCAAAAGGTGGCTTCTCAAGCTAAGCAACAGTATGATTCTGTTACTCAAACAATTGCCGATTACTTGCGCAATACAGGTAAATCAGAGTTGAACCCCGAAGGTATCCAGCGGGATTTGAATCGGCTCTTTTCTAACCCGCAAGAGGGTGTGTCAGCGATCAGAAGACGACTGTCTCAAGTCGATCGCGATACATTGGTGAAGCTGTTGAGTCAGCGCCAAGACTTGAGTGAGGAGCAAGTTAACTCTGTAATCGATTCTATGCAAACTTCGATTCGGGATATTGCCAAAGCGCCCCGTCGCTTCGCTTCCCGGACGCAGCAAAGAGTGCAAGATTTCCAAACTAATTTGTCAGAATACCTGCGTAACACTAACAAGGAAGAACTCAACCCCGAAGGAATCAAGCGCGATTTAAATCTGTTGTTGCACGATCCGCGCGTGGGGATGGAAAGTATAAGCGATCGCCTGTCTCATTTCGACCGCGACACCTTAATTGCGCTGTTGAAAATGCGGCAGGATCTTTCGGACGAAGAAGCCGCTCGGATTGTAGACAACGTATTATCAGTCCGCGAACAATTTGTCGAACAAGTGCGGGCGATTCAGCGGCGAATTCAAGATGCGATCGAGGGGATTTTCGCTCAACTGCGCAATTATCTCAATTCGCTCGACCGTCCCGAACTCAACTATGACAGCATCAAGCGCGATGTGCGGACAATGTTTGACGATCCGCAGGCTGGATTTGATGCAATCAGATCGCGGCTTTCTTCTTTTAATCGTGATACTTTGGTAGCGATTATGAGTTCCCGTGAGGATATTTCAGAAGCGGATGCTAACCGAATTATCGATCAGATTGAAGGAGCGCGTAACAGTGTCCTGCAACGGGCAGAAAGAATTCAGCAAGAGGCGCAAAGACGCTTGGAGGCTGTGAAGGAAGAAGCGCAGCGTCAAGCTGAAGAAACTAGAAAGGCTGCTGCATCAGCGGCTTGGTGGTTGTTTGGCACTGCTATGGTGTCGGCGATTTGTGCGGCTGTAGCGGGTGCTGTAGCTGTGACTGTGTAACGATTTTTGCTTGTGCATTAATTTTTAGCCTCTCCTGATGAGAGGCTTTTTTATTAGGACGAACCGCTCCAGGCGCTTCACGATGCACAAAGAAAGGTTTTTATTTTTCTAATCAGAGTAATGTTTCTTGTATCCAGTAGTCCTGAGTTAATCAGGATAGAGGTAGGTTGCTTTACTTCTAACTATTGTCGGTTAACAGAAAAGTATTGGCTCATAACTCTCTTCCAGACTCCCAATTATCGCGCCACTTCACAGTACCAGCGCTAGCGATCGCCCAACGGCGAGAAACCAAATTTTCTCGCCGTGGAGACTTACCCTCGCGCAACAAAGCATATTTATAACTAATTAGCTTGCCAGCACTTTCATTGAAGGGAATTTCCCCAAACCAGGTGTTGGTGTTAATGTATTCCAGTGGGTAAGCTTTAGCAATATCCCAGTTGCCAAGTTCTGGGCAATCTCCAATTATAACCACAATTTCGCCAGGATGAGTCTGCACGCCATTTAATTGGGCGCGAACGATGGTTTGTGCTTTAACGCGATCGCCAACGTGACTGAGAACAATAACATCTAGCGGCTCTAATTCTAAGTCGTGTAACTTGCCATCTACAACTTCAAACTTACGTCTCGTTAAAATACAAGTATGTTCGCCGTTAGGAAGATCGGTAGCAACTTCTGCAACTAAAGTTGCAGACGAAGTGCGATTCATTGCTACAAAGCAAATAGAATCACGGTAGCGCCGCACGTAGCAGTAAACATCAGGCGTAATGTATCTCTGCCATTGTCCACCCATTGATACAGATGGGTTCAAACGACGCAAGCCAGAGAGTAAGCGAATTTCACGATAGAGCTGGCTATCAGTATCCCACTTCTCCATCATCGGGCGATTGTAGGGATCGTTGCCGTCGTTGGTATCGTTATGGAGGTATTGTTCTGTACCGTAGTAAATGCAGGGAATACCGCGACTTGTCATGATTAGGACAACTGCCATCCGCAACAATTCTGGGTTGGGATTTAGGCTGCCAAAGCGTGACATATCGTGGTTATCGATAAATGTCACCAGTTCATTTGCCCTGTTGTAGCGATGATCCAAGTCGAAAATATTCTGGATTTCGTGAAAGCCAGCCTCTACTTTCTCTGCCAAAGCTGACCGAATTGCTATACATAGTCCAAAGTCAAGGATCGTCATCCCAGAATCATTCGCAAACTCGACTGAGCGATCGCTCTCTGGATGACTAAAAATCCACTCGCCAAACATGAATACATCTGGTTTATGGTTTTGAATATCTGCACAGAATTCCTGCCAAAACCAAATTGGCATATGCTTAACTGTATCGACCCGAAGCGCATCAACTCCCCGATCTAGCCATTGCTCGATCGCCGCTTTAATGTAGTTGCGATATTGAATGTTGTTTTCGTTGAAGGTTGCCAAACCAGAAAGTTCGCAGTTTTGAACCTGCCACTCGTCTTCCCAATTAGTCACTTCGCCATAGTGATGATACCAATGGTCTTTGTCATCGTTGAAGTCGGCAATTTTCACTCCGTCATCATACAGTTCACCTTTTTTGCCGCTAATATCTGGATTGCTGTGGTTGCACACAATGTCTAACACTAATTTCATTCGACGCTTGTGTAGCTCATCAATTAACCTGTCGAAAGTGGTATTTCTAGTTTCTTGGGTTTTATTTAGTGAAGGATTTTCGTCTTGACCAATAAAACGAGGATTAATCCGCTTAAAATCCTTCGTCCAATAGCCATGAATTGCTGCTTGAGCGACAAACAGCTCTTCAACCTGTTCAAACAAGGGCGTAAGCCAAATTGCTGTCACTCCCATGTTTTTCAAGTAGTCGAGTTTGTCAATAACTCCTTGCAGATCGCCGCCCCAGTATTTACCCCAATCCTGACGTTGTGGATCGTAAAGTTCGTTGTTTGGTCCGCTACTATTCTGGAGATCGCCATCGCAGAAGCGATCGATGACGATGAAGTAAATCGTCTCTTGCCGAAATTCAATATCTCGCGTGTAGAGAAACTCAAGATCGATTTCACTATCTTGCGGCGATATCGATATAAGAGACTCGACTTTTGCTTGCTCATCGCTCACTTCATACTGAGTAGAGGAAGCCTGAGAGGGAGGAGTTGTGACCATACAAGTTTTTAGTTGCTGCAGATTAGTGATTAAACTAAGTATGTTTAAAAAACACTCAACTTTTTGCTCTAATTTGACACAATACCAGCTCAGAGCTGAAAGGGTAGTTCAAACTTCTGTATTAAAGTAGGCGTGCTTCAATTCCTTCAAGGAAATATCATCGTTTGATTGTGGATTACGAAAATAAGGATGGATTGGCAGAAGCTGGGCTTGATGTCCTGCCTTTGCAGAAGATACAATCTGCTCGATTACGCTCAGGTAGTTTTGAGCCGTGCTTTCCCATGTGTAGGACTTTAGTACCCGTTGCTGACCCACTTGGGCAAAATGCTTCCACTGATTTTCATCGCAAAGTAACCGCTCCAAACCCCGTGCAATATCAGCAGGGTCTTCTGGGTCGACTAGTACACCATATTCTTTATCTCCCTGTTTTAGGCTTTCACTAGGGCCACCGTTTTTTGTTGCTACCACTGGCAACCCTGCTGCTGCTGCTTCTAAGGGAGCTAAACCAAAAGGTTCGTACAGCGAGGTCAGCGCAAACACTGAGCCACGTCCTGCCATAAACCGATAAATCGCTGCTAGCATTGGTTGTCCCTTGCTTCCAAAGGCACTAATCTTTCCCCATAAGTCATTTTCTTGCACCACTTCACGGATAGGAGCTAAGACTGCTTGTTCGGCTAAATCGTTGTTTGCCTGTTCGCGCAACGGGTCGTCTAGCCCACCTGTAAGCAGCACTAGATTAGCTTTCTCCTGAAGCGTTTGACTTTGAGCATAGGCTTGCACCAGCCCCAAAATATTTTTCTTCGGAGCTAATCGGCTGGCTGCCAGGATAGCAGGTAAATTCCGTCTTGAATCCGTAATGTCCCGTGCCAATCGCTCTTCAACTAGCTGGTAGGTAGCTTTCTCATTCGGGGAGCGAGCATCGCTGCCGAACACAGCAAAGTCAACTCCCGGAGGAATCACAGCAAAGCGGCGATCGTTGTTTACGTCCGCTGCACCGTGATAGGCAGGATGAGCGTATTGTTCAAACCGTTCCTGTCGCGTACTGGTAATATTAATTGCCGCGCGATTCATACTCAAGCGTTCGGCAAAGATGCGGTATTTGAAATGGAATTGTTCATCTATTTGGGCTAGATTCTCTGGAGTAGCCTCCAGTTTGTCCATCTTTTGCGCCCCAAGAGAATGAGCCGTAAAGGTGAAAGGTACACCAGTTTCGTCTTCAATTAAAACTCCACTGATTCCCCCATCAGCATAGTGAGCAGTCATAGCATCTGGTAAACCGCCGCTCTCCTGGTGATAGAATGTCTTGATGTTAGGTACCCAATCTTTAACCAGATGCGACCACAGTAACTCTTTGGGTAAGAATTCTTGTGGTCCTGCTGGCAAGCGAACGATTCGCAGGTTGTCTACGCCAGGATAAGTGTCAAAAGGGAGAGCAAACTCTGGCCATTGTGGATCTACAATTTGGCGGGTGAGAATGTCAACTTTATGCCCCAAACAAGCCATAGCAATGGCAACTTGTTTAACATAGATTAGCTGCCCGCCAAAATCAGGATGGTCTGTGATATGGCTATCGCCCGAATCAAAGTTGCCTTGAGGGTTGAGAAAGCCAATGTGCATTGTATAACCTAATTTTGGCTGAATTCCTGCCAGTCAGCCTACTGCCATAAACATCAATTTAGTAATCTCCCATAGATAGATTTTAGTTTTGCACTACATTGGGAGCAATTAGTATAGCAGTAGCAATAGTTATAATTTCTAGGCGAGGTGTAGTCAATTAAGAAAACCTCTAATCATATAAAGTTAAACGCAGCCTCTTTGAAAGAACGTGTCTTTACTGAGCATAGTGATTACATTGTCAGTCTAAATTAGATTAATAAGAATTAGTCCCTTTTAGTTAGACCAGAAAGAGCAATGGTTGAAGGATAAGAAATATACTCGTCTCTCTCTTATCCTTCACGAAAAGCAGATTGAGGATTAGTATCGCTAAGACAAAAAGTAGCGGCTTCTATCCGGAACTCGTTTGCAGCTGAAAATCTGGTTGAGACACTTCTTGCTTAGACTCTTGGCCCACTCCTAAAACCGGAATCACTTTCTCGCCAAACACCTCAATAAATTGCTCTTGCTTGCGGTTAACGTTGTGTAAAAGCAGTTCACTAAATCCCAATTCTAGGTCTTGCTGTAGCCACTCAATGTGTTGCTCTGGGTGTGAAGAGATGCGGATTGATTTATCCAACTGCTCTGGGCTGACATATTGTCCAACAGCATCAAATTGAGCCGGGGTTTGTAGTTCTGCCAACACTAAATTGTCAAAGATATTATTACGCCACTGTTCGTAAGCTCCTTGACGGGCAGATGCTGACTCTCGATCGTAAGAAAGTTGCACCTTCAGTAGCATTGGTTTACCTTCACCACCACCTTGGTAAAATGCCTCTACAACCTGGCGCATTTTTTCTATAGGCTGAGAGATGGTAATCAATCCATCTGCCCAACTACCAACCCAACGTGCAGTTTCAGCGGTGATAGCGGCACCAATAATCAAAGGTGGAACCTCAGCGCGAGTGTACAGCTTCGCTTCTTCAACACATACTAGACCGCGATGCGTTACCGTTTCTCCTGCCCATAGCGCATGAATGATATCAACACATTCCTTCAAACGAGCATTACGATCGCTCTTGACCAGCCATTTTTCTCCGGTAATATGTTCGTTAAGTGCCTGACCGCTGCCAACAGTTAGCCAGAAGCGGTTGGGGAACATTTGTGCCAACGTTGCTGCTGCCTGAGCAATGATGGCAGGATGGTATCTTTGTCCGGGCGCACAAACGATTCTAAAGGGAAGAGAAGTTGCTTGCATCGCTGCACCAAGCCAAGCCCAAGCAAAACCGCTCTGTCCTTGCTGTTCGCTCCAAGGATGAAAGTGGTCTGAAGACAGAGCAGCAGTAAATCCAGCTTGTTGTGCTATCTGCACATACTTAAGCAGTTCGCTTGGCTTAAACTGCTCGTGGGAAGCGTGATAACCAATTTTAGCCATAAGGTCTTTGTGAGAAAACAGCGGTTTTTGTTGTCAAAGATAAAGCTTTCGATATAGGGAGTAAGTTAGAAACGGCTCAGTTTCCCCATATCAACACACTGTATTGCTTGCTCAAACTGGACTTCTACTGTAAAGGCTTTTACCTAAGCTTGAGCATTAGCGTTCTTACTAAGAGTCAGCATCCTATCAACCTCTAAAAGTACACCCTTTAATCCCATGGCAAAATTTTTTCCCAATCATGCCTCTAAGCTATTCCCAAGCAGATACTATGACCTCTTCCTAAATCATGACTTTATTAGTAAAGTTGCCGTAAATTGGAATTTGTCTTAACCCGGAAGCGATAAGGAGTTTAGTCTTCCCTTCTGCTTTTGGTTGCTTTAACGCATACTTAGCCATTTGAATTTTTACACTTAGTTTTGAACAAATTCATCACTACAGTACTGTTGGATTGTCATAGCTTTAGCAACGATAACGGCTTTATCGATACATACTCCACGCACATAAACTATTCTGCTCCAATAGATTCCTGCTAGATACAATTAGTGGACTAATCTAGAAACAATGGCAAACTGTTGCTATTTGCTTTTGGGGTATTTCTGGGCTGAGGGGCTGAGGCTATTACTGAGAATTTTATTTTTTCAACCATCCGAAGTCATATTTGCTTTACCCAGAACGATCGCTCCAGCAGAGCGCAACTTCTGAGCCACAAAGGACTCTTGAAGCGGAATGGAATTAGCTAGAGCTAGAGTCCCAGCGCTAGTGTGCATCTTATCTGCTGTATCAATATTGTCCTTTAGGAGAATTGGAATCCCATATAACGGTTTGTTCTGAATATGCTGCTTGAAGCGCTTTCGATCTAAGTCGGCAGCAATTTCTAGTGCATCGGGATTCATTTCTAGTACCGAGTTAATGTTTGGCCCCTGTTTGTCATAAGTATTAATCCGGGACAAGTAAGCTTGTACCAAATCAGAGGCACTAAGTCAGTGAAACTGCTGGGCGCTTTGAAGAGCGACAATTGTAGCTTCCTCCACACAAAAAATTCGCGCTAGAGTTTGTGTGGGAAAAAATTCTATAATGATTGTTGGACTAGCAAGCAATGGTTTTGCTTGCTTCATCAAATTCATCAATTTACGAGCCTTTCAGCTTACTTAAACTTAGTCTTATCAATATGTTGTATTAAATTTATTTTTTTGTAAAAATATTATATATAGTCACTTATTATTCAAGTTGTATACCCGAATATTTTTGATGTAATTTTTTCAGAAAGTCGAAAAAAAGCTTTATAGGAAAACAAGCAATTTATCCAACAGCACTAAACATTTAGCGAACAAACTTTGCTCGTCATATAATTTATATTTTTGAATAAGATTATAAACTTGTTACTTCGTTTAGCTCTTGCTCTATATTCTCAATAATTTCTGGAGAATGGAGACGCAGCATCAAAAACCACCCGCCACCAACAACCAAGTACATTAAGAACAAATAGGGGAAAACGTTGAATGGAGCTGGTGGTACAGGATATACACTACCTACTACTGGAATCATTAGAAAAATAATCGCTATTGCTGCGATCGCAATATCAAATAGTCTAAGTGCTTGCAGGTGGTATAGATAAACAGGAGTAGCAATTGATATTAAAATATAAGCAAGTAAAAATCCGTAAGTTGCAAGAGTTCCCAAATACCCATAAATATCTAATATTTTTAAACCAAATAACGACATAGATGCCGGGACAAGAAACACGAAAAGAGATGACATAGTTACAGCAATATAAGGCGTTCCGTTTTTAGTGTGCGCCTTACCCATTGAAGTATGAAAAATTCCGTGTCGAGCCATTGTAAAGAATATCCTCGCTCCAGCATTGATACTAGCAAGAGCGCAGCCAAAGAAACTAACTATTGCTGCTACTGTAATTAATAATCCGAAAAATCCTACTCCTGCGAAATTAGCAAGGTCGTTAAGAGGTGCAGCACTTTTGTTTAAAGGTGTATTAGAGCTACTAAAACCAACTACTTCTGCATAAGAAAGCACAATAAAGAATAAGCCTGATAATATGGTGCTTAGAATTACAGCACGAGGAATAAATTTTAGAGGATTCTTAGAGGATGAAAGGAAAGTTTTGAGGGGTGAGATTTTATGCCAGTCGCCTAACCATGATACGGATCGTGGCTAGGTAAATAAATGTCTCCGATGTTTCTGGAAGTAGCTCGCGCGTCTCTCACTAATCGCCGAGTGCCCATCATCCAACCGAAAGTGCGCTCCACTACCCAACGTTTTTTGAGCAAGACCAATCCTTTGGTTTGCTCTGGTCGTAGTACCACCTGAACAATCCAACGGCAAACGTCCATCACCCACAGCATAAATGAAGTACCACCAAAGCCACCATCTACCCAAATAGTATGCAGACGGGACACTGCTTTGCCCATCTGTTTGACCCGTTTGAGCGATCGTTTTCCCCCTTCGCGCTCCCCAATGCTCGCCGCCGTGACCAACACCCGTAGCACCAACCCCAGCGTATCGACTGTCAAAAACCGTTTGCGTCCCTTGATTAATTTCCCACCATCAAATTCCACTGCCTGACTCACCATCGCGGCACTTTTGACGCTTTGACTGTCGATGATGGCGAACGTTGGACTCGGTTGTCGCCCCAGCTCTACTCTCACCCACTGCCGCAAACTGTCATGTATTCTCACCCAAGTCCCATCTTTACGCCAGTTACGCTCATTAGGTATACACCGTCTGCCAGGCGGGGAAGTCTCCGGGCAAAGCCCGCCAACGACACCCTTCATAGAGAATATAGAAAATGGCGCTCTCGGATCTCCCACATATCGACTTCACGCGGACGACCACCTGGTTTCGGCTCTGGAATCAAGTCATTGAGCAATTCAAATTGGTTGAGAGTCAAATTGCTGGGATAAGCTTTACTCATGTTGCTCTCTCGGTGCTGTGTACTAGTTATTCGCAGCTTACACCGAGTGAGCTTTTTTACTACCCAACCCACTTTTAAAACATCCTCTTAGCTTCATCACCGAGTGCTGTTGCACTTTCAAAGCCTACATAACTAAAAACGGCTAATACAAGTCCAAGTTGCAGCCCTTCTGGCTTAACGGTTTGGAGTGATATTTGCGACATATCGATAGCAAATCCCTTTCCAAATAAAATAATCCCTGCCAAAAGTAAGATTAACCCAACAGAAAATCCTTCGATTGCAAGCATCAGCATTGTTGATAGTTGGATATCTTTGTAAGCAAAATACCAAGCAATACCAGCGCAGATTGCATACAAAAATAAAGGAGAAAACTGAACTCCAATTGGATTAAGTAAGACATTTGTATAGTTGGCGAATCCACATAAAACAGCCATTGCTGTAAACAGATAAGCTAGAACTAGACCCCATCCAGCCAGAACTCCCATTGTTGAGCCAAGTCCTTTAGCGATGTAGGTATATAGCGAACCTGGAGATGCAGTACGACGAGCAAATTGGTTAATGTTCATACCAACAAACATCAATCCAACCGTTGCAATTACATAAGCTAACCAAGTTCCATTCCCAGCACTAGCAAATACTAAGGCTAAATTTACAGTTGGTGTAGCAGTAGGGGCAACGTTGGCAACTGACTGAGCTAAAATTTCTGGAAAAGAAAGACATTGCGATCGCAAACCAGAACTTTGCTTAACTTTAGGAGTTCCAACTATTTGTTTAACCATATTTAAACCTGTAATAATTTAAATCTGTTAATAGTTAATAGTCAGTGGTTAGTATCAACTAACCACTGAATGCTAACAACTAAAAATTAGTGGCAACCTTGATGTTTTAATGGTGAAGGAGGCACATCATTAGCTGGATTAGCATCGAAAAAGCTTACTGGTTTGAGCATGAAGCCAATATATCCAGTAGGCATTACAGGCCAATCTTCTGGACGCGGTACATGATTATGACCAAAGGTGTACCAGACTACAACATCTATGTTTTTTATAGGACGATTTGCTTTAGTCCACTCAGGCAGTCCTTCACCACCTATATGTTGATTTGGATAATCGCCTGCTGGGTATTTTTCAGTTGCATCGTAGGGTGTCACCCAGAGGTGCTTGGTTAAGTAACCAGCACGTTTAATAATGCTGGAATCTTGATGCAGAAAAGGCAGGATATTATCTCCTGGCATTAATTTGTAGCCAACAGGCTGACCGAGGCTATTATTTACTGATGGGTTGACAATTTTCCAGTAACGCCCTGCAAGGGGATCGATAATGCGTTGTGCCTCAGATTCTGTGCCTAGCAGAGTTGCATTTGCATAAAAGGCGTTACCATGCGGGTTATCTGCACTAATCGGTTCAGCTTGCGTATTTACTTCATAAACCGAGTTATTCTCTCCATCCAGGTGCATATCAAGACGAACGTTAAAGAAGTGCTGATGAATTGGTGCATTCAATTGAGGAGCAATTAATGTACCATACTTTGATGTTTCACCAGGCATGAGTGCTGTGGTGTTAACAATACCAGTCAGTTTGACTTCATATTGAATTGTGCCATCTTGATAGAAATACCAGAAAAAACCGTATTCATAATTGGCAACAGTAGCAATAAAAGATACAACCAGACGACGCGATCGCCGTACCTCAACTTCATTTGTTCGCCAATCCGTATGCTTCCAGAGGATGCCGTAATCTTCTTCATGCATACAAACAGCATTGTTGATAGTTACAACATCACCTCGGCTATTCGTCATTACCGCATCAAAGTAGCGAATTTCTCCTAAACAATCACACCCTAGCTTTAAGGAATTTGCTAGAGTGCCAACGCCGTACTCGCCAACATCAAAAGCATTTTTACGGAAATGAGGTTCTTTAGGATCGCCATAAGGTACAACCATTTCTACCAGGGAAGCCCGGTATATAATGGGTCTTAATCGTCCTCTATCTTCATAACCAATTGTGTAGAGAATTAGCCCTTCTCTAGGAGTAAAACCAATGCGAAATTGCCATTTCTGCCACGTAACTTTGTGGCCTTCAACTTGAAAACTAGGGCCATCAGGTTGAACGATATCCAGTGGCTTAATATCGGTTCGATAATTTTTGACAAATTCTTGACTGTAGTTGCCATCTTGAGGAGGTAAAGGAACTGCACCATAATCCTCTACTGCTACAACTTTCATTTTGTTCAAGTCAACTACAGGAATTATCCCCTCAATTGGTCGAGCATAACCGTTATATTTTGGGCTAGAACGAACCCAACAAAGCGCTCTGACAATACGCTGCCCTACTTCTTCTGCTATACCGTAGTTGCCCGCTGACCAGGGATCGACTATCACAAGACTGGTATCAGTAATTCCCCTTTTCTTAATAGCTTCCTGAAACTTAGGGTTAGCTTTTACAGCTGCTTCACACTCGATAAATTCATCGAGCATGATTGCAGGCTGTACTTCTGGAATGTGCTTCCATTGAACGGTAGTTTTCTGAGTTAATGATACTACGACTTCGTAGACCGCTCCAGTTGCATTGTTTAAAAGAATTATGAAAGCTTCTCGATCAATCGGATCTCCATCTTTAAAATTAAGAACTACATTCTTTGGAGGTTCATTGAGTACAACTGTTGTAAGTCTTATCGTTTCTCCCAGGTTCCGTTCAGTTCGGAGAATATTTACAGCATTAGCAACCTCCTCTATAGATAAAGGTTCAAGAGGATGGCGAACATCGTTTAACTTGGTCGATATTTTAACCAATTCTTCAGTATTAGTCATAAATCGTGCCTGTGATTGAATAATTTGCCAAGCTAATTTATTTAACTAAACAAAATTTTTGTTCAGCACATTTATAAAATTGTTTTATTAAAAAAAGTTATTTATTATATTAGCCAATTTAAGAAAAGGAGTTGTTACTATAAATACAATAAGTACCAAATGAATAGAAGTAACGCATTATACAGATTAACCCTACTGCGCGTAGGGTTAACTATCAAATGTTTGCTTGAATTGTAGCCGTGCTGGAAGAGCAGGTACAGCAATACTTTCCGTTTAAGAGTTAAACAATATTAGCAATTGCAAAACTGAGGAAATGTAGATGAATTGGTGGTAATAGTAAAAACAAGCTTTTAAGCCAGCTTGAATGAATTATTAGATGGTGCTGTAGATCTGTAATTTTTTAGTGGCTAATCATCCAAGGTCGCCCATCAGTATGACTTCTATACTTAGGTGCAACTGTTTCCCGATCTTGAGTGCGTTTAATCAGTTGCGGTTGGGAGTTTTCTTGCCGCAGCCTTAATGAACTTGACAGCATAATACCAGGGGGAGAGAAAATTCGTTTAGCTGCGCTTTGGCAAGAGGGACAAACCATTGGGTTACTGGCTTCTGCCATTGTTCGCCATTCCTCAAACAACCCACACTTTTTACACTGAAACTCGTAAAGTGGCACGATCTCTTATCTCCTAATATCTAATGGATCGTCGATTAATAGTTATTAGTTGTTTTGCGCCAACAACTAACAACCAAACCATCACAAATATGATGCTAAACGGGGAAAATATTCTGGTCAAAAATCTCAGTAGGAATTGCCAGAGTACAGCAAGCATTAGGAATGTCTACAATACCACTGACTCTACCTTCAACGGGAGCGCAACTGAGCAATAAATAAGCCTGCTCACCTGTAAAACCGAACTTCTTCAAATACTCGATCGCGTTCAAGCAAGCCCGCCTGTAAGCAATATGTGCATCCAGGTAATACTGCTTACCCGTAGACTCATCAACTGAGATTCCTTCAAACACTAAATACTCAGAATATCGAGGCTCTAGGGGCCCCGGTTTGAAAATCGGGTTAACCAAGCTATACTTCTGGACACCACCTTTAATTATGTCTACGTGCAGGTCGATATAACCTGACATTTCAATCGCCCCGCAGAACGAAATCTCGCCGTCCCCTTGGGAAAAGTGAATGTCACCCATCGACAGCTTAGCTCCCTCCACGTAAACCGGGAAGTAAATCCGCGTCCCCTTCGACAGATTCTTGATATCACAGTTACCGCCATGTTCGCGGGGAGGAATTGTACGAGCGGCTTCAGCCGCAATGCGATCGTACTCTGAGGCTGGCACTTTGCCCAAAATTGCGTTTTTCGGGTTGGGTAGAGCTGCTAAAACAGGCAGATCGCCGGAGAGTCCTGCCCCATAGGTGCGGCGATCGGGATTGGTGGCTACCAGTTCTGCTTCCCGCTTGTTCCACTTCGTCAGTAGTTCGTGGGAAGGCGCACAACCGATCAAGCCAGGATGGGTAATACCAGCAAACCGCACCCCTGGAATATGTCTCGAACTGGTATAAATTCCTTGAAGATCCCAAATAGCTTTAGCAGGATTGGGAAAGCGATCTGTAAGGAAACCGCCCCCATTCTCTTTGGCAAAAATACCAGTGAAACCCCACTCATCCCCAGGTAATGCACCGATATCAAGCAAATCGACCACCAAAATATCCCCTGGTTGAGCGCCATTAACGTAAATTGGCCCGCTGAGAACGTGAACCTGCGTTAGATCGACATCGCGGATATCATCAGGACTGTCATTATTCTTGATTTGCCCATCTGTCCAGTCTTTGCACTCAATCCGAAACACCTCACCAGGATTGACCGAAACGACTGCTGGAATATCAGGATGCCAACGGTTGTGACCGGGTAATTCCTGTTGATCCATTGACTTGGTAAGATCTATTTTGAAAAGCGTCTTAGGCATTAACCTTTCCTCACTGCTTAATTAGTGATTATGTCGCGTTGCTCCCGGTTGCAAGCATCGTGACACAGGGCATCGAAACTACAGCACAGGGAACAGATGGAGCCGTTGTAGACTGGGCAATAAGCCATGTCTTCCTTCTCATACTCGTACTTGCAGATTGAATAGGTAGCTAGATCTATAAGGTTTGGGTTGTCATGGCAGTGGACATCCTTTCTGGCAATGTAGTATTTGCCTTTAATGAAAATGGCGACGATTAAGGATAAGATGAACGCCAAACCGAGGGTGATAAAAGAGGAACCGATATAGCCAAAACCTACGCCGCGTGCCAGCAAGTCCATATCGATGTTGTACTTGGCAGCGTAGTAAGAAATTAAGACTCCCGTGACAAAAATAATGATGGCAGAAACTCAAATTGCCCAGAAAGAATTAGCGAATTCTGAACTAATGGCGAAGGAACCGCCAATGCCAAAATTTGCTAGATAATATATATCCCCCAAAGCAGTATTTGCCGTAGCAATTTTTGACCATTTTCTAAAAAATTTGGAGGTATATCGTAACGAGTAATCTTTTGAATTCTCATTAAATACCCAGGGATGATAGCGCCTTTTTGGTTTTTCAAGTCTAGCAGATGCGCTTGAACTTCTGGTCATGACCCCCCTTTCAGTTTTGCCAACCATTAGTACCGCATTGTAGGAAGCCAATCAAAGAATTTGTTGTAACTAAAAGCACAAAATAAAGTAGCAGTTTAGTTAATTGTTTGTTTTTCATAACATTAAATCTTTTTAACTTCCGAGGGGTTATCTAAGTAAATAAAAAAATAGTGTTTTATACCTATTGTATAAAATTGATTTTATCTAAATTAGATAAAATTAAACAACTATAAGTTCAAAAAATGCGAAATAAAATATAACTATTATATTTATCTCTCTGTTATGAAAGACGATGGGGAATATTAGAATGTGACAAAGAAGCATATCACCAAGCGCCTGCCGACAACCACGCCAGAAATATGGTTTGGAATGCAAATGGCATTTAGTTCATTAAGCGATTCTCAGCTACTGAATGTGCTACAACAATCCTGTTAAAGTTATCGTTCTGTTTTTGCAACTGCTTAAGCAGTATTGCTCCCAGAAAGATGGCGATTAAAATTTATTATGTGGTAAGCGGCGCACACTCTTGTTTTTGCGCCATGAGTTTGATCCGGTTCAGTAGACCTCTTGCAAAAGGGTTGGGAAAGGTGAGATAAGTAGATCAAAAATCATGAGTTACAATGCCGTAAAACACCTGAAGCCATCAGAAATCAAACG
>QQTW01000575.1_pt1 | contig 23365 bp, 23 predicted proteins | sample 1904831 | NCBI WGS metagenome assembly QQTW01 (sample SAMN09435610, study PRJNA476489) | Subsurface metagenome, whole genome shotgun sequencing project. | reverse complement strand
GGACGACCGCATGTGGTTATGTAGCAAAGGTCGGTATTTTTTCCACTTTTTCCAACCAGAATTAGTAGCGAAGCAAGTACTCAATTTTTGGAACGAGCGAGAGGAATCGGAATTAACTAATTCCAGCTTAAATAAAATAGGAAGTTCTCTTATCTGACTTTTGGCGTAGGTAAAGTAATTATTGAAAGTCTATCTCAAGTATAGTGTAATAAATCTCGCATCTGTGAGAGGTTAGTAAAGTCCTAAACCATGAGAGGAATATTAAAATGGCTGTGACTTTAGATGATACAAAACGCAGTGCCATTGCAACAGAATTAGCGGATATAAAAGCGATACAAGAGTTGCTAATTGCCAACGAGCAAAAATTAATACCTGCGGTTAGTGCTGATAAGGAAATAAGCGATCGCTTAAACGATTTTCTCAAAGATGATCAAGAAAGTCTTAAAGTAATTGAAGGAGTGCTTAGTAAGTTTGGTAGTGGTTCTCCCCAACCGAGAGCTAATATCAAGCAATATGTCGAGCAAGTAAAAAGCTTTATGGATGGTAACGAGTTAACACTCTATCAAAAAGCTTCTGTCCATGAAAGAATCAAGCATCAAGCAGTAACAACAGGTTTGGTTGTTCACAAAGCATCGCAAATTACTGGTGAAGATGTCAAAGACGCGATCGCACCTTTGAATCAAGTTAACTTTAAAAACCGCGCTCACCAAGAACAATTAAAAGCCGTGCTGGAAGTATTGGGTGTTCGGGAACTAACAGGTCAAGACCCCGACCAAAGCGTTTGGGCAAGAGCGCAAGATGCTGTCGCAGCTTTGAGAGGTGTATTTGACGGGTTGACGAATTAGGGGAAGAAGGGAGTAGGGAATTAGTAGGGGCGGGTTTACAGTATCTTATTAGAAGAAAATAAGGCATTTTAGTGAACCCGCCCGTACAGAGGCATGGAGTTAGGAGTTATTAATTTGTATTGCTGTCTTCTTTTACTTCCTCCACTCCCCACTCCCCACTCCCCACTCCCCTACTCCCTACTCATCCTGCCCGACGCGACGGATATTTAAGATATCGCTCATCTTTTTAATTTGAGTAAATATCTGTTCTAACTGTGGTTTGTCGCGGATTTCGATTCCCAAATCAATCAGTGCAGGTTGGCTAGCCGCAGTTTTTACACTGGCGTGACGAACGTTAATGCCTTGGTCGCTAAGACGCGAGAGAATATCTTTGAAAACACCTACACGGTCGAGTGCTTCAATTTGCACGTTGACTGGGTAGGTTTGCGGTCGATTGCTCGGTTCGAGGGCAGCATTCCAAGTTACAGGAATTAAGCGATCGCATTCGATACTATCTAAGTTACCGCAACCTTGACGGTGAATTGTAATACCACGACCGCGCGTGACGACACCGATAATTTGTTCTCCCGGTATCGGCGTACAACACCCCGCTAAGTGATACACCATTCCTTCGACTCCAACTATCGGTGAGTCGCTAGCGCGGGAAGAAGCGGGGATCGCATCGCGTGCTGTCTTCGGTGCAGATGTAGGTAAGCTAGGGGGGATCAACGGTACAACAACGCTATTGTCCTGCGCTTTGACCAATTCGCGCCATCGATTCAAAACTAAATTGAGCGTCACTTCACCGTAACCTAACCCAGCGAGTAAATCTTCAGTGCTGTGGTAGTTGCATCGTTCGGCGACAACGCGCATCGCTTCCGACTTAATAATATTTTCAAAACCAGCTTTACCCAATTCTTTTTCTAACAATTCGCGTCCGCGTGCGACATTTTCCTCACGACGCGATCGCTTATACCACTGTTTGATGCGATTTTTCGCTGCCGATGTTGCCACAAAGTTCAACCAATCCAAGCTAGGATGGCTGTTCTTTTGGGTCATAATATCAACAATATCGCCATTTTGCAGCCGCGTTGAGAGGGGAAGCATTTTACCATTTACCTTTGCCCCTGCACAATGATTTCCAACTTCGGTATGAATTCGGTAAGCAAAATCGACAGTGGTCGAACCGGGATTTAATGCCACCAAATCGCCTTTGGGGGTGAACACGTAAACATCATCTTCAAATAAATTATCTTTGATGCTTTCCAAATATTCTTGAGCATCTTTGAGGTCGCTTTGCCATTCCAAAAGTTGCCGCAACCATGTAAACTTCTCATCAGAACCAGTTACTTGAGTATTAATCCCACCCGTTTCTTTGTACTTCCAATGTGCAGCAATCCCATACTCAGCGATGCGATGCATTGCCAAAGTCCGAATTTGCACCTCCAAAGGACGACCCCAAGAACTCATCACGCCAGTATGCAACGATTGGTAACGATTGGCTTTCGGCAATCCGATGTAATCTTTAAAGCGTCCGGGGATCGGACGAAAGGCATCGTGAACCACTGCCAAGGCTCGATAGCATTCTTCATTTGTATTAACGATAATTCGGATTGCAGCTAAATCGTAAATTTCGTTAAATTCTTTATTCTGTCGCTGCATTTTTTGAAAAATGCTGTAAAGATGCTTTGGTCTACCGCTAATATCAGTACATTGGACTCCAGCTTCGACAAGCCGACTGCGGAGATTATCGGAAATCTCTTTTAAACGGTCTTCGCGTGCAACTCGTTTTTCAGCAACATGTTTTTGAATTTCCCGAAACGAGTCAGGTTCTAAATATTTAAAAGCTAAATCTTCTAATTCCCATTTAAAACGCCAAATTCCCAGACGATTTGCCAGGGGTGCGAAAATATCCCGTGTTTCCAAAGCAGTGCGACGGCGGCTATCCTCCGACATGAATTCTAATGTCCGCAAATTATGCAAGCGGTCAGCCAGCTTGACAACAATAACGCGAATATCTTGCGCCATTGCCAAAAACATGCGTCGAAAATTTTCGGCTTGACTCTCAGTTTTGCTTTTAAAATTAATCTTGGAAAGCTTGGTTACACCTTCAACCAAAAGCCTAACTTCGGCTCCAAATAGCTGTCCAATTTCTTCAATTGTAACATCTGTATCTTCCACTACATCATGGAGAAATCCAGCTGCTATCATAGTAGCACTGCCTCCCAAGTCGCGTAATAATCCAGCGACTGCGACAGGATGACATATATATGGTTCTCCAGATTTGCGGTATTGACCTTGATGTAAATCGTAGGCAAATCGAAATGCCCGACAGATTAAATCTGTGTCATTTGACTTTCGTTCATCTTCCGATTCAGACTTTTCGCCACAGGAACCCTTCTTTAAACAATCTTTAAGCCAATCCGGAAGGGTAATGTCGATAGAGGTATTTAGTAGTAAGCCAGTCATACAGTTGAAACTTAAGGTTATCTCAGTGATTAGTGAAATGGCGTCCATGCTGTGACATAGCCGCCGATAGATGCTGTTTTTGGAAAGACAGTCAGTACAGACTGAAAAAAATTGCCTGATGAGAAAAATTATTCGGTGTGGGTGTCAAGTATCATAGTGTCAGAAATCGATTAATTGCGAATTTTGCCCCAAAATTAAAGATTTGGGACATCCGATCCTGAAAAAGGTTAAAAATATTATTGTATAAGAAATAATTCTTGACATTAATACTATCTCAATAAATTTTGAATGTCTCTAAATTTGGATAAATATCACACATTTGCAACGCGGTTGGAGCAATTGCGGGACTATATTGCGGCTAATCATCTAAATGTACAGGAAATTCGGCAGCATTTAACGTTATTAGAGCAATTTTTTCGCTCCGAGATTGTGCCTTTGACTAACGATGAGTCAATCGAACATACCGAACAGATGTATATAACCGAGATGAGCAAGCAGTTGCAGCTTATGTCCGTCGATATCATGTTTCTGGGTGGTGCGCGACAAGCCGCGACAATGGAAGCAAGACTTAAAACTATATGCGATCGCTTAACGACTCTTCGTAGTTATTGCGAAGCTGTCATAGAGGGAGTAGGAAGTAGGGAGTAGGGGAGAGGGGGGAGACAGGGGGACAAGGAAGAAACTTCTCCCTTGTCTCCCCTGCTCACTTGTCCCTTCCTCTTTACATCAATTGGGCACTTTTGCCATTAGTCAAATATCTTTAATCTGATACAGTATTAAAAAATTAAATACCAATAACTCCTGTACGGGCGGGTTCACTAATATACTCATGGGGTAATGAGAAATCTTTATAAACCCGCCCCTCCTAATTCCTGAACGGGCGGGTTCACTAAGTATACTCATGGGGTAATGAGAAATCTTTATAAACCCGCCCCTCCTAACTCCTAACTCCCAACTTACTATGGAAACTTTATTTAACGTTGAAAATTTACGTGTTGCTTACCCCCATCGCAGTGGTGAAGAACCGCAATGGGCAATTGATAACGTGTCATTTAAATTACAACCCGGCGAGCGGATGGGCTTGGTGGGTGAGTCGGGTTGCGGGAAGTCAACGCTGGGACGTGCTGTCATGCGCTTGCTCCCGGCTAACTCGCAGGTGGAAGGACGGATTATATTTAAAGACCAGTCGGTATTAGATTTAACATCGCAGCAGTTACGGAAATTTCGCGGTGAGGTTGTATCATTGGTGTTTCAAGACCCGATGACGCGACTCGACCCGTTAATGACTATTGGTAATCATTGTCTCGAAACGCTCAAAGCGCACTCACCGGAATTATCGAATCGACAAGCAAAAGACAAAGCTATAGCCACGCTCGAAAAAGTTAAAATTACAGCAAACCGTTGGAATCAGTATCCTCACGAATTTAGCGGTGGAATGCGTCAGCGGGTTGCGATCGCATTGGCATTACTTTTGAGTCCAAAATTAATTGTCGCCGACGAACCGACCACAAGTTTAGATGTCACGGTTTCCGCACAAATTTTACAAGAATTAACAAGATTGTGCAGCGAGGAAAATATGGCATTGCTGCTGATTTCCCACGACTTAGCGATGGTGGCAGAATACTGTTCTAAGATTGGCGTGATGTACTTCGGTAAAATGGTAGAAGCTGGTTCCACCAACTCAGTATTTAGAAATCCCCAGCACGAATATACCCAATCGTTATTAAAAGCTGCTTTACACATTCAATCGATAGACGAAATAACGGGAGAAGGGGGAAGGGGAGACAAGGGAGACAAGGGAGAAGTTTCTTCCTTGTCCCCCTCTTCACCCTCCTCTCCCTCTACTCTCTTACTCCGTGTTACCGAATTAAAACAGCACTACAGCATCGAACCTAACTTTATCGAACGTTTATTTAAAGGTGAATCTCAAACCATCAAAGCAGTTGATGGAATCAACCTCGAACTATATAAAGGAGAAATACTCGGACTGGTTGGGGAATCGGGATGCGGTAAAAGTACATTGTCGCGGACAATATTACAATTGATTCCCCCTACCGCTGGTAACGTCGAATTTTTGGGTACAGAATTAACCAAGCTGTCACGTCACGATATGCGAGTACAGCGACGACAAATGCAGATGGTATTTCAAGACCCCCATGCTTGTTTAAATCCTGCCATGTCGGTGGGACAAAATATTGCCGACCCTTTACTTATTCATGGTATAGCGACCTCTGAAGAGGCAAAACAACAGGTATTAGCAATGCTGGAACGGGTGGGATTAAAACCAGCCGAAATGTACTATCAGCGTCACCCCAGCGACCTATCGGGAGGACAGCAGCAACGTGTGGGAATTGCCCGTGCGTTGATTACCCGTCCCAAACTTCTGATTTGTGACGAACCTGTAAGTATGCTGGATGCTAGTGTCCAGTCGCAAGTATTGGAATTGATGTTGGAATTGAAAGACGAATTTGAGTTAACTTACTTATTTATTACCCATGACTTGTGGTTAGCGCGATTTTTGTGCGATCGCATTGCCGTCATGAATGGCGGTAAAATAGTCGAACTCGGTAATACCAAAGAAATCTTCAAAAATCCCCAACATCCATATACTAAAACATTACTATCAGCAGCACCGCTGTTGGCAAGAGCGTAATTTGATTGGATATTGTGGATCCCACTTCACTTTATCCCCAATTTTAATTACTGGAATTATTTTGCTTGCTTCTTTCATGGGATACACAGTCAACGTAGTCAACCGAAGTCGAACAACGTCAATTGCTTATGGTTCGCACTCCGATTGATCTTACTCGCATGTCTTTTAGGTTCTGGAGCCTTGGACTCCCAGCTTTTATGCCGAGTTTGTTCGTTAATAGTAGATGTAATTGCAATGACTTCAGACCATGTTTGGCATTGCACTACTAACGCAGCAATTTTATCGAACGACATATTTTCGTTCAATGGTAAATCTTTATTTACTGCGACACTTGTTTCGATATCTTGTCGCAAAGTTGCTAATTCAATTACTGGTACTTCGACCGTTTCTACCACATCAACCACTTCCATTGCTTCGACTACTTCGACTACTTCCACTGTTGCGTCATTGCAATCGGGTCTTGTCTCAACTTCAATATCGACTGATATTGGTGCGTGATACTCTAACTTATCACCCAATATTGCTGACAAATGTGGTGGCAATTCACCGACTAACACGAATGCACCAGACAACCATGCTTCACGAAATGCAACTGATTCCCTTACAAACGATTGTGCGCTCATCCCTTCGACATCCATTGCTCGTTGAATTGCTATCCCCGTAAATTGGTCATCTTCCTTGATCGGTGGGACGACGCAACTTCTCGACCCATCCCTTTCAGTACGCCATATACTTGGTTCCGATGGTTTGGCTACTCGTGGGGTACGACATGCATCGATTAAATTCTCGACAAATTGTTGTGTCATATGCCCGATGCTATTCTTGATTCCTTGGACTACTGAAGCGAACTTTTTGGACGATGTGATTTTGAACAATGTGCGTGGTTCGATGCGCGTTAACTTGTTTATTTCTACATCCGCAAAGGCTCTAGCTATTTTTAGATAGCCACTCAATACCTTTTTACTCCACCCAAACGTTTGAATTATTTTGCTAAACTCAGCTTTGGGTAAGTATTCTTTATCGGTCAACAATGCTTTCGCTAACTCGATTATTCCGAGCGTTGATGAATCAAGTGTATCAATTTTATCTATCGATACGGCTGTATAGGTTGTGGTAGTCATGTTAACGTGGTAGATGTTTAAATAAGCTTTTGTAGTTGGTCGCATATGTGTAGCCAACTACATTTATTAAATAATCTTTATGTCTCAAACCGAAAATATTGTTACAAAATTTAATAGCATTTGTTTTGGGTGTCGATTGTCTGGGTTTAGAATGGATGGATATGTAGTGTTTGGTGTTTGTGTATGAATGCGAAAGGAGCGGTGCGCTGGAATTTGAAGGCGATAATGGATAGATGCCAAATAGGGACAGTGCAACTAGCGCAATTTATGAACGTGGTTCCGGGAACTGTCAGCGCATGGCGTAAAGCTGAGTTTTTGCCTGAAATCAACGAGAAGCGTTACATACAGATATACAACGCAATAAATGAATTATGCGATCTAAATGGCACTCCCAATCGCAAAATTAAGCCAGGAGATTTGGTAGAGTTTTGCGTGGATGAAGTGCGAGATTTTGGGTTGCTCGATTATCAGTATGCTTCGGGCAATGTAAGCAAAAAAACGAAATCGAGTAAGGGAGAGAAAGACGATACTAATAGTAAAAGCACGATTGCTGCGTAGTTATGCTTAATATTAGATGAATTTTATATAATTGTTTATTAGCATATCTTATTGAACGGACGTAAAGTAGGTCGTCGGTGATACTCCATTCATCTTTCTCTAAAGCATTTCTAACCTGTTGATGGAAAACATCTCTAGCCATTGTAGATGCTCTTTATGATAATGTTTTAATTTTATTTTAGGGCAATTTCTAAATTTACCAGCGATTGCCCTGTGGGGAAAAGTTATTTCTTCTCCCTTTCCCCCATCTTTTTCATAAATTTTTAGGATGTTTACCCTCAGCTTCCAAATACTCAAAATTAGGATAATCAAAAATGGGGGACTGACTGGACAAACCCGCATCAGCTAATTTATCTCTCATTTCACCTGTAAAACCAGCTACTAAACGATTATATTTGCGAACAACTGTAACTAATTCTTAAACATCCCTGTTTTCCCAATACCCACCTTCATCGGTAACTTCGCAGTTGATTCCTAACTCGCAAGCTGCATCCAGTAATTTCACAATCGTCAAATGACACTTGAGGAAGTTTTCTAAACCTCCATATTCGGGATTGCTAGCATATTGGGTTTTACAAAAACTCGACCAAGACCAATCATTGATATCTTTGACTTCTGAATATGTAGCCAAACCAAATATTGCGACTTCCGAACCCTGAGCGGGAACAGTATCAAAACCAATAATATAAGTAGCATTTTCCGAAGAATAGGTATCGTCATCAACTTCAGTTATCTTGGATGCGATAGTTTTAAGAAAACCATAAGGGTCATCGGCATTTTCGTCAAGACAATCGTCTTCTTTAAGTTCAACTAATTCATCAATAATGGCAAAGGGAAGTTTAAGCGCTATATTACGCAAAGCGAGGATTTTTTCTCTTGCCTCGGTAATAGTTGCATTTTTTAAAGTAAATTGATAGTGAATTGTTAATCCCATAGTCAAAGTTGAATATTTGTAGTTAATTTTGGATTAGGACATTCACTAATATATTTTATGTTTAATGATTCCGCAAACCCTGCTCGCGTAAAAGTGTATCTAACCAAATTGCATCATCACCTTTTAGCTGCGGTACGGGTTCTTGGTTATAATCGATTGATAAATAGAATCGGGCACGAGTGTAAATTTTATTTAACAAAGACTGCAAATCTAAAATTGGTTCAGTATCTCCTGGTTGTAAAGGTAAAGTAAAAGTCGGAATTTTATCCTGCACGTTAAAGCCATATAAAGTTGCTTGAGGACGAACTTGGCTTTTACTAACTACAATGCGATAATCTGTTATTGGTACTTCTTCTAAAATACTCATAGGTTTTCCACCTCTGAGTAAATCAATTTCAATTAGATGACTAAGACTCGCTAAAACCTGTCTGCGTTTAAGTTCATAAGCTTTTTTGCCTTCACCAGCACGTTTATTTTTGGGGGATAAAATTTCAATTGTTGTGATAACAAAACCAGTTCCTACTTCTCGAATTTCTAAGTAACTTTCTGTGACATTTTCCGGCATCGGCATTGTCACAGTGATACCTTCAGAAGTGGAAGTTTGTGTAGTAGTTGAATGTGGTTTTGGTAATGATTGTTTGGAGAAAATAGTAACATCGGGTATGCCCACCAATACAGAATCCGAATCATCGCTTAAATAGGTACGTTGTTCGATGCCAACTCGATATTGAGGGGGAATATTGGGTTCGATTTCATCTGCGATCGCACTAATCAAGCGATGATGTAATTCTGACCACAATACAGGATTTTCTAGATAAGGGTTCATCCCTGGAAATGGAGAATTCATAGTTAGGGAGAGGTTCGTCGAACGCGAAGAACTTCAAATTATTGTACCCCCTAATGGAGAATGGAGGTTTTTAAATGCGACCGAACTTTGAAGCCATGACAAACAAAGAATTAGTAGCTTATGCTCTTGCACATCGAGAGGATGCAGAACCGTTGCGCGTACTATACAGTCGCCGAACACCTGATGAGGAAGCAACTTGGTACGGACTATTTGTGACAGCAGATGGTACACCTATAGAAGAGAATATTCGCGTTGCAGAAGAAACTATTAAACAGCGAATTGAACAAGTGAATAAAAACAATTAGTAAGCATCCCAATTTTGCCAAAATATGTTTGTTATTAGTAGCGCTTCTCCGAAAGGATGCAGTACTATTGTAGGGGCACAGCAATGCTGTGCCCCTATGCCTCATCGAATCAGTCATATTTGACACAATTAATAACCGGGCAAGGATATCCATCCCACTCATTGTTTTAATGATTGCTGATATAGCGGTCAAGAGTCTAGTAAAGTACATTTATAGCAGGCAGGGATGCCCACTCCACAAGATTTGTACCAATTTAATCTGTACCTCACTCAACTGAGAACCGCTATATGTATTCTTATATGTCCGACAACTTAATATATTCTCTTACCCATTTACGAAATGCTCTCAACGCAAGCGTAGTTCCCGTAGTTCTCCCCATCGCTACAAATCGGGGGATTTCTTCAATAACTGCAATATTTGGAAAGACCAAACTAGTTTCAGACTTAACGTACTCGTCCCCTTGAAGTAAATTTATTTCTAACTTACCCTGAATGTATCGCCATATTTCCGGTACTTTCAATGCTTGATAGGCACTTACTTTAGTTTTTGAGGTGACATCGATTTCAATTGCTAAATCGGGTGGGGGATCAACGCTTAAGTCGCGCTCTTTACCAATCATCGCTCTATAGTTTTGAATATAGAAGCAATCGTCTGGTTCGATACCAGCAGCCATATCTTCTCGCTTAAAGGTTGTTGAACCGAGAGATTCCCAGTACAAATCGAGTTAGTCAAGCAAAATTTTTAGCAAGTCTCCAATGATGACTTTAGCCTTTTCATGCTCTGGGAGTGGAACCATAATTTCTAATGTGCCTTGGCTGTAAGCAACTCGACTGTTACGGTGTTCCCCCAACTCATCGAGAATCGCCTCAAATTCTTGCCAAACTATATCCTCCAGTATCACGCGCTGACCCGGCAGAACTCGAATTTGTCCCAGTTGCAGTGTCACCATAGGATTTATTGGTTTTGAGTATTAATATTGTAACATGCTTACCCCAAGACGGCATTTACTCCGCTTCACCGATGAGTCGCTCAATATTCCACTCAAATTGCACTCTTAGCTAGTCAAATTAGGACTTACACAAAAACCTATTAGCACCACTATCTGTACCATTTTCTGTACTAAAAAATATCCACAAAAAAATAAGCAGTCAACTAACTACTATCACTACTACACTACCTACTTGTTATTATTTATGTATTACATATGTGTATGTATACATTTGTACAAAAAATACAATAATACTAAGTATAAATAATAGGTAATAGCATGGTTTTTACTCAGGTTTATCACTTAAATCTAAGGTATCTAACCATTGCTGTATGGTTATATGATGCTTTCTGAAATGGTAGGTGATATTAAGAAGATTGGTTTAGAGCGGTTTAATCAAAAAGTTAGCAAAAAATTATTTTAATTTCAAACATGAAAAAAGTCTCACAAATAACATTATTGCTTCTGCTAATCAAGTTTTAATTGGTTTGACAGCAATTATTCAGCAGAAAAGCAAATTAACTTACTACTACTGAGATTAATTATAATTAATAAGCAAACCATGAAAGTACAACCACGCTCAATTTATAATCTGCTGCTGGAGTCAAGTCAAACAAATACATTAGTACAAGAGATTATCATCGGGCTAACCTGGACATACTGCCAAGCAGACGGAATCGGGTTGTGTATGAGTCCAGGTCAACCGACTCGTACCTTACCCTGGTCGGGAACATTGGTAAATATGACGATTGCTGATTTAGCACCCTGGCTGGAATCCTGGGATAGCTATGAAGCTACCGTCGCAATGGCTGCAATTAACGCCGTTATTAACTCAAAATCGCCGCTTCTTTCCTCTTCAGTGCCACTTTCACCTAACAGTTCTGCAAATCTTGCTGTCTTTGAGCATTTTCTACCGCTGATTCGAGGAAAACGAGTAGTTGTAATTGGACGCTATCCGGGATTAGCTAAGTACGAACAGGAAATAGATTTGACAGTACTCGAACGTCAACCAACTGCCCAAGACCTACCTGATACCGCTTGCGAGTATCTTCTGCCCGAAGCAGATTGGGTATTTCTCACGGCTACCTCTATTGTTAATAAAACGTTTCCACGTTTAGTTGAGTTGTCACAAAATGCAGAGTTAGTGTTGATGGGACCAACTTTACCATGGCTACCCGATTTAGCGGATATGGGAATCGATTATTTGGCAGGAGTTGCTGTTACAAATCCTCTTGCTTTACGGCAGACAATTGCGGAGGGAGGAGGAACTAGAATTTTTGACTTAGGAGTTCAATATCGCGTTCTGAAATTATAACTTTAGACCGCAAACCCAAAATATAAACTTATCGGGGTAAGAAATTAAATTCTTCTCAAATCGTAGACCTGCTAAAATTTCCGTATATCCAGGGGTATTTTATCTTGATACCTTGGCATTTATCTCAAAAGAAGTGCAGGACGGTTTTTTATTTCTCCGTTTGCTTGTGGAAAAAGCAACCTTTGAACATCAACTTGAATTTGCCCAACTTGAATTAAGCCGCTATAAAAGGTTTGCTCAGAAGTATAAATACCATCAACAGGATTACTATAGTGAATAACCTTGGAGCTTTTTAGGTCTATGACAATATAATCAGCAATACTCGCCTCAGCATACACGTCGCGCTTAACACCAGTATCTTTCACCTGCGTACTAAAAGAATATTCGACAACTAAGCAGATATCTTCAGGGGTCGGATGGCGTTGGCTGTAATCTTGCTCTCGTGCGATCGCAATATCCGATTCTGGTTCCGAATCAGATAGCGTAATTGGTTTACCCTGCCTTGCCCACCACCCTTGACCAAATAACTTTTCTAGATAGCGTGCGGACGTTTCGCAACGATGGGCATGTTCGGGACCCTCTGGAGCCATATCTATAATCTCTCCCTGGATTAGTTCGCAGCGATGTTCTGCTAAAACGCCAGTTGCAACAATGCGGTGATATTCATCAACAGTCCAACGATGGGGCAACAGAGTAGTCATTATACACCTAATCCAGTGGTCTTTGATATCTCCAAGATACTAGATTGATGGCGAATGCTAAACCGAAAATTTTGATACCAATCGATTTTGTAGAGATGCGAAAAGCTATGCTCCTCGCCGTGAGTAAGTAATGTTTAAATTAAAAATTTTTCGTTCTCCCACGGTATTGTAGGGGCACGGCATTGCCGTGCCCCGGAGACAATCTGAACTTACACGCTGTACTCTATTTAGATGAAAATCTGCTGTATTCTTAATCAACTATCGGTTTAATATAAAAATTATATATGTGCCTGCGTGGAGTATTAGGAGTGAGGTATTCTGACGTAGAAAGAGGTTCAAATACATAAGAGTTAAATTTATTTAAAAATTTTCACATTCAATATTTTCTGAACTAATGAAGATAGTTTCATTAGTTTCATTATTTATAAATTTGCTTCTTTAGCGGTAAACATATCTAAAAAATTTATACTAAAGTTCCATAATAAACAAGGTCAAACAAGCGCGATCGCCTTCGGGAATCTAAAATGAGCAAAATTAAATAAGTTAAAATTTATAACAATAATCTGTATTTGGTAGAGTCGATGATAAAGATTGCGATCGCGCTGACTCCATTGCGTCCGGGGGAGTATCGCTCGTATGAAGCTCATCTGAGATAATTTAATTAAGTTGTTTGGCGATAACAAGGAGTAGCTTATGAAAACTGGCAATCTTAGAATCAATCAGCTTTTACCCAAGACTTATGAGTGGTATCTTGCCTATTTAGAGGCTATGGACAGTAAGAACGTTGAACGGTACGGCACATTTTTAGCAGATGATTGTGTTATGCGGTTCAATAATAACGCTCCTGTTCAAGATAAAGCAGTTATTGTGCAATTTCTCTCTGATTACTGGGCAACTTTCGATAGTATAGAACACGATTTGATGAACATTTACGGTACAGATTCAGCTTTTGTCCTTGAAGCCTTAAATCATTACAAGCGCAATGATGGAAACAATGTAACACTAAGGGCAGTAGCCTTTACCGACCGTAACGAAGAAGGTTTAGCGACTTCTGTTAGACTCTACACAGATACAACACCCTTGTTTGCATAACCGCAGCTTAACGCTTCAATGTAGCGGACGGTCAAAAGCCGCTAGTACGATCAATTTTGTTTGTCGCCAAACTAAATCAGCCGCAATCGAACTTGGAAAGTTTAACATTACGGTTAATGCCGTCCCGTATGCAACTTAAAAGCACACTAACTTATGAAGTTCCTTTTTGAATATCCAACAAAAAAGGGCAGGTAAAAACCCACCCTTACAAAAAATATAGACAATTAAAACTGTTATTTCGCTTCAATCGTCGGCGCACTCAACGACACCGTATTAGTAGCATCCTTACGCTGCGCTAAAGTTGGCACAGAATCACGCAACCTTGCAGTCAACTGCACGGTCGTCGAATCATAAATTTGAGTCAACATCTTGGGATACAAACCAATCCCAATAATTGGAATCAACAAACAAGCAATAATGAAAACTTCACGAGGTTCGGCATCAATCAAATTCTGATGCGAAACTAATTCTTCGTTTTCTTGACCGTAGAAAATTTCACGCAACATCGACAGCAGGTAAATAGGAGTCAGAATCACACCAACTGCCATCAAGAAAACTATAATCAGTTTAAAAGTCGGACTGTAGGCATCACTGTTTGAAAAACCTACAAACACCATTAACTCTGCCACAAAACCGCTCATTCCTGGCAATGCTAAAGATGCCATCGAACAGGTAGTAAACATCGCAAAAATCTTTTGCATCCGCTTACCAACACCACCCATTTCATCCAACATCAGAGTGTGGGTGCGGTCGTAAGTTGCCCCGACGAGGAAGAACAAACTAGCCCCAATCAAGCCGTGCGAAACCATTTGCAATACTGCCCCACTCAAACCTAAATCGGTGAAAGAGGCAATACCAATGGTGACGAAACCCATGTGTGAAATCGACGAATAGGCGATTTTCCGCTTCAGGTTGCGCTGGGCAAACGATGTTAGGGCAGCGTAGATGATATTGACTACCCCCAAAACCACTAGTACCGGCGCAAAATAAGCGTGAGCATCGGGAAGCATCTGAGCATTCATGCGAATTAACGCATAACCGCCCATTTTCAGGAGAATTCCCGCTAATAGCATGTGAACGGGTGCGGTAGCTTCGCCGTGAGCATCGGGAAGCCAAGTATGGAGGGGAATTATCGGCAATTTAACCGCGTAAGCGATTAAAAATGCTCCATACATGAGGAGTTGGAAGTTTAAAGCGTAATCTTTGAGGGCAAGCGATCGCATGTCAAATGTGACCGTATCGCCATAAAATCCCATTGCCAGGGCTGCAAGCAAGATAAATAATGACCCGATCGCTGTGTATAAAATAAACTTGGTTGCTGCGTATTGCCGCTTTTTACCGCCCCAAATCGACAGCAAAATGTAGATGGGTACAAGTTCGAGTTCCCACACCAGGAAAAATAACAGCATGTCCTGGACTGCGAAAACTGCAATTTGCCCGCCGTACATCACCAATATCAAGAAGTAGAACAATCTTGATTTGAATGTAACGGGCCATGCAGCCAATATAGCCAGCGTTGTAATGAATCCGGTCAAGATAATCAAGGGCATCGACAAACCATCAGCCCCTACCGACCAGTTTAAATCGAGTTGGGGAACCCAAGGGTAGCTCTCAACCAACTGCAAATTTGGATTGGAAAAGTCATACCCCGTACAAAACGCACAAACAATAAGTGCAAAATCGACAAGTCCGACTATCAGCGCGTACCAGCGCACGGTTTTGCCATCTTTATCCGGGATGATGGGTATCAGTAACGATGCCAGAATGGGCAAGAGAATTATCGTTGTCAGCCACGGGAAATTAGCTGTATTCATTGGGGTCTTAGTACTAACGAGTAATGAAGTTCGGCTATCATCCACTAGCTACTAACTAGCAGTTCTTTTCTATTTTGGTCTGCTTTATTAGCTTGATTTAATAAAAACAACAGCAGATGAAGGCTTTTTAAGTTTTTCTTCCGTTTGAAGTTAAATTTTAGTTAAAATTTATTAATAAGGGGGAAGGGAGTAGACCTGTCAAGGTGGGTGAAAATTGCTCTAAAATAACAAGTTTCTTTCTTATCTTCGTGTCCTAAGAAAGCGGGAACGCGTTCGCGGAGCGAGTCCTCTTAGGACGAGAGCGCGTATGTGCCCTTCGTGGTAATAAAAAACTTCTTATTGAACCACAAAGGACGCTTCATAGCGCAAAGAAAAGTTCGGGCTAGAGTTGGGAGGCACGGAGTTATTAATTAATTTCCCAACTTCCCCTACTCCCTACTCCCTAATTCAAGTTACACCAAAGACAATCACTAAGCCCAAAACAGCGCCAAATACAATCAGCGCGTATAATTGAACGCGACCGCTTTCGAGGTATTTTAGACCTTCGCCGCTGACGAGGGTAAAGAACCCAGTGAGGTTAACTGCACCATCAACAACGCGGAAGTCAACTTCGAGAACCTGACGCGCAAGACGACGTAGCCCTAAAACAAAGACTTTGTGATAAATATCATCAAAGTACCACTTGTTGAGCGAAAGCTCGTAGAGTGGTTTTATTTGAGACGCGATCGCATTCGGGTCAATTACCCGCATCAAGTACATCAACGAAGCCAGAGTAATCCCAATTAGCGAAATACCCACCGAACTACCCGCCATCACGTAAAACTCGTTGGGGTTGAATTCGGCGGCTTTTTCGATTACTTGGGCCAAGTTTTCGTTGGGGGAGTGAATAAACTCTTCAAAGTAGTTGGCAAACGGCGTACCAACCAAACCTATCAACATCGAAGGAATCGCCAACACCAACAACGGTAATGTCATCGTCCAAGGCGACTCATGGGGCTTATCGCTGTGTCCGTGACTGTGGTCGTCATCATGATGTCCGCCACCAGTTGCGGATAATTCGCCCTGTTTCATCGCCCCAGGACCAAAATTCGGTGTTAGTGCTTCCCCTTCAACGAGAATCGTTGCCGCTTTCTTCAGTTTCTGAATAATATTCTGGTCTTTACCCCGGAATCCACCTTCAAAGGTCGAGAAGTACATTCGGAACATGTAAAACGCAGTAATACCAGCAGTTGCATAACCAACAAACCACAACAATGGGTTTGCTGCAAATGCCGCACCGAGAATTTCATCCTTCGACCAGAAACCTGCAAATGGGGGAATACCCGAAATTGCCAAGCACCCAATCAAAAAAGTCAACCCGGTAAATGGCATGTACTTCCGCAATCCGCCCATCAACCGCATATCCTGCGCCAGTGCGGGGTCGTGCCCGACGACACCTTCCATACCGTGAATTACCGAACCCGAACCCAGGAACAGCATCGCCTTGAAATAGGCATGGGTCATGAGGTGGAAAAGTCCGGCAGTATAAGCGCCGACTCCCATTGCCATTACCATGTAACCTAGCTGGGAAATCGTTGAATATGCCAAACCCTTTTTGATGTCGTTTTGGGTAATTGCAATTGTCGCACCCAAAAACGCCGTCAATGCGCCAGTAAAGGCAATTACATTCATTGCCGCTGGTACGTTTTCAAACACAGGGTACATCCGGGCAATTAAGAATACACCCGCAGCCACCATCGTCGCTGCGTGAATCAGCGCGGAGATGGGAGTGGGACCTTCCATCGCATCGGGCAACCAGACATGCAGGGGGAATTGGGCAGATTTGGCAACCGGACCGAGGAAAACCAAAATCGCTAGCAAAACGGCAAGAAAATTGCTCACGGAACCTGTTTGTACCAGTTCGGCGAGTCTCGTACCCATCACATCAAACTCAAAGCTTCCCGTCGCCCAATATAGTCCGAGAATACCCAACAACAAACCAAAGTCACCAACACGGTTGGTCACAAAAGCTTTTTGACAGGCATCGGCAGCAGCCTTACGGTCGTACCAAAATCCAACTAGCAGGTACGAACACATCCCTACCAATTCCCAGAAAATATAAACCTGTACGAGGTTGGGGCTAATTACCAACCCCAGCATCGACGAACCGAACAAGCTGAGATAGGCATAAAATCGGACATAGCCAGGGTCGTGCGCCATGTAGCCATCGGTATATATCATCACCAAAAAAGCTACAGTGGTCACAATTACAAGCATCAGGGCTGTGAGGTGGTCAACTGTGTAGCCCATGCTGAGGTGAAAGTTACCTGCCGATGCCCATTCAAAAATATGGCTGTAGGGTGCGTGTCCTTGAATTTGGCTCCACAATATGGCTATTGACAGCCCCATTGCCGCACCCATTATCGAGATAATTAATGCAGCAGTTGTCTTTCTTTGGCTGTTCGTCACCTGATTGAACGAGATTAGTCCTAGCCCGACCAGCATTGCCCCTAAGAGCGGGAGTACCGGAATCAGCCAGACATACTGATAGATTACTTCCATCACTGACGCCTACTTCTAGAATTTTTGATTAAGTTGTCACAACTGTTAACAATTGTTACACACACCTTTTAGCATAAAATACCCCACCCGATGGTATTCAGGAGGGGTAATTAAGCTTGGTTTTAGATTTAAGCACCAAATACCGGGCTAAAGTTTCAACAATCAGCGCTTCGAGCGGCTTTTTATCAAGTGTCCCAAGTAAAAAAGCACAACTAATTATTGGTTTGTAACTAGACAAGCTATTATTTACCTGCATTAACAATCTACCTCAGGGCTGATAACTCTATTTCCAACTTAACTCACGAATGCCAGTTCGCTCAAGGAAGGAAATATTTAAAGTTCCGTTTTCTAGCTCTGGGTAAAGGTTTCTGCTGAAAAACAAATATTTTAATTTCTTGGCTGAGAGTATTTCCATCACAAATTGTCCCGTGGGACAAGGCTTATATGCTTATCCTACGGGATAAAGTCACGAATTGCCCGCATTCAAACACTCAACTATCTGACATGACGCGAGAAATTGGATCGTTTTTTAATGAAATATTCTCAAACTAAGTTCGCTATCGGGCTACGTAAGTCCTACTTAACTTTGTATAGCTCGCTTTGATTTGATCTAAAGCGATTAGTAAATCATCGCGTCCGCGAAAACTTTCCAAACGCTGTCGGACATTGCCGTTGTCAATTAGAAGCAAAGTTGGCAGCGACTTGAGTCGATACGTATTAGATAATTTAAAATTTTGGTCGGCGTTAACCCCGACGAGTTTAATTTCCCCTCCACATTCGGCTTGAAATTGCAACAGTAACGGATGAATGACGCGACATAAACCGCACCAGGGCGCTTCAAAGTTCACCAAAACAGGAATAGGAGATTCTAAAACTTCTTGAGTAAATGTTCGCTCACTAACCGACAACACCATGATGCCTCTAAATTTATAGGGTTTTAATATCAAGCTAGCTATCAGTGACGATACTTAACTGTACAGATGACTTACTGTGCAATTCATCTAAATACATCACGAACATGCGGATGCAAAGATTTTAAGTTTGATTGTAGACACTGGCAAGCAGGCAGCATCTGAATCATTCGATTAGCATCTTCGGATATCGAATATTAAAAAGCCGACTCCAGGAAATTTTGAGCTTGAAACACCCATTACTTCCTTTTTAGTCCACTCGCATGTAGTTGCTAGGTATAGCTGTGAAAAGCGGAATGTCGCGCTAAAGCCCGAAGTGGTAGGTATTAATTTTTTTATATAGACCAATCGCACCCCCGACTGATAGCTGCTTCAATTCATCGTACATTGATTTGGCAGTAATTGATGATAATAAATTGCGGTCAAATTAGTATTGGTAACGGATGTCAAGCACATTTGTGTCAGATTTAAAATCGGTAACGGATGTCAATGCCATTTGCGGTAACGGATGTCAAGCGCATTTGTGGTAACGGATGTCAAGCACATTTGTGGTAACGGATGTCAAGCACATTAGCGGTAACGGATGTCAAGCACATTATAGATATCAAGCATATTTGTCTCAAATTCAAAATTGTATTTGACTAGTTGACCGCATCAGCCAGGGGTGCGACCACCATAACAGCATCACGAATATAACGATACCCAAATAAGAAGGACGAAGAAATTCTTGCCACTTCAATGACTGCCTGCCGTCCTTGATTGCTGCAAATGGAATAATACTCGTGCTATCCTTGAGCGCAGTAAATGCGTCACCATAGCGTGAAAGCAGGCGGCGATCGCCATGCCAAACCCCAAATAAATGGTGCAAAATCAAGCCAGCGGAAGTAGCTATTGTAAAAGTTGTACCCAACCAGAGAGTATGAGCTACACACCAAATGATTTGCCCGACCATTTGGGGATGGCGAGTAATGCGAACAATTCCTGCTTCATAGAGATGAACCTGGGGCTTTTGAATAGCTGCAATTTCTAGTAGATTGAATGTGGCAGGATACAAAAACAAAAACGAAATCGCCGACAATACCCAAACAAATGTTTGCATCCCTGGCAGTCCTTGAACTTGCCATAATTGTAAACCATCGTAACGATGGTTGAAGAAGTAAATAATTAAAATCGCAGCCAAGGGGAGGCTGACCAAAGCAAAAATGATGCGATATAGCCTTGCGCCAATGTGTTTTTCTGCCCAAGGACGCAAAGCTGCTCCACCACTGTGAGCGATCGCAAATACTATTTGTAATCCCAGTATGGCAAAATGACTGGGTGTCAACCAAGTTGGCAGTATCAAAGACATAAGTAAAGTAATAATCAAGGAAAACTTAATTTCAGTACAACCAATCCCACAAAGTATTCAACCCTAAGACTTTAGTCAACACTAATCGTGCTACTGTCTTTTTCGATTCCTGCCTCCAAATTTAAAATGCAATCGCATCCGATCGGATAAAACTGATACACGGCTAAATGTATTTTAAATGTAGCTATAGCTCCTTTTTTGAGTTTGTGTGTCGAGCCTTATGTCTGACCTTCCTTTTACTCTAGATCAGTTACGTATCCTCAAAGCGATCGCCGCAGAAGGGAGCTTCAAGCGAGCCGCCGATAGTCTCTACGTATCTCAACCTGCTGTAAGCTTGCAAGTGCAAAACTTAGAGCGTCAACTCGATGTGCCCTTATTCGACCGTGGAGGTCGTCGCGCTCAATTAACCGAGGCAGGGCATCTACTTCTCGGCTACGGTGAAAAAATTCTCAGTTTGTGTCAAGAAACCTGCCGCGCCATCGAGGATTTGCAAAACCTCCAAGGCGGTACTTTAATCATCGGTGCTTCCCAAACTACTGGTACTTATTTATTGCCCCGAATGATTGGTATGTTCCGACATAAGTACCCCGATGTTGCCGTACAATTGCACGTCCACTCAACCCGGCGCACAGCCTGGAGTGTAGCCAACGGACAAGTCGATTTGGCAATCATCGGCGGTGAAATTCCTGGCGAACTCTCCGAGTCGTTGGAAATGATTCCTTACGCCGAAGATGAATTGGCGTTGATTATACCCGTACAGCATCCTTTTGCCAAACTTGAAACAATTCAAAAAGAAGATTTATATAAACTACAATTCATCGCCCTCGATTCGCAATCTACAATTCGCAAAGTTATCGACCAAGTCCTGGCACGCAGCGATATCGACACGCGGCGTTTTCGAGTCGAAATGGAGCTAAATTCCATCGAAGCAATCAAGAATGCCGTGCAATCGGGCTTAGGTGCTGCCTTTGTCTCGACTGCGGCAATTACCAAAGAGTTGCAAATGGGTGTACTCCACCGTTCTCCGATCGATGGCGTTGTAGTTAAACGAACATTGTGGTTAATATTCAACCCCAACCGTTACCGCTCCAAAGCCGCTGAAGCGTTCAGTCGGGAAATTTTACCTCAGTTTGCGGCTCCAGGCTGGAATCAAGATGTGTTAAAATCCTCACACAAAAAGCTTGTAGTCACCACAATGGAAGCTGAGGTATCTACTGCGGAAGAAGGTTGATTGGTCAGTAGTCATTTGTCAATAGTCATTTGTTAATGGTTGCTTTTGTGGTGGCGCTCATAATCGTTCCTAATATTAACTAATGACAAATAACCAATGACCAATGACAATTAAAAAATATGGAAATTTACTGCACCCGTCCCCGTTGTCCGCGTCCGCAAAATTATTTTACCGACCTTGATAGTAGTGCGACGCTGCGAACAGTGCAGCAGAAATACTGCACTAGTTGCGGAATGCCGTTAATTTTAGCTGGACGCTACATTCCAACCAAATTACTCGGAAGAGGTGGATTTGGTGCGGCATTTTTGGCACGCGATCGCCATACTCCGGGAATGCGTCAATGTGTAGTCAAGCAATTTCAACCAGCAGGCAACCTGACTCCGGTACAATTGCAAATCGCGCAAGATTTGTTTGAACGCGAAGCTGTGGTTTTGGAAGACCTCGGCCACCAACACGACCAAATCCCCGATTTGTTTGCTTATTTTCCAGTTATAATCGATAATCCTCCACCCGGACAGCAAGAGCAGTTTTTTTACTTAGTTCAAGAGTATATCGATGGTTTAAATCTCGAAGAAGAATTAGCGCAAAAAAGTAAATTCTCGGAATTAGAAGCAGTCGAAGTCTTGCGCGAAATTCTCAAAGTTCTGCATTTTGTCCACTACAAAAACATTATTCACCGCGATATCAAACCGTCGAATATAATGCGCGACAGTAAGGGCAAACTCTACTTACTCGACTTTGGCGCGGTCAAACAAGTTACAAACTCACCCGTAGGTGCTGCGGCTTCAACGGGAATTTATTCGATGGGATTCGCCCCACCCGAACAAATGGCTGGCGGGCAAGTATTTCCCTCCACCGATTTATATGCTTTAGCGGTAACTATTATTACTTTACTGACGGGTAAGGAAGCGAGCGATTTGTTTGACGCTTACAGCAATCAGTGGAAATGGCGGTCGCACGTTAATGTTAGTCCGACTTTGGCAGATGTTCTCGATAAAATGCTGCTTGCAGCTGCCAATCAAAGATTTCAATCAGCCCAAGCTGTACTCGATGCCTTAGAACCGCAAAGAACGCAGCAAGTACAAGCACAACAAGCACAGACACAAATAAGAACACAACCACCACAACAACCAACCCAACAACGGCAAACACAATCGATACAGCCATTCTCTACAATAGAGTTATTGGCAGGGGCTGGGTTTAGTGGGATTCAAGGTGGATTGATTGCGATCGCGCTTTATAGTCTGGTAAAGTCACCACTAATTACTCTAGTTGCATCTGGCGTGATTTTAAGTATATTAATTTTTGCTCAATTTCGTCGCTGGATTGAAAAATTCGATTTATTAATTATTCCAGCTATTAGTTTTGCCATTATTTATTTCGTCCCGGCATTACACGCTAATTTGGGAATACAACTAGTTATCATCTACGCGCTTGCAGCCGGATTAGTCGCAATTGCTTTAACATCGTTGTTCCGTTTGATTTACCGATTGCTATCACTCATTCTCTAACTTCATATAAGGAGCCAAAAGCCTCCTATGACCCAGAAGAACGAAACCGGTATTCTGATTTTGTCACTATTAATTACCTTAGGATTAATCGGTGCTGTTTATTTATGGATAACTAAAAATTCTAATATTAGATTTGTTTCCGCGACCAATAATACAACGCAACAAACTACTTCGCAATCGAGCGCAGATACTTTTGCCCAAC
>QQTW01000574.1_pt1 | contig 23394 bp, 16 predicted proteins | sample 1904831 | NCBI WGS metagenome assembly QQTW01 (sample SAMN09435610, study PRJNA476489) | Subsurface metagenome, whole genome shotgun sequencing project. | reverse complement strand
TAGGGAGGGAGGCCAGGCTAGCCATTGAACCGGTGGTTAATCGAATAGACTGTCATTCTGCTGCCTCCTACTATTCTTCCAAGGCAATGAGCATAGCCAGTAATCGACAGTACGAGATAGCCCGATACACGTCCCCTAATGATATGACGGAAAGAATCTCAGCTGACTATAGGACGCAATGAGCCTGGGGGCGTCCAAAAATCCCAGCTCGGACTCTGCATGCCCCGCCCCTGGTTTTTCGTAGTCTGCTGTCGCTCATCCTTCGCTTCCGGATCCCTCGGCAACCGTAGAGCAAGGTATTCTCGTTCCACACGCGTAGTCGTCTCCATCATCTCTCCCATGCGCTTCTTGGTATCCGCAGCGTTCGCAACCACCCTGGTTAGAGGATCCAAGATCTTTGCCGTCGCTGCTTGGAGCTGAATAGTGACCAGCTCGTAGTAGCGATGCTTGGGTTCGTGGTTCTCGGACTTACTCTCCAACCCAAGTCGGTCAACCAGAAAAGACGCAAGGACGTTTGTGCGGTCGGAGTTAAAATCCAAGATGCTGTGCTTGGGAAATAGGTATCGATCGCTGGACCCGGTGGCATATTCGAACACCACTGCCGTCAAATCCGAGTGCGCAAATGGCGAGGGGCGTTCAGATCGCGAGCGCTGCGTGACGCTGGGACTGTGGTTTCGGAATACCCCGGCATGCTCTTGCTTCACTGCCCGGCCTCGCAGTGGGGTGTTGGATCGACTGTCGTTTGCTGGATTGGAGGGTAAATGGCTGCCGGATTCGCGGCCTGTGGGGTGGAGCTTCCGGACCACAGGGAGTTGATGGGTAGGAGCTGATGATTGAATGGGTGCCAGAGTAGGTCCAGGAGTCGGTCTGGGGATAGGCTCTCGGTGAGGCGGGGGAGGCTCATACTGCTGACTCCTCGACTGAGCCAACTTCCTCAAGCCGTCGATATGTTCCTGGAAGACCCGAAGCTCCTCCGCGTTGGCAAGCCCCGCAGCAACCGTCTTCATGAGCTCTTTGAGGCCGAGATCCGTGGCGGCCTTGGCGGCGAGCATCTCGATGATGGGATCAGGTTTGGTCTCGGGTGGTGGTAGGGTGGGATGACTGGGTTGAGAGTGCTTTTGGTGAGGACTTGGCTGGAGAGTTCGATGAGTAGGTGGTGGTGGTGGTTGTTGAGGGGGATAACGTGGCTGAGGGACCTTTGGGGTCAAAGGTCGAGCTGAAGAAGGGGTTCCACTGATGCCTGGCCATTGAGGAGTTGCTGGTGTATTCTGAATCGGTGTTGTCTTCATTGGCGGAAGCTTGTAAGGCATGCTATCACCAAGAGGACGAGGAGTCACACTCTGCTTGGGAGCGAGCTGCTCTGCCGAAGGATGAGGAGTGATACTTTGCTTAGGCGGGGGTTGCTCCGCCGAAGGACGAGGAGTGATACTCTGCTTAGGTGCAGGTTGCTCCCCCGAAGGACGAGGATGGATAGCCGGCTTCGGTGTCGATTGCGGAAGCGGTGACGGCCCTCGTTGTGCCGGTTGCGGTTTGACCCCATACAGTACCACATCGAAGATATGCGGGCCAACTATCATCGTGCAAGGACCGAGCTTCACCATGCTCTCCTTGGGACGGCTCTGAGGATCTGCAGCTGCCTTCTTTTTGGACCACTTGGACCAGTAACGCTCAAAGATAACCCCAGAGATCCAAATATCTCTCGATCGTTTTAAAGACGCAGCCAACACACCACTGTCGTCGTCGGGTTAATCTCGGATTATGCTTTTCTGTTTTTAAAAATATGTATATCAAATGCTTACCTTTGAGCGATGGACTGATACTCAGCTGGAGATAGCGATGCCGGTTGAGGTTTCTTTAGGGTAGGCAGTGGCTGGCCGTCCTCAACCTTGATAGGCAAATCTTTCATAGGCTCTTCATCTGCAATGTCTTTCTCAGGGCTTGGTTCCTCCTCCTCGGTAGCAGCTGCGATCTCTGCATCCCGCAGTCTTGTCGACATCTTCCGCTTCCCAGCCATGATGATGGATGTGGTTGGTGCCGTCAATGCTGCGATGGCATAAAGTAGACGTAGCTAGCTTTACCAGGTGTTTGTTTATCAAAACTTCGAAGACATTTGCCGTTTTATGTAATCTTCCTCTTCAACAGTCCTTATGGATTGTCACGTTTTCGCAGGTGCGACGTCAAGCTTATTTATTTAGTTGCAACGGCGATGGTGAATGCCTAAACCTTGATGATTTGGCGAATAGTGATCAGTCAATTGAGAGTCAACGACATTCGTTGTTGAGTTAGTGCCACAACTTCAACTGAACTCCAGTCATGGCCGAAGAATCAAAACTAGTCGATCCCCAGACGGACAAAGAGGCTGCCGAGGAAGTCGTCCAGGAAGCTGGAGTAAATGATAACGACTCCCAACATGGCGCATCTGACGGCGAGCACGACCCAGAGGCTGAGGTCACGAGCGCAGATGCCGGCGCAAGCACGCAGAAAAAAAAGAAGAAGAGATCCAAAAAGAACAAGATCAAGAGTGCACTTGGCCTGAAAAAAGACGATGCAGATATCAAAGAAGGAGAAGCTGGAAGCTCAGCAGGAAGCTCCAAGGCAGCGCAGAAGATGCTGTCGGGACCGGCGCTGGACCAGTTCCTCGAAAGTAACCCGGCGCTAGCGAACGAAGTGGGGCATGCACCGAAAGAGAAGATTGAAGAGATGATCCGGGAAGGACGACTTGCTGAACTTCTTACTGGGCTGGTTCGTGTACCTATCGGTCGTAGTAATGCAGCTATAAAGCAAGACTAATCCTAGTATCTGGATCAGGCCATTGGAGGCAAGAATAAGAAAGACATGGCTTCTTATAAGTTCTGGCAGACTCAGCCAGTGCCTAGGTTTGGTATGACTGAATGAGTCTGGCGCAATGGAACTGCATATTGATTCGATGCTACTGTCCAGATGAGAAGGCTGCTTCCAGTGACGAGGGACCGATCAAGATCATCAACCGCGAAGAAGTGCCCACTGAGCCCTCGTCTCTCATTGAGGGTTTTCACTGGGTGACGATGGATCTCACAGACGAAAAAGAGGCATGCGTACAGTTCGCTGATTTATATGGTCTTGCATAGCTAACAGGTTCCTCCAGCTTACCGAAGTGTATGAGCTATTGAACGGCCACTACGTGGAAGATCACCATGCTCTATTCCGCTTCAGCTACTCCACCTCGTTTCTTGACTGGTTCGTCTATATACTTCATTATACATTTTCATGGACCCGTCATCTCACCAAAAACAGGGCATTAAAGTCCCCCGGATGGAGAAAAGAATGGCACGTCGGCGTGCGGGCGACCCAATCGGGAAAGCTAGTAGCGTTCATCTCCGGCGTACCGATGCAGCTACGAGTACGATCCAAGACGGTGAAATGTTCCGAGGTCAATTTTCTGTGCATCCACAAGAAACTCCGCTCGAAGCGATTGACGCCTGTGCTGATCAAGGAGATCACACGGCGGTGCTATCTCGTGGAGGTTTGGCAAGCCATATACACCGCCGGTGTCATCCTGCCGAAACCCATCAGTACCTGTCGATACTACCACCGCAGTTTGGACTGGCCGAAGCTGTACGATGTTGGCTTCTCACCGCTGCCATCGGGGATGACCAAGGCGAGACAGATCGCCAAGTATCAATTACCGACGCAGACGTCCGTGAATGGCTTAAGGCCGATGGAGGAAAGAGACCTCAAAGCCGTGCAGAACTTACTTGATCGCTACCTTGCCAAATTCGACATCGCACCTGTGTTTGACACTGAAGAGTTGAACCACTGGTTGATTGGTGATGAGAAAGCCAAGGAGAAGGTCGTGTGGACCTATGTTGTTGAGGTTAGAATCCCCCCAGAACTACTAAGTTCGGTTGTGAGAACCAAACTCGCAGTTCTTAATCGAAGTCCTGGTTCTCAGAAACTGTCTTCGAAATTGACATCTATAGCAGGACCCCGATACCAAGAAAATCACGGATATGTTCTCCTTCTACAGTCTCGAATCGTCCGTCATCGGTAACGAGCACCATAAGACCGTTCGAGCAGCCTATCTTTTCTACTACGCCACCGAAGCCGCCTTCGCCAGCAATGACGAGAACAAAACAGAGTTAAAGAAACGATTGAATGAGCTCGTTCATGATCTTCTGATCATTGCGAAGCGAGTAAGTCTTAACCACGTCCCATTCCCCCTATCTTCGATACTTTCATCCTCGCGCTCATATCGACACGCTACACGCAAAATATCCCGCTGATAAAGAAACTAAATGAAAAGGAAAACTTCGACGTCGTCAACGCCCTGACATTACTCGACAACCCCCTCTTCCTCGGTGACCAGAAATTCGGTCCGGGTGATGGTCGTCTGCATTATTACCTGTTTAATTACCGGACTGCACCGATCGCTGGAGGCGTCGATGCTCGTGAAGATCTGGATCAGAAGAATTGTAGTGGCGTGGGGGTTGTCATGCTTTGATATTATCCTAGATCTAGTCTAGCCACTCAGCTTACTGCCGACATCTATGGTTGGCCATTCACAAGTAATGAAAGGCTGGAGGCGAATATGAGAAGTTGCAGTAGCTGCAAGGTAGCAATCGAAGTACAACCAAAGTGTAACTTGATGTGCGCCTGACAATTAAGAGTTGCTCGTCAATTATAAACTAAATTGAATGAAGTATGTGAAGAATAGGATGAGTGCATTCTTTCGAATCGAGTTTCCTCTCCTTTACAACCAACGCCTTGATATGCGGAACCATCGCGATGCGTAGAAGAGAGGGGTGGGATTCAATGAAGATAGTTCACGAGCAAGTATCATTATTACTTCTTATTTCTCTCCGCTTGCACTTTCGCGTATTTCGCGATGAGTTCTCTCCTGAATATGGAGTGTCAGCCATGCTCCGTCTTCCAGCATATCCACGTATATAGTCCGTCTGCTGAGACGAACGGAAGAGTTGAGGGAATGAAGTAAAAGACTTACTGCAACTGCGGCGGGGCAGGACTGTAATGACTAAACTCCATCGAGAACTCTCCCTTCCCTTGCGTCGCTGCTCTGAGCAGTGTGGAAAACCCAAACATGCTATTCAAGCTGCAGTCGGCATAAACAGTAAAGTCCTCAGGGCCATTCTCGGTATCGTTGATGACGGCGTTGCGTTTGTTCAGCAACCCGACGATGTTACCCTGGAATTCGTTGGGGGCGGTGATGGTGGTTTTCATGAGTGGTTCGAGGACCTGAGGTTTTGCTTCGACGAAGCATTTGCGGAATGCTTGCTGCGTGGCGATTTTGAATGCCATCTCTGAAGAATCAGTCATGTGCGTGGCGCCGTCGTTGATGATCATTCTTGTTCCCAGCACGCGGTGACCCAATAATGGTCCTTTCTCGCAGCTGGCGTGGAAACCCTTTTCACATGCGAACAGGAACTTCTCGTGGATCGCTCCGCCGAAGATGCGTTGCTCGAAGTGATTGCCTTCGACGTTGCCCGTGGGCTCCATGAAGCCGACCACTCGAGCGTAGTCGCCTGCACCGCCCGTTTGCTTCTTGAGAAGATGGTCGAAAGGGGCTTTCGTAGTCACCGTCTCGCGATAGGCGACCTGCGGTTGGCCCGTCTCGCACGCCACCTTGTATTCTCGCCGCATGCGCTCGACGTAGATGTCCAGATGGAGTTCACCCATGCCGGAGATGATCGTCTCTTGACTTTCCGGGTCGACATGCACTCGGAAGGTTGGGTCTTCTCTTTGAAACCGACTCATCGCTTTGGAGAAGGTGGCGCTTTCGGCGTTGTTCTTGGGCTTGATGGAGAGGGAAATGACGGGATCAGGCACAAACATGGACGTCTGTGAGGCATTAGAAGCAATTCAGTCGGAGGGTGGACAGAGAACCTACCATCGAGTATGCAAGATTGCCATCGGTAAAGGTATCTCCTGATGCACAGTCGACTCCAAACACCGCGCAGATCTCTCCGGCTCCAATTTCCTGCACCTCCTCCATCTCGTTGGAGTGCATCCGTACAATGCGCGGGATCTTTACCTTCTTGCCTGTTCGAGCGTTGTATAGATATGTGCCTTTTCGAAGCGTTCCTTGGTAGACCCGAATGTATGTGAGTTGGCCGAAATTGCTCTCTTCCAGCTTGAAGGCCAACCCCACAAACGGCAAAGAGTTGTATGACACCAGCTTGACCGGTGCCTCGGCCCTCCGCCGATCCAGTGCCATGTTCTCCACTTCAGCTGGATTCGGAAGGTAGTCGCATACCCCGTCGAGCATGGGCTGTACCGCCGTGTCCCCAAGTGCGGAACCCACGAAAACCGGCGTAAACTGCAGGGAGATGGTCGCTCTTCGAATAGCGGATTTCAATTGCTCCACTGTTGGCGTCTTTTCCTCAAGGAATATTTCTGCGATTTCCTCATCGACATCGGCGACTGCTTCAATCAACATCCTTCTTCTCTCTTCCGCGATCGGTCTGACGTCGGCCGGAATTTCGTCCGTCTCGACAATGGTTTCCCTATTCTTTTTAGTCATGATCGATTTTACGCCCGTTATCCGTCTCACCCTTTAGTCCCTTGATTGTAAATAGCCTTCATTCGGATCAGGTCAACCACGCCCTTGAAGGTATCTTCAGACCCTATCGGTACTTGCACCGCCGCGGCGCCAATCCGCAGCTTGTGCTTGATCTGGTCGATGGCCTTGAAAGGATTTGCGCCCATGCGGTCCATTTTGTTGATGAAAGAGATCCGAGGAACGTTGTAGCGTCTCATCTGTCGGTCCACGGTGATTGTCTGCGACTGCACGCCAGAAACGGCGCACAAAATCATCACCGCTCCATCCAAGACTCTCAGCGCACGTTCGACTTCGATGGTAAAATCGATATGGCCAGGCGTATCAATGAGATTGATGTGATATTTCTCCGGTTTCCCGTTCTCCACCTTGACCCAGTCACAAAATGTAGCTGCCGACTGAATTGTGATTCCCTTTTCTCGCTCCAAGTCCATCGAGTCCATCTTTGCGCCCACGGCATCTTTGCCACGGACTTCGTGTATTGACTTGATCCGCCCAGTGTAGAAGAGCACTCGCTCTGTTGCAGTCGTTTTCCCGCTATCAATGTGAGCCTGAATCCATCAGCTTCAAGATTCGAAGAGCCCGGCAATGGAATAGCGTACAGCAATACCAATGTTCCGTACGCGCGATAGTCGATATGCTTCTTTTGGGTCAAGGTTGTCGATAATGGCGGCTTGAGACAGATTTTCCGGCTCCGCAGCAGCTTCCAGGCTGTGAGGTATTAGCAATTGTCAAAGCTCGGACATCGTTCGATGCAGAGAGCCTTACACGGCAGCTGCTGCCCCAGACTGAGGTCTCCGTCCCTGCCATTGTTGCTTCGGTCGTGGTGAGAAATCTACGGGACGAAGGGAGAACACAGTGTAGCGCCTCGAAAAGAGACATGTTCGATGCGACAGACATGGCCTTGGTCTGAGAGCTAATGACCGTATCGGGCCTTTCAAAAAGCTGGTGGATCTCATTCTCGACGCCGAGCTCAGAGGTCGAACGCGAGAGTGGTGGCACTGGCAGAGAAATTTTATTCGGAGTTAATCGATAACGGACGAGGTCACGTGAGGACGTGTCAAACCACTCAGCGCGAAGTCGCACCGTAAAGATGGGCGATGTGAGCGAAAGACGTATGCGGAATAAACCAGGCAATTATCCAATTTGTATCTATATCCAATATTGGGAGAGGGCGCACAATCTCAGCTTAATCGCTTTGATACCTGCAACAGCCGCAGTCCCGACTTGGCACCACCTGCCACCGTACCAAGCGAGAACGGGCGCACTCCCAATTTAATGCCGCCTGCTGTTATACCTAGACACAGCAGCACCAATGCGCTCTTAAGTATCGTCCCTTGCCAGGCCACGGCCTTTTCGATCTCCGAGTATCGTTCGTTGCTGAAGCTAACCCGAGAGTATTGGGTGTTCCATCCCAGGCTGGGAAACCAAACTCCGATGCGTTCCTCTAGCCATTTGCGGATCCGGTAGAGGGGCGAACGTACCAAAGACCGCATTTCGATGTAGTTGCGTAGGGCCAAGTCGTTGATGGTGCGACCGTCCACGGTACGATATCTTGTATATTCCTCAAGAGCTTTTGCTCGAATCTTTGAATGCTCCTTCATGTCTTCACCATGTACGTTGTATCTGTCGAGAGTCTCGAAAAGCACTCGAACATCTTCAAGTCCTGCGTTCATTCCCTGGCCGTAAAATGGTACCATCGCATGCGCGGCATCACCGACAATCACACATGACGACGTGTAATGATATGGCGAGCATTTGATGGATATCAATGGCAAGTGCGGGTTGGAACCGAACTGTTCGTGTAAGGCGGACGGGCTGAGCAGATCAGGGACCACTCCAGGAAATTTAGCGGTGAAGAAGCATTCAAGCTCCGTAGGTGATTCTTCTAGCAGCTGAAAGGTCCTCTCGGGCATAAACAACGTACAAGTAAATGACCGATCCTGGGTGTGTCAGTACACGCATTTCAGCTTTGACGAAAAAACAAACATACCAGGCTTGGTATCGCAATGAACATGAACTCATCCCCGGGCCATATATGGAGGTAGTTTGGTGACAGGCGAAAGTCGCCACCCTGGCCCTTGGGCAAGGGAGGGATCCGAAATTCACACCAGAGCGTATCAATATATTCTTGCTGGTAGTTGACCCGTGCAAACTTCATCATATGGTACCGCACCGCCGAATGGGCCCCATCAGCACCAATCATGAAATCAAAGTGAACCTCAATCTCGTTTGCTCTGCTTTGACCGGGTATTTTCGTCTTTGAGTCTCGTTGCTCGAACCAAGCCAGGTTCCTCTTGAAGTCAGCACCCGTGAGTTTATGTTCAAAGAATAGCTTGACGTTGGGAAATTTCTCCAGCTCGTCAAGCAAACGCTTGTTCAGACCTGCTCGGTCGATAGCCAGAATACACTAATAATCACATTAGGCAAAGTCGTTCTTGAGAAGGGCATTTCGAGCAAGAACTCACTCGGCCATGCACATCATAAGCCTGAGGTTCACTGGACAGATGCCCTCGTGAGTCACGGCCATGAATCATTCGCCCACTCATTGGTATCGTTTCCGCCAGAACATTATCAAGCAGATCTGGGTGCTGCAGGGATCGCATGGCATGGATCCCACGCTCCGATAGCGCCAGGTTGATCGAACGAGTGAAGTTCAAGGGAGTTGTCGATGGGTCCCGTAGGTCTTCGAGTTTAAAATTGGATGATTAGTCGAGTTATGGGTCACAAGCATGGCCTACGGTGTAACAACTGGCATCACAGGAAACCTCCAGACCGGATGAAAGGCAACAGCACGCAACGCCACAGTTGCAAGCTCAACTGCCCGATGCGTTTACAGTGGGCATAGCAATCCGGACATCATAAACAATATGAATTCAGAGAGCACGCCGGAACCAGATCAAGAGAAATAGATGTCCGCCGACTAGAAGCTTACCCTAGTCGTCTGGATATCCGGTTGTCGAGGGGTCCAGGGGCGGCGCTTCGCTTCGATATCGTGGATACGCACCACTTCGCAGCTCATACAGCTCCACATCATCCCCTCTCACCGCAGCATACAAAGCAGCTAGAGCACCAACAGGCCCAGCCCCGACAACAACTGTCTTCATCTCGATGTGATGTTGCTTCGAACAGTCAGTCGGACTCGAATCGGACATCGGATGATTCATGAGTTCATCGGAACATTTCCACCCGATCTCCGTTACGGAACCGGACCAACGATGTTCCGAGGTCCTCGGTGCTCATTCGCTGTCCTCGATCACCGGTGCTGACTCGACTGACATGATTAGACGACATCTTTGAGCTGCTCTCATTGCTTTAAGCAAATTTGAGTAGTTGGACTGTTGATTTCGAATGGGACCTTCGAAGATCAACATGGCGGAAGAGGTGACCAAGCGGAAATGCACCGGCACCGCATGTGACAATGAGGCGTCGTCTCTTCAATGTCCGACCTGTTTGAAGCTGGGCAAAGAGAGCTATTTCTGTTCGCAGGACTGTTTCAAGAGAAGCTGGGTAAATGCAGCAAATATTCATATGTCAAGAGTGCAGGCTGATATGCTCGTAGCCTGAGCATAAAGCTCTTCACAAGACTCCAAGTACGTAAACCGGCCACAGTCGCTCTATGCAGTGTTAACTTATGACCTGTAGCAAATGGTCATTTCAATCCGTTTCCGACTTATCCGTTTACCGGCTCGCTGAGACCTGTATATCCGCTGTCGCCTAAAAGAGAGGTACCGGCATCAATCCCACGGCCTGATTATGCAGAAGATGGCGTGCCCAGGTCGGAGCGGAAGCTTTTGGGAAGACATAAGATCACCATTCTGAACGAGAAAGAGCAAGCGGCCATGAGAAGAGTAGGTGCATTGGCAAGAGAGGTGCTGGACATTGCGGCCCGGGAGGTCCGGCCAGGTATATCCACCGACCACATCGACAGAGTGGTTCATCAAGCTTGCATCGAGAGGAACGTAAGTCGTGTTTGCTCCAGTGCTTCTCGCCCGTATTCAGTTTCGATGCTTTGAAAGACTTGTATGGGCCCGCCTCCGTATTCTGACAAGATGCTCACTTCGCAGTCATATCCATCGACACTGAACTATTGTCGATTTCCAAAATCCTTGTGCACTTCGCCCAATGAAGTCATCTGCCACGGTATCCCGGACGGCCGGATACTGTTGGATGGCGACATTGTCAATCTCGATGTAACGCTGTATCATGAGGGCTTCCATGGCGATCTCAATGAGACATACTACGTCGGAGACCGTGCCCGAGCCGACCCCGACTCGGTTCGTGTCGTCGAGACAGCTCGAGAGTGCCTCGACCGTGCGATCCAGCTCGTCAAGCCGGGAACGCTCATTCGAGATTTTGGCAACGTGATTGAACAGCATGCAAAGAGCAAAAACTGCAGCGTAGTCAAGACCTTTGTCGGGCACGGCATCAACCGCTTGTTCCATTGTGCGCCAAACGTACCTCATTATGCCAAGAATAAAGCGGTTGGGGAGGTCAAAGCCGGCATGTGCTTCACCATCGAACCCATGATCAACTTGGGCACCCACAAGGATAAAATGTGGCCGGATGAGTGGACGGTCGTCACCACGGATGGCAAGCGGAGCGCTCAATTTGGTAAGCTGATTGCTGGACGATATCGTGGGAATATTGTGTTGATCTTTGCATCGTCCTAGAACATACTCTGCTGGTCACCCAGACGGGCGTCGAGGTGCTCACCGCACGTCGGGATGATTCACCCGGAGGGCCGATCCCCATGCCCGATGCCGTGAACCAAAACGGTTCAGCTACTAACGGAGATGGAGTTGCGCCGGGGGGGCAGGATGCTACCCAGTAATCCGTATGATCTGTATGAGCGTCGAAACTTGGAAGCTTTGGCTTCATGTCGATATGGGCACGATGATACCCCTATCCTCCCAGTCCGATCGAGACATATGTGACGGAAGATGAAATTTTCACCCCCAAACCGAATTCAACTCATGCATGATGAATAGCAGTGGATTTGTCAGTTTTTCCGATCATCAATATGAATCATGACTGGCTTGGCGATGCTGCGTTTATTCGAATTGATAAAACCAGACTACTGAAAAATTGTCCGAGATATTCAACTTTCTTCCCAACATGGCCACCCGCAACTATCCAGCGCCCACTGTAGATATGTTTCTGACCAGTATAGTCTTTCTGGATCGTGGTATTTCTGAATCTACTCGAACTCAGGGAACCATCTGAATTCTTCCACTCAGCCTCCTCGCAGACGCACTCTCACTTCGTCTTCCGTGACAAAAGCTCAGGACGTGCAATGCCAGGGTGTTCAAATCTCGAGTGACTGATTGATTTTAAGAGTACACAAGTGTCTATTGCAGGTACATCATTTCGAAGACAATCTCTCCAAACATGTGATGTTTTTCGAAGGTGTTTCCCAAAGTTGCGAGAGATGTCGCACACGTGACTGACGTAAGCGTTCTTCGGAGCTTCTCTAATCGCCCTTGACGCGCTATCCTGCTCGCAGGCAGCTATCAACAAGAGAAATACTCAAGACACAATCGGGGGCCACCAGACTCGACCTCAAGCATCCCAGCATCACCGGTCGTAGACGAGGCAACATCGGTAGCGACACAGTGGTCTCCCACAGAGACCCATCCCACACGGCGCAATGTCCGGCGAGGCATGGCTGTACTTGCTTGCGGTCCTTATCAATGCGGTCAATCTCTTCTTGCAAGTCTTCTTCACCATCATGTACAGCGACTTGGAATGGTGAGTGTGGAACCTGAATCCATGGCGTGGTCGTCCTGCATCTTCTATTGGAAGACAACCCATCGCCTTTTGTGCGAGTAGCATCATCCACGCACAAGACTGACATCATCGCAGCGACTATATCAACCCCATCGACTTGTGCAATAGACTGAACACGTACATCGTTCCCGAAGCTGGTGTCCACGGATTCCTGACGCTCCTATTCCTCATCAACGGATACTGGATCGCGTTGTTATTGAATCTACCATTGTTGGCATTTAATGCCAAAAAGTATGTGTGCAGCATATGTTCCGCCTGCTCGTGCTTGGGGCGCGTCTCTTGACACATAAGCAACAACAGCTAACACCGTCGATTTAGAATCTTCGATAACGCGCATCTCTTGGATGCGACTGAGATTTTCCGAAAATTGAACGTTCATAAAAAGGTATTTCAGTTCTGCAAATGCGCAGTCAAAACCTCGCAGAGGCTGATGATTTTCTCAGGAATCGTTCATCAAACTCGGTTTCCATCTCGTCATGTTCTTCTTCTATCTCTACAGCATGATCGTGGCGTTGATAAGAGACGAGGCGCAATGACTACGGGACAAGGCGGGCCACAGCATGCAACACGGAGGCTATGCATGACTGCATCGCCATCGATCCGCCTGGTGTGGGCAGCACAGGGGCTGGTTTTCAATGAAAGGTAGCCTGTTATGACCTCGTGGCGCGGAAATGTCCCTCCCTGTTCTTTTGGACGAGAGTAAGTGAGCGCCATGCTTTTCCAATCCTCAACATCGACCACATCACGTGGCTGTTGCTACATCACCGACATCCGTATGCCCATATCTCCTATTGTTCGTCCTCGTCCCCGCAGCCGCTCACGTCTGTACATAATGACCGTAATTCATGGGAGCGTTGAAAGTTAAGTTTCAAGCGATGGCAAGGAATCTGCCATTGCTTTATTCATATGGATCTCTCTGATATGTGTACCCCGTCCCTGATCATAATGGGTCGGCGCTTCGATCATCACCAAGCGTTAGGAGGCTCACCAGCTGAAATCACAGTCTATCGCCAGCTGTTTATTATTAATCCTATGAGAGACGGACTCTCAGCGGGAATGTGTGGGCCACAATCAATCCTAAGAGTACGTCTGACCTGGATGAGATACTGTAGCAGCTCAAGAGGCAACTATAAGAGCAGTTGCCCACACCGCAACCCTGAAAGATGATTCCGTCGAGAGCTCAAGTGTCCAAAATGGGATGCTTGTTTGTTCATGCTTTTCCAGACGATGACAAGCGAGAAAAAAGCGAAACAGGATCTACGGGTTCAGTCCCTCGACGGATTTCAACTACCAACGGAAACTATATCAAGAGTCTTGTGAGCGTCTACGCATCACCAAAGCCCAGAACCCTTGACTCGATGGTCTAATCGTCAAAACCAGTGGAAAGAGACACCAGATTGACGGAATTGTATACGCCATGGAGACACTGAAGCACCGAAAGGCCCTACTACCTGGTAGAATAGACACTAGATCGCCATTGAAGGTAAAATCCACCCAAGAGGTTGTAATCTACCATCACCACTGTAGCAGCTAGACGTCTATTGGGCACGTGACTGACTAGCTCGAACTAGTCAGAAGACGAGGAGGAGGGTAGAATTCGCTGTATTTGATTCTAGCTATTCTATAGACGAATTGGAAGTTCTTATAGACGCCTGACTCGACGTCTTGACTCGAGTCAGGAGCCCTTCAAGCTGCCTCGGTCTGGGCGGGTAATCGCTCGCTCGTACGGGCCCATGTAGCAGCCTACATAGGAACGCCTAGACATCGGCTGCTAGGCTCATTGACTAGACTCAACAAACCACCGTCACGACCCGGATGTGAATGAAGAAAGGTGGAAACGTCCAAATGAAGAATTGACCCGCTTAATTATACCAGGCACTCAGTGGTTCAATTCCGTGGGGAGCAAAATTTTCGCTTAATAGGATTACACCAAGTAAAAGGGACTGTATCATCCGAACTCTTCAGTCTTGCCTGCTGTCGTTGTGTGTTCGATGTTTCTGGTCCGAGCATTTGGAGGTCATGTGAAATGTGAATCGATATCACGTGACATTTTATATTGACCCCAAAGCTTTCATGGAGAGCTCTTTGTAACCTCACTCTCGATCACGACAGCAACTTTGACTTGGTCTTCACTATGGCCACTCTACTGGGCGATGCATACGCTTCGAGCGACGATGATCGACCTATTGCGCCATCAGATCCTGCTCCCTTACCTCCATCCGCCGTCGTTGCAGCGCCAGACGTCTTGTTAGAGGTTTGGTCTGACTCGATCACAGTTCTCCATCCTCATCACTAACCTCGAACAGGACCCCATGAAGCTGCGTATGGCTTTGGCAAAGCCAACTGACACGACGCTCTACTACAATGTCCCCTACGATGACCTGGCCCGACCTCAGCAAGGACCGACCAACCCGTTCAAATCGTCCGGTGGGAATACGTTTAAGCGGAAGAACGTGTTGACCGGGTACGCCGAGGAGACGGCACTCAGTGACGCAACGTTCCTCGCGCAGCAGCGAACATATGAGAGCCTAGGGTACACAAAAGATCCGACAGCGGTCGGGGGGTATGTGGGTGATCTGACCAAGGCGGCGCAATACCAGGGTAGGGACGTGGTGCAGCTGCGACCAAGCAAAGAGGAGAGCGAGGCACTACGACGGAAGAGACAGAGGAAAGGAGATGCAGCGATCGTTGATGGCGAAGGAGCATATCGAGGGCCGTGGGCACGATACCGGGACGAGGATCAGGCGATGGAAGCAGAGGCGGCCTTGGCGGGAGAACAGCTTGCGAGCGATGAAGAGTACGAAGAGGATGCAATCGAGCCGGCCGTTTTAGATGTCCAGAAGAAGGTCGGGACGGATTACACGGAGATTGAAAGCGAGACGACCGAGTTTCACGGTTCGGCGCAATTCGACTACCAGGGCCGGACGTACATGCATGTCCCTCAGGATCTGGGGGTGGATCTCAAGAAAGAACAGGGCAGTATCAAGAATTACATCCCCAAGAAGGTCATTCATACCTGGAAAGATCACAACAAGGCCATCACCGCGCTACGCTTCTTCCCTCGCTCAGGTCATCTGTTGCTATCATCCTCGGCCGACTCGAAAGTCAAGATTTACGACGTCTATCACGAGCGGGAACTGCTACGGACGAACAGCGGACATACCAAATCCGTAACGGACGTCTCATTCAACATCGACGGCACGCAGTTTTTGTCGGCCTCCTATGACCGACAGATGAAGTTGTGGGACACTGAGTACGGGAAATGCATCTCGAGATTTAGTACGGGTAAGATCCCGCACGTGATCCGCTTCAACCCTTCAGAATCGCATTCGCACGAGTTCCTCGCGGGAATGTCAGACAAGAAGATCATCCAGTACGACGTTCGGTCAGGGCAACTGGTGCAAGAATACGACCACCATCTAGGACCGGTCAACACGATCACGTTCGTGGACGAGAACCGTCGATTCATCACCACATCCGACGACAAATCGCTACGAGCATGGGAATACGGTATTCCTGTACCGATCAAATTCATTGCGGAACCATATATGTTCAGCATGGTTCGTTCGGCGCTTCATCCGTCAGGCAAATACGCCGCGTTTCAATCCGCCGATAATCAAATCGTGGTCTACGCCGCCACGGACAAATTCCGACAGAATCGAAAGAAGTCGTTCCGAGGTCACCATACAGCAGGTCATGCCATCGATGTCTCGATCAGTCCTGATGGTCAATTCATCGCCAGTGGCGATTCCGGGGGCTTTGTCTGTTTCTGGGACTTTAAGACGTGTAAGATGTTGCATAAGATTCTCGCCGCGAAGGATACCCCCGTCTTGGCCGCCCAGTGGCATCCCCAGGAGACGTCCAAGTTCGTGACGGGCGCGTTGGATGGGGTGATTAAATACTTTGATTGAATGGAGAAGTGGATGGGCCCTGTAAATACGATACAAATTTTGTACTAGTCGTGGCTACATGGATATGGGGGATGGCGATAGGAGTATGGGCGTCCGGACGGAGCTGCCTTGCCCTTAAGAACCCAAGTACATTATGTCCAATTCCTGTTGCCCTGAAATATTCTCTCGACGTCAATTTTTCGAAATTCTCGATTGAATATCTGCTCCTGCCATCAAAATCTACATTGTACAGTGTAGGGTTGGGCTGTTCGGCCCGACTTCACTCCGAGCCTTCGTCATACGTTCTTCCCCCATGTCTACTCGTCAGAGCAGCGTCTCTATCCTGCGGTGATTGCAGGGCAATATGCTCAGCGTTACTCGTTTGAGTTTAAATTCATCTGATTAATGAGCCATCACACGATCCTTATGAATTTCGACTTTCATGGCCACCGTCCTTCTGTCCGGATGAGCCAACATCTATTCCAGTGATTAATGAAGATGTATTCTCGTATTATTGCTAGTTCTACTTCCGCATCCAAGATGGCCCCATTAGTAGTTACTACAATAGAGCATCAAGCGTCCGTGTTTAGCTACACCAGTGAAACAAAGCTTTGCTTACCAGCCCTCTCAAGCAGCCCCTCCCGAGGGCTTTGAAGCTGGCATCGACACCTCCATCTGCTTACCTCACTGAATCAGCCAGGAGCATAGCTGAGCGAAAGAAGGTAGTTGAGCTCGAGCCCAACGAGTGCACACTCTGAAGGAACTAGATCACCTCATATTACAACTTTGACTTGCAAACAGATTCGATGAGGGGACAACGGTATCACGCCGCATAGTAGTTCTAAAACTCGTCATTTTGGCTCGGATGATATGTAAACTAGAGCCGCTTGTTTGTACCGTAGGATGTGATACTATTTCAAGTCCTGATGGAATATGCTGACTGAAGTCATACAAAGCTACAATACTCTACTCAGCATATCGTACTCGAGCTGGTATCGATGTATGATAGGATATACAGCATACAGTAATGTACAAGATGAAGCTTTTCAAAGAAGAAAAGGAAAAAAGGAAAAAAGGGAAAAGGACTAGAAACTAGCCATCTCCACCCAACTCGATATAAAGCTCAATTTCTTCCCCACCGGCGAGCGAATCAACGTCCGAAACTCTTCGAAACTTAAACGGCCTGGGCCACCCCTTTGTTTAATCTCCATTTCCATCTTGTTCAGTAATTTTAGACGCTCTAATCGCTCTGCTGAAGGGGTGCTCCGTCGGACAGGTTTTTGGGGTTCGGTGGATACTTGCGGTAGGGGGTCTGGGGTTGCTTGCGATTGTGATGCAGATGGTTGAGAGGTGTCGCTTGATCCATCCCCTGTGGGAATTCCTAAGGTCAATATACCTTGGGGCTTAACTGTAGTAGTGATGGACGGGTCGAGGTCGTGTGGATCGGATGAGGATACCGTGGCGGGCTGTTCGTCGTCATGGTCGTTGGGGATGTTCAGGGTTTCATTTGTTGTCAATAGCCGCTGGACTCGGCTGGAGTCCTCGTCTTTGAGGGCGACTGACTGGCTCGGTGAGGGATCGTCGTCGACGTGATCTGGGCGGTTCTGTGGAAGGGTCGGATCCGGTGTGTCCTCCGTGTCATGAGAGATTGTCGTCACCAAGGCGGACATTGGAGTAGCGATACCATCAGCTGCTCTATCGACGACAGCCGGCTGACGCTGAGCTCCCATCCTTGTTCGAGTAATTTCGGGCCCTTCGTTCCCTGATTCTCCTATATCCTCGTCGGTGGACGATTGGAGTCTTTCGCGCGTCGTGTCTATCTTCAAGGGGTCGGGATCAGACGAAGTTTCGGAATTGGGACGATTTGCTTCCGTCGAAGCTTCGCCTTCGCGAGGGAATGCCGACATCGGAACGATATTCTGAGGCGCTTGCAGATGGCTCATGTTATACCCCGTGATGGTGTCCTCTGCCGTTGCTTGCTCGTCTCCGTCTTTGTCATCTCCCTTTTCCTCCGCCTCCTCTCGATTCGCCATGATCAGGTCGTAGTACTCTCTTCTCTCGTCTTTCGTCGCCAGTACTTCCAGCGCCAGATCCTCCTTTTCTCGGAACAGCGGATCCAACAACTCATTCAGCCCTTGCTGAGTAATTTGGTACAAGACTTCCCGGCCGACATCCTTCTCTGCCTCGGGGATCTCGTAGCCACCCCAACGCTCCCCGTATGGAATGCTTCGAGATGACGTTGAGTAATTGGACCGTGTCTCGTACATGGCGTCGGTAAGGTGCTCTTGAAAGCGGACTCTGGACGATGAACGAGAATGAGGAGACGGCAAGTGAGATGCTGGCTCGGAGCTCGAGTGGTCGTCGTCGTCTGCACTTGCTGCATCTTCATCACCACCTTCTCCTTGTTCCTCTTCAAACCCTTCGGGCGCAACAAGCCCTTCTTCTTCATCCACATAGAACTGCCTTCTCTTCCACCGATTCTCCCACTCCTGCTGTCTCCATTGCTCTCGTTTTCGTTGATTCTCGAGTTCCATCCTCTCCTGTGCCGCCATCACCACTTTTACTCTCTCCCAGCTGAGACTAATCTCACCCGGCGGCATCGAATGAACACCGAGCGCCACCTCCACGTCCTCCGGCGTCACCCAGTCCGGCGGCCAATACCGATCATCGTGGGTTCTCCGATATACGTCCTTGTCGTCGGGTAGCAGCGGTCGATCTTCCTCGGCTGAATCGCTGTGGTCATCCTCCGTGCGATCTTCTCCCGCTCTTTGCCCACCATCCGTTGGAGCGGAGTCCGAAGACTGGGCAGTATCGTCTCGCGCTCTGGCTGAACCTCCAAGCGCCTCGTCTCGCAGCTCGTTCCTTTCCGATGCTGATTCGGGGACCGACGGGTGCCACTGCCCTCGATCCGACGCGGAAGTGACTGGGTTGCCATGGATTCGATCGGCAGCCTCATCGATGACATCCTTACGAGCCATCGTATTGCCGTCGTTCTCCAGAATCACCCCTTGATCGTCGATAATCTCCAGATCCCCGGTTGCCGTCTGCTCCTTTCCTACGATGTCTCGTCTGTCACCGTAGGGGATGCTGGCTTTGAACAACGAGCTGATGGGCTGATTCCCCAAGATGACCTGCCGCGTGTAACTTTCATCCATGTCGTCGTCCTCAAGCTCCAGCGCCATCTCCTCCGTCAGCTCCCGGGTCAGTGCATAGTAAGCGCGAAAGATTCTCAAGAAGTCGCGCCGCGAAACGAACCCGTCGCCGTCGATATCGTAGCCTTGGTAGATTCGTCGCAGCCGTAAGTCCTCATTCTTGTTGTCCAGGGCGGCAATGCCCTTGACGAATTCCTCAAAGCCGATCAAGCCGTCCGAATTGACGTCGTAGAAACAAAAGATCCGGTCGTAGATGAGCTGCGGCCGTCGGACCCGAGGGGCATTCACTGGATGAAAGCATTTGTCGAACGTCTTCCGATCAATGGCCATCCCCAAGTCGTTAGGGTCCTTCAGCCATTCGGTTGCGGCCAGACAGGTGAATTGTTCATAAAGCGCGTCGACACGGACGTCGTCAATGCCCGTCTCGCGGACCAACCGTTGCGTCAAGGACTTTGAAATATTGTTGGGAAGACTCGACGGCTTGCCCGGATACCATACTGGCTGGATATGCTTCGGGTTGGCCAGGAACGGGGCTGGAACGCGAATTTTGTAGAACAGGTGATTCCGAGGGTGGACCGCCATGCCCTCACAGATCTCACACAGGTCAAAGTCGAAGCAATTAGCGCAACGGTATCGGACCCCTCGGATGGGCATCATGTTACACGAGTTGCAGGTGACGCCTCGATGGAGGTTGCCATCTTTCCGAGCCTGATCCTCGGCAATGTGATAGAGAAGATTGAGCAGTCTTTGGCCGCCGCCATTTTGAACATCTGTCTCCCGGGTTGATATCGGCTCATCGGACGCTCGTTGAGCAGCCTCCTCATCTGGGGCTCCCTCGGTCACGGTGTCGAGACTCTCGAGCCACGTCTCGCGGAAACCTCGACGTTGTAGGGCCTGCCGGAAACCATCCAGGTCCAGCAGCGGAGGAGCGTTCCGGTCGGCCATGGTGGCGCTCCAGTGCCTCATGGCGGCCATGATGTAGCGAAGTTCGAGCGTCGCACGTTGAGCTTCGGCAATCTCGGGTGAAAAGGCAAATTGAGCAGCAAGCTCATCGGCAGTCGGAAGGGTGGAGAGTCGGAGGAATATCTCCGCCGACACGCCGTTGGCACCAGTCATCTCATAGGAACCAAACTCAGTATCTTCTGTCCATGCATTCTCTTGATCTGCTAATGGGCCCGAGGTATTCGTGATCGAGCTGGAGCCTTCCTCGCCAGCATTGGTATGTTCTTGCTCACGCTGGCCTGCTCGACGACGTCGATGCACCGCATTGCTCCGACGCAACGAGGTTTGCGAGCTCGACGCTGATGCCGAGGCCGAAAGATGACTGTGAATGATGTAGATGCCATACGCAGCCGCCAGACCAGTAATGAAGAGGACCACCGGGCGATAACGGGAGGAAGGAAATGCAGCTGAAGCAGCTGTCGTCGACATTTTTTAATGTAGTAATAACTCTTCACTTCTCAAGATGCTGATCTGATGGGGACTGCTATCACAAAGAACCGTGATAGTAAAGACGACATATCCGGAGTGCAGTTATCAAGCAGTGCAGTTTATTGTTAAGCACGAGCTTTCAGGGCGTGCTGGAGCTTGACTGACCAGCTTCCAGAAGTTGACCATAACAAACGTAGAGAAGCAAGGTCGCATTTCCCGCAATGAGTTGTTGCTCGGCCGTGACGAACAAAGATTGATTATGACTTTACACTCGAGGTCTGTTTCTCCGGTATATCAGCTTGAGTCAATTAGCTTGATGTTCTCAATCTGGCAGGGAGTGTCTGGTACGGCAGATACAACAAATGGTAGCGGGCGTTGGTCCTAACAGAAGGACGATGGCGAGTGACCACGTGACACGCCGTTGAATGACAGAAGTCTCGCTACTGACTCAACCAAAGCTTCGGTCAGAGAAGGCTCAGGCTAATAACACACTATAGCCAGCTCGCTGCCTAACGTCCACAGCGTTGATGACCTCGGTGACGCCGTGGCCGATCAATGCTCCAAGTATATCAGATTGCTCTATATTGATGTTGCCACCTCAACTTCAAAACGGATCTAGGATCTACCATGTGTATAGAGTTTTGAGATGGCAACTGCAGATTAAATAATGGTCCTATAAAGCTACATTGGCATGTAGATATAGAGCTCTAATGTCTGAATATGCTCAATTGGAGTCAGCAACAGTCATTAAAGGAGTTAAAGCAATGTCAAAAGCTGTCAAGAATCTAGTATGGAGATCATGTGGTGATGATCTGATATGTTATGATTAGGTCTGATGTTTAGCACGACACTTCTTGCTTAGCTTTACTGCATAATTTACAGCTTCAATTTACATGGATCTACTTGTATGATATCCCATTTACGGAGTGGAGCTAAGTGAATTGTAACTCCAATAGGAAGCTTACACTCAACCTGCGCTGTAAGATTCTTGCCCAGTTCCATCGATGCTGCTTTGAATTGATCCTTGCTATAAACTCGGATACTTTACGAGCGACTTCCATGATACGAACGTCAGCCCTTCACTGGAAACGATGAACAGCCGGCTTACGGGCATTCAGTGCTGGCAGGCAGCTGAGCTGAAGCCCTATGCCACTTCCGTCCTAAGCACCTTCGCTTGAGAAAAGCTATACGTGACACAAGCGTGGATGCCGGGTGAGCTGGCTGCTGCCTTCACGAGAATGTGGAACAGCGAGCGAGGAATGTGCAAGGACCACGCCCATCATCCCTGAGCTCAGCTGGACCGATAAATTCACCAACTGCCCACCTAACGATTCGATTCCCATTCACCTCAAGGCCTTACTTACCATCGTCTTCGACCCAGACCGACCTTCTTTTGAGCAATCCGACATCACTCATCCCGAGTGGCCTCGTGCATGTCTACGTCCCCGAATGAAGTGATCTCCACATCCCCTACGGAAGCAGCCACCGACCCTACCGCCGATATGCGTGTCTTCGAATATGCCATCAACCTAGTCTGCGCGCCCTACGCCTTTCCCTTCTCCGTGCAATTCTTCCTCGGCGATATCCCTCGCGGGCTCAGTCCGGACCAATACTCCTCTGCCCGCTCCTGGATCGGCGAACAATATGTCATGCCCGCTCGACCGGCGGGCAAGCCTCGAATGTATGGAAGGAGTTTAGACGGCGGCCAACAAGAACAACAACAACAAGACTACGCCGAGGATGAGCACGCGTTGCTCGCGCTAGGGGCCGATCAGACCAGTCCAGTAGCCGATATCAACCACTACGGCGGCACGCAGACGATGCTAGCCGCGCGGCTACCGGACGATTTCCTCAAGCGCGCTGTTCGTTACTCATTCCCGCTCACGAGACCGTTGAGTGAACGTCTTCGTCGGTCGCCTTCGAGTATTCCCACACCTGCTCTCTGCTCTTATCTCGCGGCAAATCTGCGTTGGTTGGTCGTGCGCCCGTTCGTGGGCGAGGTCAAGGATAGGAATCTACCCATGCGTCTCTGGGTCATTCGACGAGAGGTCCGGGAGTCTGCGAATGGTGAACGCACTTTTGGGAAACCGGAGATTGTGTGGGATGCGACTCGTGGCAAGATGTGGGGATTGCAGCCGGGTGAATTACCTCAGGTGGAACCGAAGTGAGGGGGAAGGACGGATACGGCGAGCAACGGAAAAGGAGGGCAGGAGTTGGGGGGTGTTGGGTTGTTCGAATGGTTCGGCCGGCATGGACTAGGGCGTTCAGTATCGGATCATCAAGCCTGCTCAAGGTGACAAAGGGCCTGGATGAGACGGAGTGGGTCAATCAAAGCATGCATGTCGGCATTGGTAATGGGTGGATTGCGTTATGGTTCTTTTATCATTTCTTGTGTTGGGTTCTGGTGGAAACGGATCTACGAGTTAGTCGGCTACTACGAAACTATATTCGTTTATGACGATAGCGATAGTCAGAAGTGCTATGAGACATAATGAGAGGAAACGCCGTCTATGTGCTGCCAGCCGTTCTATGCCGATTTGACCATCTCAGTGTCAACTGACCATGCCCTGCATCATAG
>QQTW01000573.1_pt1 | contig 23400 bp, 22 predicted proteins | sample 1904831 | NCBI WGS metagenome assembly QQTW01 (sample SAMN09435610, study PRJNA476489) | Subsurface metagenome, whole genome shotgun sequencing project. | reverse complement strand
AGTCAGCGTGTGAGCCGTTGTCCAGGTACAGCGGAAGGAGAAAGACAGCAGAGTTATTAAGTTTGCTGTCTGGCTCGCGAAGAGACAGAAGAAACAAACGACCAGATAATAATGAGTGGTGCTTAGCCATGTAAATCAATACTGTACCTTACCTTTGGCCTTTCCACCATCAGGAGTGGCCAAACCTATCATACCTGGCCAGTAATATAAAGCACGACTTTCTGTCAAGTACCTAACCTGGTTTACTTGTGCTTATTTTTAAACTTGCTTACCTTACTTTACCAACCTGCGGGCTGAAAACGCGTGCTTTTAGGCGACCCTCAGCAGAGCCCCGGAACGCCGTCTCTCGCCAGGGTGACATTGGGGTCAAACACGGCTCGCTGGAACTGGGAAGCGAAACATGGGTGTTGATTGGGGCTTCAGATCAGCATCGGATCGTCAGTAGACCAGCCAATCTGACGCCGCTCCAGTTACTGTCGACATCTTGCATTCTTGCTTTCTGACTTCATGCTCCCTGCATCCTGCTCCCCACTCTTTGCCGGGTTGTCGCCTTTGGGGCACAGCTTATACCAGCTCCAGGGATCAAAGGGCCAGAAGTCGCAGGTCAGCAGTAGTCTACTTCATCCGCTGCCAGCGCGAAGTGCCAATTCGAACCACATCCGGAAGTGGTCCGAGTACTTTGTAACAGGTTATCTCTACCGGCTGTCGAAAGTCTCAAAAGCTTCTGGTCCCCATTCTGCTGAGCTGGAGGCAACGGCACCCTGCCTAGCGGCTCGGAGCTCGGGGTGTAATACCGACTATTACAGTGCCAGAACCTGGACATGACGGTCCAACTGAGGGGTGAACAACGCAACCAGCAAGAGAAGAGTCGATCCTCGTCCATTTGTAAAGAGATCAGCTAAGGTATTAATCTCAGCTGTCTCGTTGCCTTCCTCTCCTCTGGGTATTTCTCTCTCTCTGTCTCCCTCTCTTTTGATTTTAGGCCTTGGTCCCTGAAGGGAGTGGCAGAACAACGATATATAAAATACCATACACACCCGTATGCACCAAACAGTACAGTATCAGATGTATCCTCTTCGGATTGAGGCGACTGTTGTTGATTCAGACGCCACGACTCTTGACGGGTGCAAGCAACGCATAGCAGCACATATTGTATGCCATTCTCCACCCTTGACGTGACCTGGCCTGTCTGTTATTGTGCCGATTGCTTTACAACCAATGCAGACTCACCGAGGAAGGAAGTGCTAACCCAATGTCTTCGTAAATGGTACGGTACCCTAAAAGCAATGGGAAGTAGGTAAGGTAAGCAGGCACTTTTGGTAAAGGGAAGCTGTGAATGATTATTACTAGCGTTGTTTTACATGGAATGGGCTTTCGCCTACCGATTCACTTCACTTCACTTGGCCGACTTCCACTCACGCTTCAGCTTCACCCGCTTGCCTTGACGGTCTGTTGTGGACGCTGGATGAATACTGTCGCCCGTTGTATCCTATAACGCGTTACTCTTCTCAAAGAGTTTCAATCCCTCTTTCATACTTCCAGTTGCTTGTTCGAAACATAGTGCATGATCGTCGTGTTGACATTCGCTTCTTCTTGCGAAGTTGCTGTCCAATTAGGCGTTGGACTTGATTTACAGGCTTCACGATGCCCATTTGGCACCCTATCATAACGCCGAGAACTACAACAATAGGGACGAAATTTGCTGACGCTGCCGGTCTCCAGCACTGGTAGCACCGATAACAGCAATAATGGATACCGTCCCAACGGTGAGGCCACCCAGTTCACCGCGTCACTCGACATCTTCCATTGACCTGCGTGAATATGCTTTGCAAACTCCATCTGTTCGTTTACACAATCCTGAACCAGCAATGCTTCTTTTACTCGAATCAGTGTGATAGCTAACCCCTACATTTACCATAGCTCTGTGCCACTAGCACGGTTGGCGTTGCAGCAGTTGGATATTCTTTCGGCCGCGAAACCCAGAACGCAAATCCGAGACCCGGGTCGAACAAGAGGAAAGCCGGCGGAGAGACTTCCTTCAGTGAGAGTGCACAGTTTCCCGTCACTGCTGCTCAGTCCACGTCTCCACACAAGGGTCAAACCCCACCTCTTCCGGGCACTGGGCAAACCCAGGGTTCAAGCTCTGAAACTGGCTCGAGCGTACTGGGCACATCAGGATATATACCTCCGACTCCCAGAACGCTGACTGCAAACGACGAGAGCGGTGAACAGAACCATTTTAATAGCTCGTCGTTGGGAAGACGTCAGCCGATACTGGAGCGGCCAATCTCATTCGAGTTCAAGCCAAATGGTGGTCACAGCAATGGTTCTTCGACTTGGCGGAAGCGATTCTCAACATTGTCCTCCTCCTCTAGGAACGCGAGTCGTAGTCCGAGTCCATGCTCAGGCTCGCCTTCTGTGTCGTTTTCCAATGGCTCGACGGCACCAATTCTTCCTTACACCAAACCTAGTCCTGCCACATTACCACCTAACAAACTAGTAAAACGAACATCGTCTCAGCGTGCTGTACACACCACTCCGATGCCTCATTCATCTTCATCAAGATCGCAGTACAAGTCACTCCGTAGACCTGCAACAAGCCATCAACGATCAGCAACCTTACGACAGGATCCCCCATTTGACGAGACTAACTTGCCAGCTCTGACTCGACGATCCTCCGCCGTAGAACCTTCACAGCTCGGTAATCCAAACCAATCGTTACGTGGACCTGGCCGTTGGAAGCCACACTTTGCGCGAAAGTTTAAGAATACCTCTGGGGAGGGTCCGCCAGTGAAGCGGCACACTGCAGGAGGGACGTACCAGAGTGACACCATACGACGTATCACCCCAGAGGTTGATCAATTACCGATTCTACTCATGGCTACTTCTATAAGTCCGAAGAATTCTGAGGAGGCAGTACTTAATGAGCGGGACGAATCTCTCCTTCCCAGAAGCCCCAGCACCCCATCTGGTGTTCGGTCATCCTTCGCCTCGTCTACCGACGCATCGGAGTCGGACTGGAAACCCAGGCGATCATTCTCCATTGGGGATATGCTTTCTTCCCGTGCGACATCGTCTTGTAAAGTGGCTCAATCGAGCAGTCAACGTAAAAGAATCCAGCGGCCAAGCGGAGGGAATGAAAAGAGAGTAGCTTCAGCTCCACAGACGTCTCAATTATCCCAGACCACATTTTCAGAAGGAGCGGATATCATACGCACCTCAGAACGGAGAAACCTAACGGACCCTTTAATATATCACAACAACTCTTCCCAGGTTGCCACTACCCATGCGGCGGCACTGAAACCATATGGTGTTATGGGTACACCTGTCCTGACCTCGCCTTTGTATTCACCAAGTACCTTCGATGTCGACTTTCAAGATGGTGTTACGTCCTATCCTTCAACCTCGCACTCGGATTCGCCATCCACAAGTTCGTACATAACGTCTGCACCCCCTTCATCACCCCCTATACCTGTCATGACCACGAATCGGCCGCAACGCGTATCAGTTGGTCCATCGGATCGTGCGTCTACATTGGTAGGCTCTGACAATGATGTGAGAGGCTTTGCATCTGCGGATGAGGAGGAAATGGACTTCCAGAGTGAAACAGTTTTCGACTCTTTGAGAACAGGTGCAACAGGCAGCAGCAACTCGGGTACAAGAGGCCCTCGGATCGAGACAATCTTCGATGGGACGCCCCCTTCAGAAATCCGCAAGCCTAAGCTGGTTGACTTGCAAGAGCTGCTGCGCGATGGTTCGTTTTCCGGCAATCCTAACAACGCATACAGTAAACATCGCATCTCCGAGGAAGACGAAGGTTTCTCGACTCCAATACGAGCAAAACCCGCACATCAGGACGATGATTTCTCCACGCCAGTAAGGCCTACGGTCGACCGCTTGCTCCAGCCTGCGGTCTTGGCCTCACCAGCTGAAGCACCTTCTTCGTTGAGCCTAGGTAAGTTGGAATGGGACCACAGTGACCTCAGTCAGAGCACCGGCCAGTGGGCGTTGCAGGGTGAGGGAAATGACGAATGGGGCTGCTACGACGAAGACATTGCAATCAATGATCAACATGTGGGATCTTTGTTATCTCCGAAGCTTGGTCTTGGCGTAACGCATACGGATTCCGCTTCAACGGCCAGCAGCCCTTTCCGCTCTACCGAGGAATCTCGTGATAGAGATGCAAGGAGTAACATATTTGATTGGTCTGAGCAGCACTTCGTGGAGAAGGACATTTTACAGGGCTCATCGCCGAGACCAAGTACGGTTCATGGCAAGCAGGACACCGACAGTAGAGGCAGCCGTGCCCCCGGACGTCTAGGGCCGCATGCTGTGCATCTTCGAAGTCAGAGCGTTCCTGTGACTCCAGAAACATCTGCGCATCGTGACCACGGCAACTCGCTGGCTAAACTTGGCCCATGGGGGCTTGGCAACAAAGGCGTCAGCGAAGATTGGAATGATGACTTCGAATTTGAGGATCCAAACACGGCTACTGTCCCAGGAGAAGGTGGTGGAAGCAGCATGTCAGCCAAGGGCCTTGTTCTAGGGTTTGTCCCCCAAGCTATCCTGGAGAGGCAAGCCAGCGTGCATGGACAATTTGGTCAAGTCAGAGAGTTTGCTTTGATGGTCGAGGAGCTCAAGAGGCTTCGTGCCCAGGCCAGCGCTCTCGGCATCATTCATGGACCCGCGCTCGAACTATGGAAAGAAGCAGAAGGCATCATCAACCTTGCAACACAAGACGATGAAGAGAACGACTATTCTCCTCCTCACTCTCCTTCCTCTCCCAGGTCGTATCATGATCCCTTTGAAGAAGACTCGCCATCAAATCAGAGCTGGCGCAGATTCCGCCAGTCACCAAGTCAAGAGCAACGCACGAGTAATGGCAACAGCCACGAAGTAGGCTCACCCAAAGGCAAGGTCGAGGCGCTCTCTAAACTCACTACGCCTCCACCAATGCGACCACGGAAGGAGTCCTCGGCTCAAGCGAAGTCGGTTCTTGAAACAATCCACCAGCAGCGGGGCAACAGCCATGCCTTGCTAGAAGATGCGGAGTCACGTACCAAAAAGAAGCTTCCCTTCGATACTACTTCCCTCCGGGACCTCGTTATTCGTGCTGGTGTCGTGACCAGAGCCCTGAAAGAGATTGTGAGAAGAGCGGAGGATGCGCCCCAGGCACCTCTACGCGAAATATCCACACCCCCGGATCCTCCCTTCAGTCAAATGTTTGTGAAGCCTGCCGAAGGATCTCCCTCGAGTGGGAAGGCGCGCGTCTCCAAGAGTACGAGCAACACTAGCTTTCATCCTAAGCCCATCAGCGGCAACGAAAACGAAATAAATGGTCATATGAGGATCACGGCAGTCGTTTAATTCTTTTCCTCCAATGATCCGGTTGCAGCAGGGGCTGCGCCATTACCAAAACCACCCAGGGGGTAGAACTTTGGTTATGTGAATTTCACACTTCCAATTGTGTAGGTTTAATGGTTGTGTCTGTGGCTGCCTCTTGTGTGTACCCAGCGATTTGAGCGACTGTACTCATCAGAGGTCCTCCCCCTTGGAGGAGATATTCTCTTCGCCTTCCGATCCTGTACATCTGGCGATTGGTGCACTGTGCCATGCGGGCAGAACTTTTATTAGAGTACACTGTTTGATACTGATGGTCTCATGCATTTGTCACGAATGGTCTCCGGGTTCTCGTTTCTCTGCCTATATAATGGACGGTGACTTCCACGGCAACAAGAGATGGGTCTCGGAAAAAAAGGAGCTGTAACAGCAGCTCAGGCATGAACGATGTAATAATTCTGAATAGAAGCAAAAAGTCTAGGTCCTCGTTTCCTTTTGGGCTACCTAAAAGGGTATGAGAAACACCCTACTTCGTAGCTTTCGGGGACTTCAGGGGAGACTGTAAACCATATCTCCAACTTCTCGTCAACAGGGGCGTATAACATAAGCTAGAAGCCAACCATAACCCCTATTCAAGAGAAGAAGCGCCGCTCAAACACTGTTTATGGATTGACCATGATAGATGTAGCTCGCTATCCGAGGGGCTTCTTATCGCAAGAGCCTCGACAGATTGATTACCACTTTCAGGTTTCTGAGGAGCTCAAATTTCAAGGCATTGACAAGACATTGGTTGAGGAGGCTTATATATGTGATCCCACACTATCTAAATCGATCAATCGTCGGCGATCATTTTCGAAGTGGAACCATATATTTACCTATTTCCAGAAATGGGTTCTCTTGCACCCCGAAAGCTTCACCCGATATCTCCTCCGTTCAATAGATTCCTACGAATATGTGATCTCGGCTGGCTCTACCAGGACACCCTATTTGGTGTTCTAATTGGTAATTCACACCAGTTGCTTGGCGGCTCAAGAAGCCAAGGCGCGTGCGCGTCATCGCTCCGAGATCATCCAGCATGCTTACGAGTTCACTTCTCATGTGTAACGCTTAAGTATGTTCAAGTTCCATATTTCCTCTCGATTTCCTGTCTACTTTATTCGCCATCTTCTTCGATATCGCTCTGGTGCTTTTTGCTCACAACATGCATTTCCCTACTTCGTTTGTTGCCTCTGGGTTGGCGATCTTGCTGGCGCCAATGCTGGGGACGGCTCAGGAAACATCCTCTTGCTCCCCAACTTTAACGCCCACTAACTCCATCCGCCCTACTATTGCATCTGGGTATATAATGGCGGTGGTGGCTACGGGCTTAACGGAGCCTCGGACCATTCGCTTTGACAGCCAAGGCAACCTGCTTGTGGTGCAGCAAGGCGTTGGGGTACTGGCCTTGACATTTAGGGACAATGGAGGGACATGCTTGAATGTAGAAAGCCAGGAGTTCGTGGTTAGAAATAGCTCCGTGAGTTCAAGCACGAGGCCGTCAGTGACTACAGGTCTTACTAATGTATCGAATGAAGCTCAATCATGGTCTTGCCCTGTCGAACGATGGCAGGACTCTGTATGCGTCTTCTGCCGAAGCAGCCTATGCGTGGCCTTATGACCCAGCCACACAATCTGTTGGTCAGCAAAGTCAAACAGTTGTGACGGGCATGGACAATGACGGCCACACTTCTCGGACCCTCCACATGTCTGAAAAGTCCAATGGGACCCTGATGATAAGTAGAGGTAGTGCTTCCAATGTTGATGTTGAGGCAGCAGTTCTCTCGTCTGGCCACTGTCAGATCAAGGCCTTCGACCTCACTAGGGCACCGCAAAATGGTTACGATTTCACGACTCAAGGGGAATTGCTTGGCTGGGGTCTGCGAAATTCCGTCGGACTCTCTGAGCACCCGGTTACTGGAGGCATTTACAGCGTGGAAAACTCGGTAGACGAGATAACACGAGATGGTGTGGATGTTCACCAGGACAATCCAGGCGAAGAATTGAACTTCCATGGCTCTCTGAATGGTACTGAGGACGGGGCCCAGGGTGGGAATTATGGATATCCGTACTGCTATGCTGCATGGGGAGTGGAGCAGATCCCAAGCAATAGCAACCTCAGCGTTGGAAGTCAGTTTACACTGGGTATACAAAATGCCACGGTCAACGATACTTTTTGTGCCGGATTAGTGCCGCCCAGGTTGACCTTTCAGGCGCACATGGCACCCTTGGATATAATCTTCAATAACAGCGGAACTGAAGCTTGGATCACATTTCATGGCAGCTGGTAAGCAGTCACCAATCACCAATCACCCGTCACCGTACCAGTGCTCCGTAGAAGTAACGTGTTACAGGGACCGCACGGATCCGGTTGGGTATAAGCTCTCTGTTATTGCCTTCAACGAAACCACTGGCGATCCCCTTGCGGCGCCAGACAGCAGGACATCGACCATAGACATCCTTGCAAATGTGGATAATTCTAGGTGTCCCCGAAACTGCTTTAGGCCAACCAGTATCGCCTTTGACCGACAAGGCCGGCTCTTCATGAGCTCGGACTCCACCGGTGAGATATACGTGGTGATGAAAGAGAATGCAACAAGTAGGATCTCTCCGAGTACGGGAATATCACCTCCTTCTACTACCTCGAGCCCATCAATGGCTGGAATGGGCTACAGCCCCAAGCTGGCACTGTTGGCAGGATCCTTGTTATGTGCCTTTATCAGTGCGGTCAGTCTTTAAGGTTGATTCCTCGAAACGTACCTGCACAACTACGAACCCAGGAACTTGTCACTAAAGTCGGTGCACAGCGGCTCAGGATACGGTCAGGGACACGTCAGCCTCTGAGCGAGGCGCTAATATGTTTTCCACTGTGGCAGTCGCTCAGCCGTGGATATTGCAGTATCGTCAATCAGAGCGTCTTCAGAAGGCTGTATTTGGTGGCACATCCCGACGGGACTACAGACTCGAGACGGTCTAATCTCACATCACACCATCTGATGTTTCCAATCCCAGATCTTAGTCGCCAGCAGCCATCTCCTACCTCGCCTTGTGATCTCTTCCAGGTCTCCAATGTACTCTGAGCTTACCCACATCGCTTACCTTTCGCTCTGCAGATCGATAGATGAGCCTGGGCTGGCTGCGAGTTTCTACGTCTTATTCACTCTTCGGCAGTTGATTATCAACGCAAGCCTCCAGTCTGACAACCAATTCACTTGCTGAACCTGTTACCGAGCTCGTTACGTTCCTGATCTGTGACTACCTTATATCTTTCCATTTTGGATTGCAACTTCTCGATGTTACGCCCACTATTGTCAGATCGCAAGGCCTGTTGATCGAGGTCTGCGAGATGACGCTCTGCATCTTGCCAATCGAGGTAAGCCAACAATAAGCCATCACATTGCATTGTTCCACCCCATTCTTCCCTTGTTGAGGGTTTACTCCTAATGCGGCATCTATCGATAGCTTGGTCATGCTGTCGCTGGCTTGCTCGAGAGTGACAAGGACGTCTGCAATCTCATTTCAGTATGCCGTCAAACGTATGCGGCCATCGGTCACGATCAATCACACATCTGGCGCAAGCGGTTCATGCATCACTTCGATATGATACCTGGTAAATCGACAATCGAGCTGGAGCAAAAGTACAAAGTCCGTCGCCGGATCATCCGCAAAGGAGCCATTTTCCGCTTCGGACATGAGTTCGAAGAGATAGAGTGCTTAGAGATTATCAGGCAACTGATCGTTGGTATGTACTTTGATTATCCTATAGTCGTGAAAGCCTCCATAGGATTGTCATCGCCTGGTTATGTTCTGTTACTAGCTGCAATCATAAATTTTCACTCATACCTTCTACCTTTAATGGCGTCCTCACTAGGTAAGGATTGGCTGACATTTCTCAGAGTCCTACAGCGGGGCCTCCCAGACTAGGGATAATGATATGAAGCACCACTCGAACAATCTTGGCGTACTTCATCGACTCGTAAAGTCGAGCAATCTCTTAGATGATGTCCTTCGATTCGCCCCACGACAGAGCCACTACAATCCCTTGCTCATGGTTATTCAACTTCTGTTCACTCATTGGTCTCTCGATCACAGTCTCGAGTGCCCCACTTATAGCTTCGGTCATTCGCAACAGGCTGTTTACGGACGTCCCAAGGATTTCCCGCTCTTTCTGAACAAGCATCTGCGTATCAACATCGAATACCTGCTTCACATTGCAAATTTTTTCAAGTATCACATGACCAGAAGCGAAGAACATACTTTATTCGAGGACTTCTCGGCGTTGGAAGATGACCATAAACCGGCAGCTTGGACAGAGAAACTCAGAGGGGGTGTCACACAGCTTGGTCGACATTGGCTTGGGAGCTATTGTAAGATGGAACTGGATTAGAAGACAGGCAGTGCGACTGACGGCTGTGAATTTCCTACAGCCTTCCCAGAGGACGATATAGAACTCATTCGCGAGTCAGACTCTACCAGTCAGATATTCATAGATGTTTTTGACAGTGAAGAAGGCTTTCAGGTGAGCCCACCTGTGAGATCAATTCTATCGAGAGCAGATCTAGCTCACGGGGTACCTCAATAGACTTTGGAGCTTGACTTCAACCCTCCCAGCCCCATGGCTTGGCCTGAAGATCTTATGCCAGATCCCGACTCTAATCTCCCTCATAACCCCCCTTGGGATCTATCCCTAAATCAGCGGGCCGCGGAAGGCGCACGGAACGCCACCCAAGCCGAGCAGGCCTTCTATCCCATCTTCACACGCACCAAATCACAATCTCTAAACTTTGAAGGGACTGGTGTTGATCGCGACCCCTTCCATTGCACCGGCCAGCTGCAAGCTCTGCCTCCTCAACATGGCATACCCGGGTGGCAGCGCATCACTCTCATGAAGTACTTCCTCGACGAAGACGGCTTCTATGACCCGAACAGCCGCTGGGCGTATGAAGGTGTTGTTTTACCTGGCAATCAGATCATCCTTGGCCGATGGTGGAGCCCGCTTCACAGCGAAGGCGCTGCGGGGATGTGTGGACCGTTCATTTTCTGGAAAGTTCGTGGCGCGGATGGAGAAGCTGAGATTGAAATGCATGAGGATGCGGGCGGCTCTGTTGGGGGACTGGGGAACATTGAGCAGGCGTGATGTCACTTGATCAACTCCGACTTTGCAGAAGGCCTGTTGGACTTTGACGATTTGCGATTCACGATGTTCTACGAGCTGCCGGAGATATCCTTCATCTGTTATGATACTGGCCTTAATTGCTGTTTGCGATCTTATCTAATTAGCTAGTCAATGATATCTTAGATATCTAAAATTGAACTTAACGAACCTTATGGCGAGCCTTGCTGGTAGCTTTCTTATATCCTGAAAAGAGCATAACATACTACTTCAATCAGGAAAGTACCTGGTCTGTTGTCCCAAGCTGTGAACAGATGCCGGTGTTTGAAGGGGAAATACTTAAGAGACACTTACAGAGGCCTATTCAATGGCGATAGGTGAGTGAAATTCTGATCTAACGGGAAGTGAACCTCTAACCATTGAACACCATGAAGATCCTCTTCATGCTGATCATTCATGTATCTAGTGACATAGCCTGAAACATGGAATCTCCCCAGGCATGAACGACAGCATTCGGCCATCATCTAGAACTATGGAACGTAAGATCGCTTCTCTTCGCTCCGTAGAGCGGGTCTGGTCTACGTGGTGCTTGCCAATACGCCCGTGAACGACTTGAACGACGAAGCTCTTCCGAAAGAAGACCCGAACTAGGCTCACCAATACTAACAAACTCCATCACTCCTCAATCCACTTGACGCACTCCCACTCACCCTTCAAATTCTCCTTCCACAAACTCACCTTATTGTCTCCCCCGCTGACCGCAAGCACGTTCCCGCTCAAGCTCCAACTGACCCTCCAGAGCACGGCGTCGAAGTTCAGCACCGTACTCTTCCACTCATTGGGGTTTGCCGGGTCCGACGTCCAGATGCGGACGGTCTTGTCTTGCGAAGCGGAGGCGATATAGGACTTTTGGAGGATCGTGGGCGCCCAGGCGACGTCGCGAACCCAGTCGCTATGACCGGTAAGGGTCAGGGTCAGGGTATAAGTTTTCTGCTCGGGGCTGTGTAGTGTGATTAGTAAAAGCAATGTGAACTCATTCGGCAAAAGAGGCAAACACACCTCCAATCCCATATCTTGACTAAGTTGTCACTACCTCCCGTAACCAAGCGCCTCACAGCATTCGTATTCGGTGTCGCGCTGACCAAACTCCCCGGCGCCACAGCCGGCGCCCAACTCACCGCATTCACACCAATTGCGTGTGCAGGGAAAATTTTGTGTTCCCAGCTGTTGTCCTTGAACTCGAGCACGCTAACGCTGCCGTCTGAGGAGGCGCAGGCCAGCAGGCAGCCGCTCTCGTGCGGCGACCATGAAATGATGTTGACGGAGGCGGTGTGTAGGGCGAAGTCGAAAACTTTCTGCCAGGTGGCGTTTTGCTCGCGCCAGATGAACACTTTGCCGTCGTAGCTGGATGAGGCGAGGATGTTGCCGTATTTGGGGTGGGCCTGGGCGGATGTAAGTGGGAGGGCGGACATGGAGAAGGGGAGGGTTCTTGGGCTGGGATTAGGACTGACCCATGACACACACCATACTGCGCCTTCGTGTCTGGGGGTTGATAGTTAGTTGTGAATGTAGAGTCCAGGGGTAGCTTTCGTAACAGACCCTTTCAGCGTTTCTCGTAATCGATGTGTCTCACCTTCCACCTCGAATATCTTGATAGTCTTATCGGAGGAGCAAGTCGCCAGTCGTCTGCCATAGTAGTCGAGGACTGCATCATGCTATGAGTACAGTGAACTATTAGCTTAATGTTGGAACCATGACCAGGCTCTCTGCGCGATTGTTGGCCGCATAGCAATAAAGGTGGATGGGGAGGCCCGTACTATCATGTCATCGTGACCCGAATTTGATATTAATTGGGTCTGATCTAAGTTGTCAGTTCACATCATGCAATTTGATCAGGAACATATACCATATTGAGACAGTATGTTGGAGGTAATGTTTGGAGCTGCAGCTTGAACATTTGTCCATATCCATAGTTTGACGTCGGAAATCGGCCTTACTTTCTCCCGATCCTCGGTCGAGGCGGGCTGGAATTGATGCGGGACGCTTGTGATGTTGAATGAACAATCGCAGTCGCCTCCTACACTCCTTCACGCCGTACTTTGGAACTCTACACTCTCGTATTTGTTATAATCTTAACAGATCGCACCATGGCTGATGCACTTTGTGGCCCGTCAAACCCTTTGCAAAATTTCCAAAAGCATACTGCTACTGACCGAACATTGCAACAAGACCGCCTCATAGCTCGGCCGCAGCTATCACAGGTATGTACCGTCTGTTTACACTGATACCAAATTGACGAACTGGAATCAGGGGTTTAGGTCATCTCATGGTCCAAACGCTGGCGCACTCGATGCCGAGTTCGAGGCTTTTCAAGCCGGCTTTTCCGGTGGACCTTCCCTGCCTGACCTACAACAATTGCACCAGAGCAGCGCAACCATTAACCACCCGAGCTATACCCCATCTGCTGCACCAGGCTGGGCTTCTGATTTTCAGCGAATGAACATTTCTGGCGAGCAACTGTCATCACATCCGCAGCAATTTGGCCCCAGCATGGCGAGTCCAGCAGTGACACAACAGCAACAACCAAGGCTTGTAACACCCGATTACCAGCGAAATATCACCAGTCCCACTGGCTACCAATCAGACGTGTCGTGGTCATATCAGAACAATATGTATGCGGGCATGATGTATGGCTCTGGATTGCCCGATCAGTCACTGTACTCCACAGCAAACCAGCAACACCAATTTCAGCCACAGATGGAAGACGTTTTCGACGAGGCCGCATTTGAAAGCGCATTCGAAGCTGCAAGGTCAGAGATGCAAGACCGCGGACAGCAGTCGCAACATGAAAACCTTGAGCTCGGCCAGGATGTATTGATTAACGAGTCTGCTGGGCGTCTGCTACAGTCCGATCACCTGGTGGAACAAGAACTCATAGGTGCTGATACCATACCCCACGAAGCGCAAGAGGGTTCACAAGAACCGTTGGGACTTGATGATCCAGACGAACTTGCACGAACGGCTGGGCAGCTACTCGACAGCGTCAAGTATGAGCAGAATCAGAAGTTTCGAGACAGCAATTTCCTAGCTCTCATGCGACGATTGCGGGATCGAGAGGTGCGAGTAGAGGGAGATAAGATGGTCGATGTTAGTGGTACCTCGCCCTCGATGGCACCCCAGCACCATCACTGCCCTCCGCCAGAACTGATTACTTGCCGCGTCTTCGAATGCGAAATAAATAAAAGCTGATCAACGTATAGGCTACACAGCCATTACATCCAGGTGGTCAATTCTACCCTGGTGATGCGGATACTACTATGTCAGGTGCCATTCCCGTCAATGATCAAGGTAGGTAGATGCGCTTCGACCTCTCGTTCTGGTAACCGACCGTTGAATAATGAAGGTTTAGCATGAATTATCTCTAGGCGGGAATAGACAAGGCAATCAAGATCAATACCCAGGCAGCCACGAGCAAGAGAGAATGAGCAGGACCAACGGCCTCCCAGGAGACCCCGTACGATATGCTTCGCAAATGGAAAGTGATACAGGTGCTTCTGCGTGTCCATCTTAACATACCACTATCGATGGCTCGACTGCATCCACTCAGCTTGGTGACGGATCCTCTCTGGCGAGAGAAGTTGATGCCAAGAGAATGCCAGAGACTCGAAGGCCTCGAGAGGGCATTGACAAAGACATGTTGTACGCTTCTGGGTATTTTCTCAGTAGCAATCTTGCCATCCACGGGTTGAATTGATGTTGCAGAAAATGTGAGGCAGGATAGATCTCTTGCTGTGCGAAAGTGTGTTCCTTGTCAGCCATGTATATTCAGGATCTCAAGTCCATAAAATATAATGCGGAGTGTGCACGAGGTTGGCATCATTTCAGGCAAGGTAGTAAAGCTGTAACTGTAATCACATACGTTCATACATTCGTTGTAACCTATCCTAAATATTATCTGACGATGCTGTAATGTTGACATTACAGTACATACCCTAATATCCTTGGCGGATGACCATGTCATCTTTCCATTTTCCCCTGCCGCCCATCGCGCTCTCGCCAAAGCTTCTTCGACGGACTAGCTCCGTAGAGCCTCCCTAAACATCAACAACCCATGACAACACCAAAGATCACGCTGGTCACTGCCAATACGTCAACATAGATTGTACCTTAAGATATGATACATATTCATTGCTTCCCGAGATTTCAGTATATAAGACTTCAAAGGATTCTGTGTCTCTTTGATGCGATTCAACCAAATAAATGCAATAGCATCGACTAAAAGCCTGTCATCACCTTGTCGGTCCCACGAGAGCCCAGCGCCGGTTCGTCCGTCGCCTTTGCGCTGACGCAAGATCCCTCCTCTCTTCCGAAAGAGGACCAGGACTTCGTCACCAATCCTCCCTCCAATCCGCCATTTTTCACCTCTTCGTCCTCCTCCACGCCTACGTCTCCTCGGCCACCTCCATTCTCATCCTTGTACTTTCCTCCGCAAACCAACGTCGACCACTCCAAGCCCTTCGTCACTGAGACTGACTCGGCCACTCTTCCGGCTTTTGCGCCTACACCGCCATTCGTTACATTTGACGAAGGCCCTCTATATAGCCCAAGCGCAGCTGAAGCCGAAACCAAAGCAGCCTTACCGGCGGATACTAAGGGCGAGTCCTCGAGCAAGGGCGCAGACGACGGCGAACCTCCACCGCCATATACAGAAGGGTCGAGTCCCTTAGACTCTTTTAGCTACGTGATGGCTGCAGCGGGTGGGGCGGCGAGCATCATAACACAAGTACAGCAGGGTGCTGGGCCGCCAATCAATACATTAGGGGGTATGTAGGGCATCATGAAAGGTGGACAAACAGGAGCCGTCGGATTGTTCGTTATGTTACGTTGTAATCCGTGTGAAGACTAACGATTGGCGATGGCAGATGTCGGGGCGGACGAGAATATAACGCTGGACCTTCGGTATTTCGGATTTTCACTCAAGTGCGGATATGAGAGCTGATATTCATGCTAGTGGCGCGCGCTTCACGCTCTCCCGAGATGAGTTGCTGACATTGCCGGAGTTTGTGCTGTTATCCCTCTTCCCTAATGGATTACTGCCAGATGGGGGAATGAGCTCGTTCCACGACGGCGATATATTTCCAGTCGATGTATGTTCATCTACAGAAATATCTATGGTGCTTGTAAATGCAAATATCTAGCTTGGGGACCTAACCGCTCTATTATTGCAGTACGATCCGGCTTCCCTCCAGTACATGTTAGACTTTTTCCGCAACGTTGCGCAAACGATCCCGTCCGACTCTCCCTCTCCTACCACGTCACCGGATGATGCGGTACCTATCGATCCAGTTCCCGGTTCAGCGCGGGATATGCTGAAGGATCGTGAGGGCATCATTGTGTTAAGAGAAGATTTGGACTTCTATGCTATTCCTCCCCGAGCGGACATTGAGCAGCCGGAGATGATTGAAGTGAAGAGAGCGGCTGGTCAGGCGTTGCTCAAACAGGACGGCATCTTTTCCGGGCTGAGGCGAAGCGAGGAGACCGGTACAACAGAACAGCACCTGATTGAGATGCTAACCGCTGGGTGAGTTTTGTATATTTTCCCACTCTGGCGCATAGCTTATCCAATGTGCAGAGGATTCAATAACGATGATCGGTGGGGCCACCGAGCTAGCGAACCCAACAAGGCGGTTATCTGCAGCATGGCGCTCGCGCGTTTGCGTAAAGAGCCTAGAGGCAGCGATCTCGCCAACAGCAATACGTTGGGCATGGCGCAGAAGCTACTTCTGTTTTGGCGGAAACCGGCCCGCAGGTGCTGGTGGGAAGGAATAGAGCTCAACAACGTAGATGGCGTAGATGGGAAGCTAAAAGTGTGGATTAGGAGAGTGTGGACTTTGGAAATGGTATGCGATCCCCGACAAGTGCAGTCCTGAGCTGTCTGTTGTTGCTGACATGTTCTACAGAGCGTGATTGGACTGCGTTAATATACTTACATACATTCTTGGCGCATGTTCAGCATCATTGTACAGCGGGCGAAACCCTTTAATCGGGCTTTTTTATTTTGTGATTCAGAGATAACTGGCATGATACCTTGTATAGCTCCAGAATTGTAATCGATCAAGAACTGGTTGTACTTGGGGAAGACCATCTCTCCGTGGTGGATTTACTCTGTACTGAGGCTTCAAGAAGGAGCAATTGTATCGGGTGCCACCCTTCCAGAAGCAAAAGTACACCGTGACCGCGATACAAAGATGGCATTGCCGGATCAGCTAGTGTCATCGGGCTACAGAAAATCTCAATCACATTGACACAAGACGCCTAACAAGCTCTAATCCTATCTCTAGCGATCAAAGTTGTAGCGTAGCCACTCTCCTACGGCCCTCAAGCTCTCAAACCGAATACTCTCGTCGGCCTCGCTCATGAGCGCCATGACCCGCGACTTGAGACCGTACTTTTCCAACTGGCTTCGTTTATCCGGCGCCTCTTTGACCAGATTTGCCACGTCATTGCACGCGATAGCCAAGACCTGCTTGTCATTGTCCCAGCTTTTGCCCATAATCTCCGCCAGCTTCTGCGGAAGCGCGCCCTTGTCATCTTCGATGATCCGTCGGGCGTTTTCGACCCAGAAGGCTGGGTTGCGGTGGGGAGGAGACCATCTCAGGTGGCCGGATTGAACTTCGGTAGCGTACTCGTCAAATGTGGTGTGGTTTCTCGTGTACTCGTCCAGCATGGTGTCAAGGTTCTTCAGGTCATCTAGCAGGTCTGGGTCGGTGAAGTGACGGCTCGCCAGGTTGCCAAGGAGCGCTGGAAGTCTTACGGTAACGGCCACAGGGAGGATGTGGGAGCGGTTGGCGGATACAAGGTTATATAGTGTTGAGAGGAGAAGTCGTGTCGTCTTCTCTTTGGGGGACAGACGTAGAAGCTGTGTATATAGCGGGATGATATCCTGCTCACTGCCCTAGATGTCAGCGAAAGCAACCCTCGAGGAGAGCTTCGACACGTACTCTTGCAGACCTCGACCCACTAGAGTACCTTCAAAGCTTAGTTGCCAGCCTACTAGCAAGACATGGTAGAGGAGTTGTAGCCCAACACCACCGCCAAGACCAGCATCCGTAGCACTCCTGATGCTTGCTCCTCCGCTCCAAAGGGTCGAATCTGAGTCCTTACCAGCGCCCGCAGCAGATCGCAGGATGTCGATAAGAGGGTTGAGGGTGTCTTCCCGCTGCTTCCAGAATAGCTCGCGAGACTTCTTCGTCCGCAAAAGGGTCGAGTACTTTTGCACTGCAATATCTTGCAGACCGCTATCCTGGCTCTTCGCGAGTGTTGCCAGGTACTTGTAGAGTTTACGCAGCCCGTCGTCGATCTGCGGGGTTGACTTTGGAAATTTTTCCAGAGCGGATGATATCAAACTGGTGAGAACTGAGGATGTAAGGAGGGGTATCGGGTCTTCCAAGTTCGCAGACTGGCTTAGTAGTGGGAGGAAAGGTCTGTATGGTTCTGGGTGCTCGAGTAGGTTTGGAGTGAGAGAGGGAACATCTATGACACAGGTCTTTAGTTCTGTGTTCATGTCCGTATGTTGTCGCTGTTCGTACCATTTATTAAGTCACCGGCCAGGACTAATATGTATTGAATGACATCAGCCCTCTTCTTCGCTGATTCGAGTACACTCTGCTCATTCTCGGCTCCCAAAAGTAATGTCCGGTACCCCTCAAGATCCCCATCTACAGTCTGCCTCCTTTGATCCTTTCGAACTTTATCAACAGCCTTGATCTTCTTCAGCTCTGAGTCGGAGATATGGCCGGCACGGACTGCTCCCTCCCATGGGATCGGTCTCGCGCGAATGTTGTTCTGCAATGAGTTCAGGTAGGTTGGAGGATCTAAAGACATCGTGTGGGAGGTCCCGTTTAGTAGAGAAAGATGTGGTGGCCGTTGCGGAATACACTGTACAGACCGATTCCAGATGAGGTGTCTTGTCGGAGCTCGAGATGGAGCTTCCGTCAAGCGGCATCATGATTCCCTCTTTCGGCTCACCTTCACGCTAACTTAGTCAAAACCAACTGTGAAATCACAGTTCAAGGTTATCGCAAGAAAATACATACAAAGTCTGTCGTCGTTGTGCCGATGCACACGAAATCCTAGGAAGACCTTTATCATTCAAGCTCTTCACAATGACGAGTCTGAAAAGGACTCTTGTGGCGGATGCCCATGCTTCAAATATCTCAAGTAAAGTCTTTGTAAGATCTACAAGGAATGGGAAAGTCCAGAAGATAGTCAGGGAATTGTACCTAAGGCAGGACATACCATGCTCATCTAAGCTTTGCTCAACCTGCTTATCCAGCGCCCCGGCAAACGCTGATGGAGTTGGTACGTTTGCCCTACTCGAAAACCATAGAACCCAGAAACTTACAACATTCTCTCAGTACCTTCTTTCATTCTATCTGATCGCCCCGCTGGCACACGAGTTTTCCCGAATGGACACTATTTGATTCCAGACACCAATGCTTTGCTTAACGGTCTCGATTTGTTCGAGCAGACGTCTGCCTTTTATGATGTTATCATCTTACAGACAGTACTTGAGGAGCTCAGAAATCGATCTCTGCCGCTTTATAATCGTTTAATAGGGCTTACTCGAAGCGAAGATAAACGGTTCTACGTTTTCTTCAATGAGTTCCGGTTAGAAACGTACATCGTCAGAGATCACGGCGAATCTATCAATGACCGTAATGACCGAGCAGTGAGACAAGCCGTCAAGTGGTACAGCGAGCATCTCCAAGCGTCTGTCAAAGCTGATGGACGCTCGAAAAAGATACCCCAGATTGTCATGCTCAGTGATGACAGGGACAACTTACGAAAAGCAGAGTCAGAACACCTCAGTGCGTGCGCATTGTCGGACTACGTTGCTGGACTTGATGATGCCAATCGCTTGCTGGACATGATCAATGCTTCTCGGCAAGCACAAGATTCAAAGGCGGCCCAGGGCGAGCTTCTCTACCCTGCGTACCTTTCGCTTTCAAAGATGATGACAGACGTCAAAGCCGGCATGCTGCACCAGGGAATTTTCAACGTTTCTCCGTACAACTACTTAGAGGGCTCAGTCCATGTTCCGGCATTCGATAAGTCGCTCCTGGTCCTTGGTCGAGACAACGGCAATAGGGCCATACAAGGTGATGTCGTCGTTGTCGAAGTACTGCCCAAAGCTCAGTGGAAGGCGCCTTCGACGAAGATTATCGAAGAGGAAACCTTGACCAAGAACGAGAATGCAGATGCAGACGAAGGAGAGGCAGTTGTGACAGAGCAGGAGCGTAGAGCACTGCAAGAGGAGGTTAAACGAATGCAAGGTAAGAACATAGAAGGTAGACTGCAGCCTACTGCCCGTGTTGTTGGGGTCATCAAGAGGAATTGGCGGCAGTATGTTGGTCATGTCGATACGGGCTCTGTCAGCTCGTCTGTCAAGCAGGGCCGCAGACAGCAAACTGTGTTCCTTGTTCCAATGGACAAGCGGATACCTAAGATTCGAATTCGTACGCGACAAGCAGATGAGCTGGTTGGAAAAAGAGTTCTTGTGACCATTGATTCATGGGATCGGGACTCGCGGTATCCAGTCGGCCACTTTGTACGCTCGCTTGGGGAGCTGGAAACGAAGGGCGCGGAAACCGAAGCATTACTACTTGAATACGATGTTCAGTATCGGCCTTTTCCCCAGACTGTTCTCGATTGCCTACCGGTAGAGGGACATGACTGGAAGGTGCCTATAAGTGTTGACGATCCTGGGTGGAGAGGAAGAAGAGATCTACGAGACCTGTTGGTTTGTAGTATCGATCCTGTTGGCTGTCAAGATATCGATGATGCACTTCATGCTCGCCAGCTACCAAATGGTAATTTTGAGATTGGTGTGCACATAGCTGACGTGTCGCATTTCGTCAAACCTAATAATGCGATGGACGCTGAGGCCAGCACGAGAGGAACTACAGTGTATCTTGTTGACAAGCGTATCGACATGTTACCGATGCTGCTAGGGACCGATCTATGTTCGCTGAAGCCGTACGTAGAACGCTACGCTTTCTCCACAATTTGGGAAGTTACACCGGATGCTGAGATTATCAACTCAACTTTCACCAAGTCTGTTATCCGCTCAAGGGAAGCCTTCAGCTACGAGCAAGCTCAAATGAGGATCGATGACAAGTCCCAAAAAGACGAGCTCACACAAGGCATGCGGACATTACTAATGCTTTCGAAGAAATTGAGGCAGAGACGTATGGATGCTGGAGCTTTGAACCTGGCAAGTCCAGAAGTCAGAGTGCAGACGGAATCAGAGACTTCTGATCCAGTGGATGTGAAGACTAAAGAGCTCCTTGACACAAACTCACTAGTCGAAGAATTCATGTTACTCGCCAACATCAGCGTTGCTAGTAGGATCTATCAAGCGTTTCCACAAACCGCCATGCTTCGCCGCCACGCACCACCTCCCAAAACTAACTTCGAAGAACTTCAGAACCAGTTGAAAGTGAAACGTAACCTCGAACTCCAGACCGACAGCTCCAAAGCCCTCGCCGACTCTCTCGATAGGTGCGTTGACCCCAAAGAAGCCTTCTTCAACACTCTCGTCCGCATCATGGCCACTCGCTGCATGATGTCGGCCGAGTACTTTTGTTCGGGTACCCAAGCGTATCCCGAGTTCAGACACTACGGTCTGGCAAGCGAAATCTATACACACTTCACCAGCCCCATCAGACGGTACGCCGACCTTGTCGCACACCGGCAACTCGCGGCGGCCATTGAATACGAGCAGCTGGACGCCAGTCTTCACAGCAAAGGCAAGCTCGAAGGCGTGTGCAAGAATATCAACGTCCGGCACCGCAACGCGCAGATGGCTGGGCGCGCCAGCATAGAGTACTACGTCGGGCAGGCGCTCAAGGGCCGAGTTGTCGATGAGGAGGGCTTTGTCATGAAAGTGTTTTCGAACGGTTTCGTCGTATTTGTGCCCCGGTTCGGCATCGAGGGCTTGATTAGGCTCAGAGACCTGGCAACTCCGGAACCGGAAGGGATCTTTGACGCGGAGAATTACGTACTAAGGACTTCGGGTGCGAGGGAGGTGGCGGTTGAGTTGTTCGAGAAGGTGCAGGTTCGGATAAGTGACGTCAAGGAGGAGTCAACTGGAAAGCGGAAGATCAAGCTTGAGTTGATATAATTGATCGCTGTGGAATGGTCCAGATGGATTGGACTTAGATAGAGGGTTGTGTGGATTACAAGAGTGTTATTGTTCCCGACAGCCAGTATATTTGCAACCATGCCTGCTACACATGAACACAACAATGTCTGTCGTCTGAATGAATGGGCGGTCGCACAAAGATGCCAACCACGAACGTCATATGCGTGTAACATAGACAGAAGTACCCTTGATCCCATGTACTAGCTGTCTTTCTTCTGACAAGGCTCAAAGAAAAGACTGCGGCTTCCGAGTGCTGATTGCGAATCACAGCGCTAGCTCATCATCAATTGCCCTAAGCCATGAAGTGGCGAATACCAACATTGACATATTGACCCAAAAACATGTTGCAGATTTCTCAGTACGTCACTGACAGTGTGCTGCTAAAAGGTCTCGACACATACGTTCCGTCACACCGAGAAATTCGTAGCATAGTTGGGAATGATCCTCAATTGCATTCCGTTTAGGTGAATTGGACAGGCTGCAGACTCTAGTTGGTTGTTCCAGTGAACGGCATGGGCGAACCGCCATCTCGGAAGACGCTGGACATGCTTCAGGCTCTGGATGTCGGTGTGGTTCCGTATCGACATTCCAATAGGTCGCGTGAATAGCATCAATAAATCATGAGGCATCCCCAAGACTTGTAGGCCACGCCTGGATCTTAGCATACATCCACTGATAGTGAGTTGAGTTGCCTCATGGTGCAGATTGTCTGATCTGCACCATGCCTCACTCACACGAATGCCTTATCCAAGCGTTCAAAATGACCTTCTGAGGGCCCCAAGCCTGCTGGGGCTGCACTTCAAATGTGACAGCTTTACCTGCCCAACGGCGCATGCTCTTACAAGGTCTTGACATTCCAGTGGCGTAGACCTCCATCTTTTGCTGTCCATCCTGCAGGGTCATGGTTGGTTCAAACCCTTTCCCACATACAGAGCCGCTTCAGAAGGCTTAATATTCGCTGTGTAGTTCTAGCATCCCTGTCTCTCTGAAGAGGCTGGTCAGCGACCATATGAGCGTTATCAGTCGACCCCTGGTTTCCATCTTCAATTCGTTCTAGCTGGCCGATTTTCCAAGCCCGCAAAAACCACATACAAACAGCGGCCGCAACGTACATAACGCCTGTGAAGATCTGGGCATGAAGATAAATGTTGCCGCTGGGTTGGCGGAGCTCGAGGGCTATCGGTTCAGAAACTTTAAGTACATGTCAGCATTGCGGTCAGTCACACTCGATTATGTGAGAACATACAGGTTGTCGGCAGGACAAGTACAATCCAAGTGATTGACAATGCCGAGGGGAGCTCTTTCAATCCAACCACTTCCGCGCCAACTGGTCCGATTGTGGTCCAGAAAGTCCCTGCGACAGTTCCAACAATGAAAGAGAAAAATATTAAGACCCCAAAACTTTTCGCGAATATCCAGATAACGAGGCAAAACAGACCACACAGAAATGTCAAGAAGCCTGCCATATTAATGCGGCCAGCCGCATCACTGAAAATGCCGACGACAGGTCTCCCCAGCCCTTGGCCCAAGTTCAGAATAGCACCTATAATAGAACCTTGCCTAGCAGTCAAACCAATGCTGGTGGCGTAGTTTGGCAGTGAGAACAGCAGGACGATGTAGCCGAGCATACTGAAAAAGCCCCCTGCCAACGCAATGATACAACGATTAGGAGTAGGATGGGAAACCAGGGGTCGACTGATAACGC
>QQTW01000572.1_pt1 | contig 23405 bp, 22 predicted proteins | sample 1904831 | NCBI WGS metagenome assembly QQTW01 (sample SAMN09435610, study PRJNA476489) | Subsurface metagenome, whole genome shotgun sequencing project. | reverse complement strand
CAAAACCCGATGGTGTACCAGGACGTTGGGTATTTTGCATAGTATCTAAGTCAAATTGGGCAATATTTGCTTCCATGTCCATTTGTTGAGGTACTTGAGTTTTTGACTCTAGAACGGTTTCGGAAGCGAGATGAGTTAAAGTTTTACTAATATCCGCTACTTTAAGAATATAATCTACATCAACATTTTCAATCGCACTGCGCGGCATTCCTGAGTATAATGCTTCTTCAGGATCTTGAGAAATCGCTATTCCGCCACGTTGTTTTATTGCTGCAAGTCCTGCCGTACCATCATCCAGCAAGCCAGATAATACTACCCCTACAACTCTCGAACCGTAGGTACGGGCGGCGGTACGAAATAATGGATCGACGGCGGGGCGATGGCTATTTTCTCTTGGCCCTCGCGCTAGATGAATGCAACTGTCTTTAATTAATAAGTGTTTATCGGGGGGAGCAACATAAATTTGCCCTAGTTGGATTAGTTCGCCGTCTGTAGGATGACGAGCTTGCAGCGATAACTTTCCGTGCTGTTTTTCCATCACCCGGTTCAAAATTTTCGGCAACACACTTTTGCCGTGAGAGGGGACGTGAAGTACAATAAATACTGCGGCTGGCAAGTCTTGCGGTAATCCACAGACCAATTGACAGAGTGTTTCTACTCCTCCGGCGGAAGCCCCAACAACAATGATGTCATGTCCAGCCATTTCTGTATTTTTTGTCCTTATAAATAAACTTTAGGGTATTTTGTCCTAACTAGACTTAGCCTACCTCAATTGTATAGTTTGAGGGTTTTCTATTTTAGTAAAGTAATGGGCTGCTCTGAGATTTCTATTTGCCGAGGCAAACAGACATGAAAATTTGAGCCTTGCCCAAGCTGACTTTCTACACTAATTGAGCCTTTCATCATATTTACTAGCGATCGCGTAATCGCAAGTCCCAGTCCCGTACCTCCGTGTTGCCTTGTAGTAGTTTGATCGACTTGCCTAAATTCTTCAAAAATATGTTTCAAGTCCGACTCCGCAATTCCCACTCCTGTATCTTTGACGCTAATTAATATTTGTGTAGAATCAATTTCCCGGATGATTATTTCTACGCTACCAATATCGGTAAATTTGATCGCATTAGAAAGCAAGTTGACCAAAATTTGCCGCGATCGCGTGCTGTCATTAATTACAATCGGGTTATCAAGCTCGACGCGCAGGTGTAACGGTAGCTGCTTTTGCTCGGCAAGGGGGCGCAGTTCGGCAATGGTAGTAGAAATTAATGTTGTGATGTCAAATTCTTCGGGCTTAAGTTCCAAGCGTCCCGCCTCGATTTTGGATAAGTCGAGGATATCGTTAATTAGGGCTAAAAGATTTTTGCCATTATTCAAAATCCGTTCTACCATATCGGCTTGAGCGGGAGTCAAGTTAGCGGTACGCTGGCGTAACAGCACTTGAGCAAAGCCAATTACCGCATTCATAGGCGTGCGGAGTTCGTGAGACATGGTAGCCAAAAACTGCGATTTTAGCCGCGCGGCTTCAACTAGCTGCAAGTTTTGCTGGGCAATTTTATTATGGGTTGATTCTAGTTCGCGGTTTTGCTGGGCTAATATATCATTTTGCAAGCCTAGACGTTCTTCTCGTTCTTCTAGAGTGTTGATTAACCTTGCATTATTAATGGCGATCGCTGCTTGTTCGCCTACCGCTTCTAATAAGTTGCGATCTTCAACATCAAAAGCCTCGATGTTGCGCCAATTGCCAATCAACAGCACTCCCAAACGTCCCGATGCGGCAGATTCAATAGCTACGGCATAAATTGAGGCGGGTTCTTGAATTGACGGGGGCGATACTTTGCTTTTTTTGACTAATTGCGCCGCACCTGTAGAAAACACGCGCTTGAGTAAATCGGCTTGAGTGGAAAATAAATGGAGATTTTCTGGTTCAATTCCTGCCGTCGCCGTTAATTCCAACTGTTGAGTTTGACTATTATGGAGAGAAATTGCGGCAAATTCAGCTTCGCCAATTCCATCGCAAACCGCTCCCACCATAACTTGCAATAATCCAGGTAAGTTAGTTAGGCGTTGATTCAATAAGTTGGTAATGCGCTGCAATACTCTTAATTGTTGCTGCTGTTCGCCTAAAATAATAATTGCTCGGCGCAGATTTTCCCCAATATCGGTTGCTTGCTGATAAAGGCGGGCGTTATCGACAGCTAGGGCGGCACGACGGGCCAAATCTTCCGCCCACCATAAATCGGCAACATCGTATAACCTTTGTCCCGTTCCCCTCATCAAACTAATTGCCCCTACCGTCCGCCCGCGCACTTTCAAGGGGACGCACAGAAAAGACTTGAAGCCCAAACTTTCCATCAATTGCCGTTGCTCGGTGTTGGGTGAAATTGCCTCAAGTATTGTGGGGCTAACTTCGGAGTAAAATTGCGATTTGCCGCTCTTAATTACTTGCGCTACCCCAACATTGGCTTTCAAATTGACTGAATAACTCCGCAACTGTTCTAACAACGGCATTTTTGAGGCGTTTTTGTGAGTTGAAGCCACCGGGCGCAGGGTCGAATTTCGATCCAAAACATCGATAGTACACCAATCTGCTTGACCGGAAACGATCGCCATTGCTAGGTTGGTAAGAGTAGTTTTGTAGTCTAAAGAGGTTGCCAAAATTGCGCTGGCTTCCGCAAGAAATCGCTCTTGTTCTTCGATCCGCTTGCGTTCGGTGATATCCCAAAAAACGCCCACGCTACCTCTAGTTTTGCCTTGTTCGTCAAATAAAGGTACGGCATTAGCTAATAGCTTTAGTCTTTGTTTGTCTTCGGCAACTAGAACTTCAATTTCACTATCAACTACATTAATTCCCTGAGCGGTAGCTTGCTGCATAGGTAACTCCTCTGGTTCTAGCTCCTTGCCTTGCTGATAGACTTTGTAAGGTGGGCGCTCGGCAACAGGCAGGCTTTTAGAAGCGTTCCCATCTACAGGTAAGTTTAAAATTTTTGCTAAAGCTGGATTGACTCGGATATGCTGACATTGAGAATCTTGAGCGATCGCAATTCCAATTGGGATTACATCAAGTAGAGTTTGCATTTCGCTAATTCGCCGCTCCAAGTCTCGATTGAGCTTGCCAATTTTGGCATCGGAGCGTTTGCGATCGCTTAAATCGATCGTAAAGCAAATTGCTGTTTCTACAATTCCTTGGACTAGCGCCCCACCAATTAATACTGGTACGCGGCTATTATTAGGGCGGATATATTCTTTTTCGTAAGCGCTAAATACACCTTTTGTGCGTAACTCTCTAGCTGCTTGAATATCTGCTCTTTCATACTCTTGGGGGGTAATTACCGCCGAGCGCAATCTCCCCAAACGCACATCCTCGGTGCTATAGCCAACCATACTCAAAAAAGCTTGATTGGCTTCTACGATCGTTCCTTGGTCATCGGTGACTATAATGCCAATGATATTTGCGTCGGCTAAACGTCTAAAACGCAGTTCGCTGGCTCTTAGCGCTAATTCTAGTTGCTTTGATTCAGTGATGTCGCTAATAATTCCTGACATCCGAAACGGACAACCAAAGCGATCGCTTTGGGCTTTTCCTCTAGCGATGCAATAACGGTATTCGCCCGACGAATGCTGAATGCGAAACTCGGCTTCGCATTTTTCTCCATGTTGTAGGTGGTTGGTAATAGCTTGTTGAATTTTTGCCCGATCGTCGGGGTGCATTCGTGCCATTAAGTTATGGGGAGTTAGGTCAAATTGACTCCGTTCCTCGCCAATAATTTCGAGCAAGCGATCGTTGCAATAAACTTCATTAGTAGAACAGTACCAGTCCCAAATTCCATCGTTTGCGCCTTCTAAAACCAAGCGGTAGCGTTCTTCACTTTCTCTGAGTTTTTCCCCGGCAACAATTGCTGCTTGCTCTGCACGATACAATCGTACTGCCTGACTTAAGATTTGATACAAGTTTTCTGGGGTAATTCTTGACTTGGGCAAGTAGTCAAAAGCTCCAGCTTTCATGACTTCTACCGCAATTCGCTCGTCTCCTTGCCCAGTGAGTACAATTACTGGGATAGCAATTCTTAGAGCGCGAATTTGCTGGACTAATTCTAACCCGTTGCCATCGGGGAGTAGATAATCAAGAAATATACAGTCAAAAGTTTGTTGTTGCAGGAGGGCGATCGCGCTTTCGCATTCGGTTGCTTCTGTCCACTCCATGACTATGCCAGCAGATTTCAGAGAGCGCTTTACTGCCATGCGATCTACTTCATCATCATCTACTACCAGGATTTTGACAGTTTCTTCCATACTTTTCGACTATTAGCCAAAAGCTATTAGCGCAATTTATATCTTTTATTATTTGGCTTTAGGGTATTTCTACTAAAGTCCAATATTTATTCATCGTTGCTACAGTTTCAACGAAGTTTGAAAAAGTTACTGGTTTTAAAATATATCCAGCCACATTTAACTTATAAGCTTCTACTTTATCTTTATCTTCGTTCGATGTAGTTAAAACAATTACCGGAATTGATTGTAGTTTTTCGTCTGCTCGTAGTTCGCGTAAAAATTCTATACCATTCATTTTTGGCATATTTAGATCGAGTAAAATTATTCTTCTTGCTTGGGGTATATTTATTTGTTTATCGCTACCTCTTAATATAGATAAAGCTTCTAAGCCATTAGACGCAAGAAAAAGTGGATTTGTAATGTTGTTTTTTTTAAACGCTCTTTGCACGTTCATTACATCCACTTCGTCATCTTCGACAAGCAGGATGTTCATCATTTTTTCTGTCATTGTTTGAATATTATATTGTTAATTATTGCGGATATAGGGATGAAGATAATCAATCATTAGATAGGTTAATCTTTTTGCCAGTTAAAATTCATCAGTGCATATTTTAGATGTTTTTAAGGTTTTAGTGGTTGTATTGCCAAAATATCGCCATTTTTGCGCTTATTTATTCCAAGTGAAAACAAACTTTGCTCCTTCGCCTTCAAGGGACTCTACTTTAATTTTGCCGCCATGATTTTCAACAATTTTTTTGACAATAGCTAAACCAATGCCCGTATTTTCGGTGCGATCGCGCGCCTCTAAAGTCTGAAAGATGCCAAATATTTTCTCATGATACTCTGGCGCAATCCCCTTACCATCGTCAGCGATCGCAAACTCATAACAAGCTCCCTTATCAACACAAGAAATTTGCACTTTACCATCCAGGCGGGGGTGGTGCTTGATTGCATTACCAATCAAGTTAGAAAATACTTGCTCTAGGGACAATCTTTCTGTAACCAAAGTTGGCATATTTGGAGCTATTTCGATGGTAAAGGCATCAGGAGGAGCAAGGGAATCAACGATTTCTGATAAGAGAGCGGCAACAGAAACAGTAGATTTGTCCGTAGTTACGCGCCCACTGCGGGAAAATTGCAGCAACCCATTAATCAAAGCTTCCATGCGATGAACTCGCCCGCGTAGCAAGTCCATTTGATGGCGAGTTTCATCAGTTAAACTATCGGCTATATCTTCCTCAATCCACTGAGAAAGATTAGCGATCGCTCGTAAAGGTGCTTTGAGGTCGTGAGAAGTGACGTAGGCAAACTGATCTAGTTCCTGATTGCGCTTTTCTAGAGCAGTATTAGTTTGAGTAAGAATAGTTGTCAAGTAAGCCAATTCATTAGCACGAGAAGTTAGGGCTGCTTCTACAGTTTTGCGTTCTTGAATATCTGTACACACACCCACCCACTCGCGAATAGTGCCATCGGCGGTAATAACGGGAACGCCCCGCACGGCAAAGTAACGATAGCTGCCATCAGTAGCGCGAATCCGGTATTCGGTATCGTAAAGGCTTTGGGTTTTTACGGCTTCACTCCAGACCGTAGCAGTGCGTTGTTGGTCGTCTGGATGCAGGGCTGCTAACCAACCCCAGCCTTTGACTTCTGCTTGACTTTGACCTGTATAATCTCTCCAAGGGGGCATATCCACAACTTGCCCCTGAGCATCGGTTGTCCAAACAATTTGAGAAGTGGCAATTACTAGAGAGCGATAGCGTTCTTCACTTTGTCTCAAAGCTTCTAACGAATCATAGTGCGACTTCATACTAGCTTCTGCCTCAGTTCGCGCCGCTTGTTCTTTGGCAGATAATTCATCTAATTGGGCTGTACGCTTGAGCATCCGTTGCTCCAATTCGACATTGAAAGCTTTAATTTGAGCGATCGCATTTTGGCGCTCGGTAATGTCTGTAACCAGGGAAGTTACGCCAACTATTTCCCTCTCACTATTAATTAAGGGTTGGTTGTACCATTCGCAAATAATTACTTTCCCGTCTTTTGTCAGATTTTCATTAATGCTCCGAGTCCCGCCTCGGCGCTGCACGAGTTCCTGCCAAACCCGCTCGACTTGCTCTAAACTACTTGCCGTCACAATCAAGCTTGTGGAATGACGACCAATGGCTTCGCTGCGAAGGTAGCCAAAAATTTCTTCGGCGGCTGTGTCCCACTGCACGACCTCAAAGTTTAGATTCCACTCAATTACCCCCAGAGGGGTTTGCGGTACGGAAGTAAGTTGATGGGGGGGCAATGGTTCTCCTTGCCTAAAATTTTGCGGCGTGCAACTAACTACCCAATTCCCAGTTATGGGTGTAGCTTGCTCCAAAAAAAAGTTGTAACTACCATCGGCTGCTTGGAGGCGATAAGTAATTTGATAGGGCTGATTTTGGTTAATAGCTTGTTGCCTAGTTGCCAGCAAGCGATCGCGATCGCCCGGATGCAAGCTACGCTCAAACCCCCAGCTTAATAACTCCAATTCACTCAGTTCGCCAAAATCCATAAATTAAGATGTATTATTTTAAACAAAACCCGAACAACTTTTAGGCTAATTAACTATTACAATTTCGGAGTAGCGATCGCCCGCCCTAAATTTGATACTCTAGTAGACGTGATATTCTCGTAAAAGCTAAAGGAAATTATAATTTTCTGTATTATTAAAATACCAATAAAATTAATGCAAATAGGTTGTATCGCTTGTACAGAGAATAGATAACTTCTAAACTTTCTATAAATTCACTTGTTTTAAAGTAAAGCACAGTAAACGGCGGGCGTTGATAATGAGTAAGATTCGCGTTGCATTAATTGAAGATCACGATCTCACCCGTGTAGGGATTAGAACTGCATTGCAGCAGCGTCAAGAAATTGAAGTGGTGGGAGAAGCAGCTAATGCTAATGATGGGCTAAGACTTTTAGAAGCAGAACGCCCAGATATCGCCATTGTTGATATAGGTTTACCCGACAAAGATGGAATTGAGCTAACACGGCAACTAAAAGCCAGTCAAGATCCGGCAGATGAATCGAGAACCAAAGTTTTGATTTTAACCTTGCGCGACAACAAAGAGGCGGTGCTGGCAGCTTTTGCCGCCGGAGCAGATTCTTACTGCATGAAGGATATTAGTTTTGATAATTTGCTAGAAGCCTTGCGCGTCACCCACGGCGGTAATGCGTGGATAGACCCAGCGATCGCGCGAATTGTCTTACAACAAGCCCAGCAAACCCCCGAAGGAAGTACGGAAAACGTGGTAATTGACAGCAAAACTGTATCTATTAATGCTGCCGATGCGGAATACGATCAGATGATTGCTGCTTACCCGCTAACGGAGCGAGAATTAGAAGTTTTGCAACTAATTGTCGAAGGCTGTAGCAATGCAATCATTGCTGAAAAGCTCTATATTACCGTTGGCACGGTGAAAACTCATGTGAGGAATATTCTCAATAAGTTGTGTGCTGATGACCGCACCCAGGCGGCGGTAAGGGCTTTGCGTTCTGGATTGGTAGGGTAAGTTGTTGTAGGGGCGCAGTGCGTTGTGAAGGCTTCTTCCCCAAAATGCGTCCCCTACACTTTTAAACAAGAGGAAAATATTTAACGTCGAAGATTCAATAATTCTTGGGGAGAAGCGAGGAGTTTTACAGTTACAGAGACAATTTCTTGCTGAGAATTGAGGCTAAATAGCCAAGATACGTTTACGCCAAATAAAGGCATTTGTACTTTGCCATTGACGCGAAACTGGATTAAGTTGTTTGTTTGGCTTTCAATAATTCCTTGATGAGGCTCGGCTTTTAGTCCTAGCGCTTCTTGTTGGAGGTAAGAGGCGATCGCGTCCCTACCCGCAATAACCGATTCAAAAGGTGCGTACATCACGCCATCGGGGGCAAATAAAGCCGCTACGTTAGCAAAATCGCCAGTATTTAACGATTCAAAGTATTGGGAAATGGTGGCGTTGTCAATGCCTGCGATCGTTTGAGTAATTGTATCAGTTTGCATAAAATCTTCTCTAGGAAAACAAATATATTAGGTTTTAGACTATCTATAAATTGCGACCTAAACCTAGTGCCTAAAGAGAGATTAAAGGAACTTCTCAAACATCCTCTTAGATAAACGTAATGCCTACGGCGGCTGGGCTTACTAACTTCTAGTCCGTCTGCGGCATTTAGATTGTTAAAACGCCGCGATCGCCATCTCATTTACTTGCTCTTTACTTCTTTACTGTCCGCGCCCTGGTTTGCAATCTACAAAACCCAACGCTTCTGTATCCAGAAAACTGGTGATCGCCATCTCAATAACTGCTTCGATTGGATATTCGATTTCCGCAGCACGCGCAATTCAGCGCGAATTCGCTCAGGCAAACATCCTAAAATCACCTCTGCATCAGCACGGGAAAGTTGCTCTTGAAGTTTGGCTTGCATAGCCTTACATCTCCGTTGGGATTTGGACGTTATATGGTGGTTCGGTGGCTAGGCTTCCTCAAAGCGCAATTTTTTTAAATTGCTTGACTTAATGATTAATCTACAGTGAATCGATCGATTCACCGCACTTAATAACTTAAGTAAGGAGTATGGCACGGATCAAATCAACATGGCAAGGCATTTGGGCAAAGAATCTACAGTATTCCTAGCGATGTACTGTAGATTTGTAACCAAGAAAGTATTCTACTGGGCTTAATTGGATTAAAGCGAACTAAGGAGCGACTTTTGCAGTATTTTGGAGAAAAAGAGACAGTATTTTGGATGCCCTTATGAAACATCTACAGAAATTATTTGACTGGAAAAAGTATCGGCAACATTTTATTTTGATACTGGCGCTAGCAATATTAACAACAAGCGCGATCGCATCTCCCGCCAGCGCCACAGGCATTTATCAAATTCCTAAACTTACTCCCGGCGGTAGTCCTTGGGTAATCGACCAATCAGAAGTGTTGAGTCGAGTAAATGAAGGCACAATTAGCAGCAACTTAGAAAAATTAGCCAAACAAACCGGAAACGAAGTCCGAATAGTAACTATTCGTCGCCTCGATTATGGTGAGACTCCAGAAAGCTTTACTAAAGCCTTATTTGAAAAATGGTTTCCCACTCCCGAAGCCCAAGCAAATCAAACTTTATTAGTGATTGATACCCTCAGCAGTGGGACAGCTATTTACGCGGGAGACAAAGCAAAATCTTTATTAACCGATGACATCGCTGCTAGCGTAGTTAATGAAACAATCCTTGCACCCCTAAAACAAGACGAGAAATACAATCAAGCATTTTTAGATGCAAGCGATCGCCTTGTTGCGGTACTATCTGGAGAACCCGATCCCGGCCCGCCGCAAATTGTCGCCAATGTCAGCACCGAACGCACCTTTAAAACTGCGGAAGAAACGGATACTAGCAATGCCACTATTTGGGTAGTAGGCTTTTTAATTGCCGCCACAATTATTCCAATGGCAACTTATTATTTATACGTCAAGTAAATTAGTCTTGAATGTACTCGCTACCATTAATTAAAGCAATTTCAGCCCGGACAAACTCTCGACCCAAATAAGCAGCATGGTCTAAAAGAGTAACCAAACTGGGCTGATTTTTTTCAAATATTTCAATACAAAGTTCTTTTGCCGTTCTCCCCTTAAATATCTGCGTTGGCGATCGCACTACCTTACCCCGGACGGGGATTGGCTTCCCTGTCTCTGGATCTATGGCGAGTCCGCGATCGTCAATTACATTGGTAAAATGTTTGGCACAAATTAACCCCGCTTCCATATCCAAATAAATAATAAAATAACCACCAGGATCGAGAGCAATAAACCGCCCAGAAAGCTTTTTATCTATTGCCGCTATTGCCGCTATATCATCCATCCGCACCATAATCAATCCACAATGTTCTCTCTGTATCTATTTACCAGTCTAGTTCTTTCTTTACGCTTCCTGTCCTTAAAGAATTCCTTAAAAACAGATTACATTTAATTTGTAAATCTGCAACGATAAAAATAACTGCTTCATCAATACTGGCAAAAACCGCAGTCTTATGAGTTCAAACGATCGATATACTGTCCCGGCAGAATTTTGGCACGGGGTAGAGCAGTTTAATCAAGGACAGTTTTACGCCTGTCACGATACCTTAGAAGCTTTGTGGATGGAGGCTACCGAACCGCAAAAAACTTTCTATCAGGCAATTTTACAAATTGCTGTAGCTCTTTATCATCTGGGTAACTCAAACGTGCGTGGCGCTTGTATTTTGCTGGGAGAAGGAACTAATAAGTTAAGACGTTACCCCGCAAATTATGCAGGAATTGATGTTGACCAGTTGTTAGACGATAGTGCCGCTTTATGGAAGCAACTGCAACAAGAAAAGGAATTGTCTTCTCCTTTATTACCTAAAATTAATCTAGCAGAGGATGCTTAATTTCCCAGTCATCGTGGAACTTGCTAACAGAGTAATGGTCTAGGAGTTAGGTTAGAATTGGCGTACTGGTGCGATCGCGCCTGCAAACAACTACCTAAATTGTGGCAATTATTTTAAATTTACTTTTATGAAGCCCCTATATTCAAACTCTGCTTGGCTGCGCTCCATCAATCGGATTTTGGTATTGCCGACCTTATTAGTAAGCGCGATCGCTTTGACTATGCCTTCGCCGCTTAAAAGTCAAACCGCCCCCGATGGACGCGCTCTTACAGTAAAAGCGCAAATTCAAGAAGCTAATTCCAAAACTGGAGTAGTAACCGCTCGCGGTAACGTAGAAATGTTTTACCCCGCCCGAAAAATCCAAGCAACGGCGGCTCAAGCTCAATACTTTAGCCGCGAGCGCCGAATTGTTTTAAGTGGCAATGTCTATGTTTTGCAAGAGGGGAACAGTATTACAGGAGAAAATATTACTTACTTAATTGATGAAGGACGTTTTATTGCTACCCCTAAAACCAACGGGCAGGTAGAGTCAATTTATATTATTAACGATCCAAATCCCACTACTGCGCCCCAAGCCGCTCCGGCAACTCCAAGCTTCAATCGCAAAAGCACCGCTAAAAACTAATGAAAATTCTCTTAGAGAATATTCACAAGTCTTACGGCAAGCGACCAATCGTTAATCGCGTCAGTCTCTCCGTAGCGCAAGGAGAAGTCGTCGGGTTATTAGGCCCTAATGGCGCGGGTAAAACTACAACTTTTTACATTGCTACGGGCTTAGAAAAACCAAATCAAGGCAAAGTCTGGCTTGACGATCGCGATATTACTGCTTTGCCTATTCACAAACGAGCGCGGCTAGGAATTGGCTATTTAGCACAAGAAGCTAGTATCTTTCGGCAGTTGAGCGTAGCTGAAAATATTTTGTTAGTGTTAGAGCAAACAAACGTACCTCGTCGGGAGTGGCAAGGACGGTTGCATAACTTGCTGAGAGAGTTTCGCTTAGAAAACGTCGCCCAAACCAAAGGCATCCAAGTTTCGGGAGGTGAAAGGCGACGCACAGAACTCGCTAGAGCCTTAGCCGCCGGGAAAGAAGGGCCAAAATTTTTATTATTAGATGAACCTTTTGCTGGGGTAGATCCGATCGCTGTCGCGGAAATTCAAGCAATGATTTCAAAATTACGCGATCGCCAAATTGGAATTTTAATTACCGATCACAATGTCAGAGAAACCCTAGCAATTACCAATCGTGCTTACATTATGCGCGAAGGACAAATCCTTGCTTCCGGTAACGCTGAAGAACTTTATGCCAATCCTCTTGTCCGTCAGTATTACTTAGGTAGCAACTTTCAGGCGTGAGTTATGAGGAGATGGGGAGACATGGAGACATGGAGACATGGAGATGGGGAGGATTTTATAGATGAGTCTAAAATATCAAACTTAGACTTCTTAAATTTTGCACGTTACTGAGTTTCGCACCAAATTTTTCTTCTCTGTTACAAATCAAATTTGGGCTTCAAACCATTCAACAAAGAAAGTTTGTCCCCTTGTCCCTTCCTTAAAACTCCCAACTATGAATAGCTACAAGTCTCTCACCTCTATTATTCCCATACCGTCGGTAATGGATCGCTACATCGCCAGCGAACTATTAGCGCCGTTTTTATTTGGAGTGGGAGCTTTTTCTTCGGTGGGGGTAGCTGTCGGCATTTTATTTGACTTGGTACGCAAAATAGTCGAGACAGGGTTGCCAATTGCGATCGCTTCTAAAGTATTTTTGCTCAATTTGCCAGCTTTTATTGTCCTAGCTTTTCCCATGTCAACTCTGCTTGCTGCTTTAATGACCTATAGCCGTCTTTCTAGCGATAGCGAACTGATTGCCTTGCGTAGTAGTGGCGTAAGTATTTATCGGTTAGTCCTCCCGGCGGTAATTTTGAGTTTTGTAGTTACAGGTATAACTTTCTTCTTCAACGAGCAATTAGTTCCTATTGCCAACTATCAAGCAACGCAAACCTTGCAAAGCGCGTTGAAGCAAAATAAACCAATTTTGCAAGAGGAAAATATTTTCTACCCAGAATACAAAGAAGTCAAGCAGCCTGACGGCGAGAAAACGAAAATTTTGTCGCGCTTATTTTACGCTGATAAGTTTGACGGGCAGCAAATGCAAGGATTAGTCATTGTCGATCGCTCGGAAGATGGCATCAATCAAATTTTGGTGTCTGATTCGGCCGCTTGGAATCGCTTGCAAAATATATGGGACTTTTTTAATGGCACTATTTATTTAGTCGCCCCCGATAGTTCGTACCGCAATATTGTCCGCTTTGAACACCAACAGTTGCAATTACCCCGTACAGCTTTAGATTTGGCTGCAAAAGGGCGAGATTTTGGAGAAATGAATATCGCTCAAGCAAGGGAACGTTTGGAACTATTGCGGTTGAGCGGTGATGAGAAAAAAATTCGCAAGCTCAAAGTCCGCATTCAAGAAAAAATTTCCTTGCCTTTTGTTTGCATCGTTTTTGGCTTAGTGGGGGCAGCTTTAGGCACAAATCCCCAAAGAGCCGGAAAAGCGAAAGCTACAAGTTTTGGCATCAGCATAGTGGTAATTTTTAGTTACTACTTACTGAGCTTTATTAGCAGCGCCCTCGGTGTAAGTGGTGTAGTCTCCCCAATTATGTCCGCTTGGTTGCCTACAGTTTTTGGGTTAATGGCTGGGGGATTGTTGTTGATAAGGGCGACAAGGTAGAGACGCTTTACTGAAACGTCTCTACATGAACGCGCCGATTGACGTTTTTACTTGAACGCGCTGATAATTGCGTCGGCAAATTCCGAACACTTGAGCGGCTCTACGGGTGGCTCCATTAATCGCGCCAAATCGTAGGTAACATGACCCCTAGCGATCGCATTGCCAATCCCTTTTTTAATCAAGTCGGCGGCTTCCTGCCATCCCATATATTCCAGCATCATTACCCCGGAAAGAATTACCGACCCTGGATTTACGCGGTCTAATCCGGCGTGTTTGGGAGCCGTACCGTGAGTTGCTTCAAAAATAGCGCAACGATCGCCAATATTTGCCCCTGGGCCCATTCCTAGCCCCCCGACCACGGCGGCGGCGGCATCAGATAAGTAATCGCCGTTGAGGTTCATCGTTGCCAAAATCGAATACTCATCCGGTCTAGTCTGCAATTGCTGGAAAATACTATCGGCAATGCGATCGTTGACCATAACTTTGTCTTTCCACTGCCCGTTGCCATGAGTCGTCCAAATTTGGTTGATTACGGCTTCTACTTCCTGGCAAATTTGGTGTTGCTTTTCTGGAGTTAGGGAGCTATAACCAGGTTCGATTAGCCGCGCGTTATCTTCTAAACTAATATCCCCATTGCTTTCTTTATTACCTAAAATCCAGGATTCGCGCTCCGTAACGCAATCAGCGCGAAACTCTGTAGTTGCAAGTTCGTAACCCCAATCGCGGAAAGCTCCTTCGGTGTATTTCATAATATTGCCCTTATGCACCAAAGTTACCATTTGCTTAGATTTGGGCAGCCTTAAAGCGTGTTTTAGCGCCCGTCGGACTAAACGCTGAGAACCATGCTTGCTTATTGGTTTGATGCCAATTCCTGAATCTAGAGGAATTTGCTTTTTACCGTGTTCGGGCGTAGCGGGAATAAGTTCGTCATTGAGCAATTTAATTAGGCGGGTTCCGATTTCGCTGCCTTGTTTCCACTCAATGCCTAAATAAATATCTTCGGTATTTTCCCGATAAATAATTACATCCAATTTCTCCGGGTATCTGTGCGGTGATGGCGTACCGGGATAATACTGGCAAGGACGCACGCAGGAATATAAATCGTTAATTTGCCTTAATGCTACGTTGAGCGAGCGAATGCCGCCGCCTACGGGTGTAGTCAAAGGGCCTTTGATCGCAATACCGTACTCTTTAATTGCTTTGAGCGTATCTTCGGGCAAATACTGATAAGTGCCGTACTGTTCGCAGGCTTCATCTCCAGCATAGACTTTAAACCAGCTAATTTCTCGCTTACCGTTGTAAGCCATTGCTACGGCTTCATCAATTACCTTTTGACTAGCAGGCCAAATATCCACTCCCGTACCATCGCCGCGAATAAAAGGAATAATCGGATTATCTGGAACTATTGGCTCGCCATTATTAAACGTAACTTGAGAACCGGTGGTAGGAGGAGCGATCTTTTCGTACATTCCTAGCAAAACTCCTAAAAATTAAATTAGTCAAGGGATGAGGATTAATATATTTATTCGCCTCAGTTGCAGCTATCCCACTTTTGGTAAAGTGTGTCTTGTCTCAAAGGAAAACCATACAGCACTTTAACCAATTAATTATGTTTTTTTAAACGCTTTTTGCGCCATAACAAGAACAATCGCGATCGCAACTACGATAAACAAGCTTTTGGAGGTAAAAACGTGCGATCGCATTTCTCGGCAACTGTTAAATTAAAGATCGTTGTTAACCGCGCATCTTAGTAAAGGGTATGCCTAATTCCCCCACCGCTTCCAACCAGCAGAGCGACGTTTTTTCTGCTCTTTGCTTGCAGTTAACTACTGGTTCAGAAAAAGTACAGCAGCAAGCAGTCCTCCAACTAGCTAATTTTGGCACTGACGGCGAACAAGCCTTAATGCAGTTTTTGCAGCAACGCCAAACTAATTTCCCGACCTGGATTGATGGTAAAGCCTACCAAATTCTTCATCAAAGTGAATCCCAACTGGCGCGAGAATTTCTGGAAGCGCATTTTCCTGATGGTCTTGTTCCCCTGAAATCCGAGCGTAATATTGACTATACCCAATTGCAAAAATTGCTGGTAGTCAAAGACTTTCAAGCTGCCGATCGCCTAACATTAGGTTTGCTGTGCCAGTTAGCAGGAGGTGCGGCACTCCAAAGAAAATGGCTGTATTTTACCGAAGTTGATAACTTCCCTATTGTCGATTTACATACCATTAATACTTTATGGTTGGTTTTCTCTGAAGGTAAGTTTGGTTTTTCCGTTCAGCGCGAACTTTGGCTATCTGTAGGTAAAAATTGGGAAAAGCTTTGGTTCCAAATTGGCTGGAAAAATGGCAACAACTGGACTCGCTACCCCGACGAATTTACCTGGGATCTTACTGCGCCTATCGGTCACTTACCTTTATCCAATCAACTGCGCGGTGTTAGAGCAATTTCTTCCTTGCTATCTCATCAAGCTTGGAATAGCACTATTAGCCAAGATTAACCCTACTGCTAATCGGTTTGCCAATTACGGGAAAGGTGGATTTAAAGTTATCCAAACTTGGGAAGCCAGCGCCTTCGATGGGTTTTATATTCATCAAAAAGTTACTACGGATATTACTGAGTAAATATTTTGACTACTAAAAACTATTTACTGCCCCTTGCCAAGTACCAGATTGGTTGTAGATCGAATTCTTATTTGTAAACTGTTGGGAGCCAAGTCGCCTTACGCAAACATCCTAACTCTTGGATCTAAATTAAATCTTGCCTCAATAACCGTAATTGGGCTTGCCTACCTCGCGCTCGACAACAATTTTTGAATAATTTATACGAACGATGTTCATCTTGACTTAATTTAGGGAATCTTAAGAACAATAGATTGGCTGCAAAGATGAGTCTAGATCGAATACACATTGTTTGGCGCGTGTCAAGGTAGGAATAAGTAATGGTAGAACCTGGAAATAGGCTAGTTGGTCGATTAGTCAATTCGGGAAGTGCGATGGTAGAGCAAGAAAAACAAAGACTCAAAGCCTTGTCTGAGTTAGGATTGCTTGAAGCACAAACTATCCCAGTTTTTGAAGAAGCAACTCAAACGGCTGCGGAGTTATTAGATACGCCGATTTGTATATTGGGGTTTGTGGATCGTCGCCGCCACTTATTTAAATCCGCAGTGGGTTTATCGCGGCTGGGATTGATGAATAAAATTGCTCAAGAGCGCCAATTGCTACGAGGAGAATCATTCTGTAGCTATGTAGTAGAAAGTCGTCAAGTTTTGGCAATCGACGATACGCTACTATCCCCAGAGTTTGCCCAAAAAATTTTAGTGCAGCAATACGGCATTCGTGCTTACTTGGGAGTACCTTTAATTGATGCTCAAGGAAACTGCTTAGGTGCGATCGCAATTATGGAGCAGTCAACGCGCGCCTTCAGCCATAAAGACATCCAAAGTTTGGAAGTTATTGCCCGTTGGAGCATGAGTGAGTTTGAGCGTCAATGGTTGCTCAGTAACCGATCGGGCAAAGAAACTATAGAGCGGCATTCTCCTAACTCATCTCAATCTACTTCTATCAATCGAGATTTATTAACAAAATCGATACTAGACAAAGCAAAAGTGAACGCCGATTTATCGACCAATTCGCTTCCTAAGCATAAAAAAACGGTTGCGGGAGACTTTATTACAGAAACAATTAATGTCAAACTCGAACTTTTAGAGCAGCTAATTCAAGAACTCCGTACTCCTCTAACATCAATTTTGGGTATGGCTACGGTATTAGGTCGGGAAATTTATGGCCCGCTTATGAGCAAACAAAAAGAATATCTAGAGATTATTCAAAAAAGCGGTCGTTACTTGTTATCGCTAGTTAATGAAATTTCTGAACTAGGAACGATAACAAGCAAAATTGAAGACCTCGATCTAGCAACAGTAGATATTGAAATGCTATGCCAGCAAGTCGCCCATAGCTTAGAGGATGGGTTGAAACGTAAAGAACACCAAATTCGTTTGTCTGTCGAACGCGATCGCACTCGTGCTTGGGTTATAGATAAAGAAAAAGTTCGGCATTTACTGTACCACTTACTTTTTAGCGTTATTCAATCTGCCACCACAGGCAGCATTATTCGCGTTCATGTGTTTAGTGCTACCGATAGTAGAAAAATCGCCGTTTCTGTTTCTCATCCTTGGCTCGGAGATGGGTTAACTGATGTTGAACCTATCTTTACGCGATTGCCTGTACTTAACAATTCTCAACTTTTTGCTACGGAGGATGCCGTAGCCGTCCATCATGCCGAGGCAAACTTATTACCGCCCCAATATGAAAGTTTGGTTTTACCCGCAGATAGCAATTGCGCCTTAGAAAAAGCGGAGGATAGTGTAAATTTGGAGGCTGTAGCCGAGCAAAATAACCCTCATACTACCAAAGAATTGTACTCTCTTAGCGACCTGCGCCTTGCTCTAAGCTGTTATTTAGCGCAACTGCATGGTGGGGAAATATCGATTGAATTAACCCCAGATTCTGGATATCGTTATTTATTAAGTCTGCCCGACTTGGAAAAACTCAAAAATAATTCTTAGTCAGTATTGTTATTTTTATGGATAATAAGCTTCAGCACTGTCTTTAATAGTTTTGGAGCTAGATTGGATCTGGCGTAAATTGAATACACCGATCTTTTGGTCTAGTCCCGGCTTTTTTCTTTTATGAATTTAATTTGGCAACAATTTACTCTAGGCAACTTGCAACTACAGCAGTGGCAAAATGCCAGCTACTTGCACCGTCCGGTTGGACTACTACGCAACTGGCGACAAAGCAGTCAGTTGATGCAATGGTCAGAACCGTTGGGGGCGTTACTAGTTAGTTTGGTATTTGGACTAGCACCTTTTGTCTCTAACGACCTAGTAAAAGTGTTGCTGCTTGCCTGTGCTAGTTTCTGGATACTATTAACCGTAGCAGACGATGCCAAAATCAAAGCTACCCCAATTCACTGGGTAGTATTGCTGTATTGGGCAATTGCTACCGTCGCAACGGCTTTATCTCCTGTCAAAGCAGATGCTTTTGCTGGGTTAATGAAGCTAACTTCTTATTTATTATTATTTGCCTTAGCAGCACGGGTTATGAGACAGCCTCGGCTGCGTTCGATTATAATTGGCGTTTATCTCCATGCGGCGCTAATTGCCAGCGTGTATGGCGTGCAGCAATGGATCGATAAAGTAGAACCTTTGGCAACTTGGAACGATCCCACTTCAACCCAAGCAACCGCAACGCGGGTTTATAGTTATTTAGGCAATCCCAATTTACTAGCTGGCTACTTGTTACCAGCATTAGTTTTAAGTTTGGTAGCAGTATTTGCTTGGCAGAGGTGGACGGCGAAGGCTTTAGCGCTAACTATGTTTGTAGTCAATGCCGCTTGTTTGGCTTTTACTGGTAGTCGTGGTGGTTGGATTGCAACGGTAGTAGCGATGGTGGCGTTAGTATTTTTGCTCCGCCATTGGTGGGCGGAGTATTTGCCGCGTTTTTGGCGAAAATGGGCGATCGCAATTTTTATTGGGAGTTTCGCTGTTTTGATACTAGCCGCCGTAGTTTTAAGTGAATCGTTGCGCGATCGCGTTTTTACGATATTTGCGGGTAGAGGCGACAGCAGCAACAACTTCCGGCAAAATGTCTGGGCGGCGGTAATTGAGATGATTCGCGATCGCCCAATTTTGGGTATAGGGCCTGGTAACAATGCTTTTAATAAAATCTATCCTCTTTACCAGCGCCCCCGTTTTACGGCTTTAAGTGCTTACTCGGTACTATTAGAAATTGCGGTTGAAACAGGTTTTGTTGGTTTGGCGTGTTTCTTGTGGTTGCTGGTAGTTACTCTAAATCAAGGTTGGCTGCAGCTAACGCGGTTGCGGCAAACTAGAAATATTGAAGGTTTTTGGTTGATTGGGGCGATCGCAATTATTGTTGGTATGCTGGCTCATGGAGCGGTAGACACGGTTTGGTATCGTCCTGAAATTAATACTGTTTGGTGGTTAATGGTGGCTTTAATTGCCAGTTATTACCCCCATACGCCCGTGCGATCGCCTTTGGGGTCTAATTCATTGAGCGAGAGACTTAACTCTTAAATAGGATAAATCTCAGCGATTGGTTAATTGAGGATTTCTTTTTCAGCCATACCATCAATTAACCAACTTTAATCCTGAGAATAGCTGCACCATGAGTAACATAACGATCGCAGCATTTAAAGTTAGGTGAACGGGAGTTGCCCAACGACGGCGACGGAAACGTAAAATAATTGTGGCGCTAGTCGCCAGTAAAACTACAAGGGCGATCGCACTTAAGCTATGAGTAACACCTGTAATTAATTTGAAAGTAAATGCTTCTATCAGCCACACGATTGTAGTTAGCGAAAGTAAGCCGATCCCTAGATATTTGTGGACTTTCTGTAGATGGAAAGTTTGCATGACATCCAGCCCACTTTTACCTAGCCTAGCGTTGCGGTAGCGCCACCCGTAAGTTGCTGCAACTATTGCTAAACCTACAACTACTATTCCACTTACAGGATGCAGCCACAAAAACCAATTTGAATCCACAACTACAATCCAAATGTAAATATTTTTACTTTAACTTATTCTTTTTCGTACATTTGCTTGTGTTTGGCGAGTAACTGGAGGTATTTAGGATTTGTTTTTGCTTCCATCCACTTAACTTTAAATATTGCCGCCGATTCTGCTTTAATTGGATCTACTTCATTAGGTAAAATCTCTTGTCTTGCTGCCCTGACTGCGGCTTTCGTGACTTCTTTTTGAGGATTTTGCTTGTATTTTCTGCCGCTTTTATGATTTGCATACCTGCGCGATCGCGTATAACCCATTTGAATAAATTTCCGCGCCATATCCGCACCCACAAAATCATCTTTAGCGAGATATTCTAAAAACAGTTCATAGATTTTTTCGCTCGATTGCTTGGCAATTTCGGGATTTTTAAATCGCCAATAAGGGAGAATTTCTGACTTGTAAGGTTCAACTAAAAGTACGCCCTGTTCGCCTTTACCAACTCGGTAAAGCTCCGGGCGATCGCGAAAATTAATAGTCTTAAAATCTAGAGAATAATCAAAAGGTAGCATTTATAAAAATTAGAGACGTTGATCAACGTCTCTAGATGGCAAGGAAATAACTATTTTTTACCAGTAACTTTATCCGTTACTTTTTCTACACCCTCTACAGCTTTTTCGATGATGTTTTCGCCAGGATTTTCTTTTCTGTACTCTTTTAAGTTTTCCGCAAAAACTTTATCTGGATCTTTCTCCGCTTCTAATTGTTCTTCATAAGCTTGTTCGCGATCGCTTACCGATTGACTATCTAAGTTTTCCTGAGAAGAAGTTGTGGGCGTTGCGGCAAAACTTGGCTGACTGCTTACAGCAAAGCTAGAAAAACTAACAAAACCAACTAGCAAAATTACGAGAAGTTTCCGTAAAAAAGTTGTTAAAAGTTGCTGCATAAAAGACTACTCCTTGTTTTACTCAATTTATTAGGCGTAATTAGTGCGTGTAAGCACTTAGAACCCAGTTATTAAATTCAAACTACGCAACAAGTGCTACCCACGCCTACTATCCAAAGGTACATTCGCTTTTTTGGTAGTTGTAGCAAAGCTACAACTACCAATTATTCAACCTTAAGCATCATCTAAAGCAGCAATACCAGGAAGTTCTTTACCTTCTAGCAACTCTAAACTAGCACCGCCACCAGTAGAAATATGGCTCATTTGGTCAGCAAGACCTACTTTTTCTACCGCCGCTACCGAGTCACCACCACCAATAATAGTCGCCGCGCCCTTTTTGGTAAGATCGGCTAAAGAATAGGCGATCGCTTCTGTACCTTTAGCGAATTTATCAAACTCAAATACGCCCATCGGGCCATTCCAAATCACGCTTTGGCAATCTGCTAAAGCCTCTTGAAATGTTTTAACTGAGTCCGGCCCAATATCTAAACCCATGCCATCATCGGGAATATTGTCAATGCTAACTGTTTGAGCATTCGCATCGGCAGCAAATTTATCGGCGACAACTACATCTGTGGGTAATAGTAAAGCCACGCCGCGCTCTTTTGCTTTGGCTTCTAAAGATTTTGCTAGTTCTAACTTATCTTCTTCTACCAAAGACTTACCGACACTGATTCCCCGCGCCTTGTAAAAGGTAAAAATCATTCCTCCACCGAGGAGCAATTTGTCACACTTATCAATTAAGGTTTCAATTACGCCAATTTTACTAGAAACTTTAGAACCGCCAATAATTGCCGCTAGAGGACGCTGAGGATTCTCAATCGCGTTTTGCAAGTACTGCAACTCTTTTTCGATCAAGTAGCCAGCAACAGAAGGACTCAGGTAGTGAGTTACGCCTTCAGTGGAAGCATGGGCGCGGTGTGCTGTCCCAAAAGCGTCATTTACATACACATCAGCATTTGCTGCTAATTGTTTAGCAAATTCGGGATCGTTTTTTTCTTCTTCGGGGTGGAAGCGGACGTTTTCTAGCAATAAAACTTGACCATTTTGCATTGCTGCAACTTTGGTTGTAACTTCTTCGCCGATACAGTCATCGCATTTAATTACTTCAGTACCGAGTAATTCAGATAAACGTTTAGCTACAGGAGTCAAGCGCAATTTATCCGTTACACCTTTGGGACGACCGAAGTGACTTGCTAAAATTGTTTTAGCGCCCTTCTGCATTAAATCCTGAATCGTCGGTAGGGCGGCTCGAATCCGAGTATCATCAGTAATGTTGCCTTGGTCATCTAAAGGCACGTTAAAATCTACTCGGACAAGGGCGCGTTTGCCAGATAAATCGGCAGATGACAAATTTGCTAAAGTTTTTTTGGACACGGGGTTAATCTCCTAACGGCGTTTGTATCGGTATTCAAATGTTTAGCACCGTCCACATTTTACCGGAGTGAGGTATCGTAGGTATCTACTGATGTTTAAGACTGTTTTATTTCCTATCGATCGCAGCCGAGAAACTCAAGAAGCGGCGGAAGTTGTTGTTAATGTCGTTCAGCAGTATGGTAGTCGTTTGGTGCTGCTATCTGTAGTCGAATCTCCAAGCGTTGAAGGGGCGGGCGAAGTCATGTCTTCTCCCGAAGCTGTAGCGCAGTTGTTGCAGGATGCTCAAGCTTTGTTTAGCCAGCAGGGGATAGAGGCGGAGGTTTTAGAAAAAGAAGGGCTACCAGCTTTTACAATTTGCGATGTCGCCGACGAAGTGGGGGCAAACTTAATTGTAATGGGTTGTCGCGGGCTAGGATTGACTGAAGATGGCGTTTCTGAAAGCGTAACAAATCGCGTGATTAATCTTTCTCCTTGTCCGGTTCTAGTAGTGCCTTAAAGAGACAAGGGGACAAGGGGAAAACAAGTAATCCTCCCCCTCTCCGTACCGTGCTAGTAGTGCCTTAAAAACAGTTAAAAGACAAGGGGACAAGGAGAAAACACCAATTCTCCCCCTCTCCCCATCTCCCCCTCTCCCCATCCTTTCTCTTATGAAAACTCCTACCATCCAGTGGTATCCCGGTCACATCGCTAAGGCAGAAAAAGCGCTTAAAGAACAGCTAAAACTTGTAGATGTGGTTTTGGAGGTGCGAGATACGAGAATACCTTTAGCAACTCATCATCCTCAAGTCCAAGAATGGATAGGTACTAAGGCGCGGGTTTTAATCCTAAATCGCTTAGATATGATTTTGCCTTCTGCTCAACAAGCTTGGATGCGGTGGTTTAGAGAGCAAGGGGAAGAACCTTATTTTACCGACGCGCAAGCCGGGAAGGGGATAACCGCCGTCGCTAAAGCGGCACAAAAAGCCGGAATTGAACTTAACCAAAGGCGATCGCAGCGCGGAATGCTACCTCGTCCCGTCCGGGCGGTAGTTATTGGCTTTCCTAACGTTGGTAAATCGGCTTTGATTAATCGCTTACTAAATCGGCGCGTTGTCGAAAGCGCGGCGCGGGCGGGGGTAACTCGTCAGTTGCGTTGGGTGCGAAT
>QQTW01000571.1_pt1 | contig 23408 bp, 21 predicted proteins | sample 1904831 | NCBI WGS metagenome assembly QQTW01 (sample SAMN09435610, study PRJNA476489) | Subsurface metagenome, whole genome shotgun sequencing project. | reverse complement strand
ATAGTTCGCAGACTCAAATTTAGCTGCAATGACTGCCAAAAATAGCAGCTAAACTTTAATATTTTTATAAGTATTGATTAATTATATTATGTGCTAATACACCTAGAATTAAAGCGCGATTATTATTTATTTGAGGAAAAACTATGCGAGTATCAGCTTGCATCACAACTAGAAACCGTCCAGAACAACTAGAAGCCTGTCTTAAAGCAGTTTGGAATTCGAGTACAAAACCGCATTTAGTTGTTGTTTCCGACGATTCGCAAAATCTGGAAATGCAGCAAACTAACCATAACATAGTTCAAAAATATCCAGGGACAAATTATAACTTGGGTCCCCGTATTGGTGTTTGTGGAAATCGTAATAATGCAGTTAATGCAATTCCCATTATCGAGACTGATTTTGTTGCCTTTATCGATGATGATATCAGTGTAGAATCTGATTTTATAGCCCAGGCGATCGCAAAGTATCAACAAATGCCTGTTGAAGAACAAACCCATACAATTCTTTCGGGTGTAAGTCGCAGTTCTCAAGGAGAAGAGGAAATGCGATCGGGAAAGCTGACTTTTCGCGGCTATTTCACAGCAGTCGCAGATACACCCCAAACAGTAGCGATTCATGCTACCTTATTCCCGCGTGGGTTCTTTGAAAAAGAAAAATGGGATGAAAATATCTTTTTTGGTTACGAAGATGCAGAATTGAGTTTGCGAGCATTGCGAAATGGATATAAAATATTGCATTGTCCGGAATTAAAAGTTATACATCTTGGTACAGAATGTCAAAGTAGTTTGCAAGTACCCGATATCGGCAACTTAACGAATTACGAAATATCAGTCGAAGCCGCCCGACTTTATGTTGGGATTAAACGCTATAAACATTTATTTCCCAATCCATTTAAATTAATAACTTTCTTAATTGTATATTTTGTGCATATGACAGCATATTTATTAAAACGCGGAACAATTCAAGCTTTACCAGAAATTGTGCGTCGTTCTCGAATTCAAAGGTTATGGCAACCTTCTTTAAGTATCTAGCATATTTGTTTTACAACCAGGAATAGTTATGAAACTTTGTATAGTAACACCGTATGTAATCAAAGGTGATGGTCAAGGTCGGGCAAACTATGAAATTGTCACCGAAGCGATTCGTCGCGGTCATCAGGTGACTTTAGTGGCAAGGAAAGTTGCTGCGGAACTTCAGGAAAACAGTTTGGTTAACTGGGTTCATTTTGATGTGGAGAAATTTCCAACAGCATTGATTAAAGAAATAATGTTCTCCAATCAAAGTGCGGCATGGTTGGCAAAACACCGCGATGAATTTGACTTAGTGCAGGTGTATGGTGCTGTCACCTCAGCACCAGGAGATGTCAACACTTCGCAGTTTGTCCATACATCATGGCGACGTTCTCCCGCACATACCGCACGTACTAACCCCAATCTCTACGGGCTTTACCACTGGGCTTATAGTGCCCTAAATGCCCGTTGGGAACAGCAAGCGTTCCGGCAAGCGAAAGTGTCAGTAGCAGTATCGGATAAAATTAAGCACGAGTTAATCGACGACTTGGGAATTGAGAGTTCGCGCATTTACGTTATTCACAATGGTGTTGATGTTGAGGAGTTTGTGCCGGGAGTTTCCGACCGCAAGCAATTGGGCTTAAGAGAAGGTGTCGATTTAGCGTTGTTTGCAGGCGATATTCGCACCAATCGCAAAAATTTGGATACCGTACTCAAGTCCTTAGTGAAAGTACCAAATTTACATCTTGCTGTCGTGGGAAGTACTGAAGGTAGCCCCTATCCCCAAATGGCAGCAACTTTAGGATTGAGCGATCGCGTCCATTTCACAGGCTATCGCCGCGACATCGCCCAAATTATGCAAGCAGTTGATTTCTTCGTGTTTCCGTCGCGGTACGAAGCTTGTACGTTAGTACTACTCGAAGCAATGGCATCGGGATTACCTGCCATCACCGCAACTAGCGCTGGAGGTGCGGAACTTGTGACACCCGAATGCGGATTTGTTTTATCTGACTCCGATGATGTCGATTCCTTGGCAGATGCAATGAAAACTTTAGCAGGCTCAAGCACTCTGCGAACCAAAATGGGTGAAGCTGCCCGCGCTGTAGCCGAACAAAATACTTGGGTCAGTAAAGCACAACGTTACGTAGATTTGTTTGAGGAATTAGTCCATGATAAGCATCACCGTAATCGTACCGACTTATCGCCGTCCGCTCGACCTAGCGCGGTGCTTGGAGGCACTTAGAAAGCAAACCCGGCGAGTCGATGAAGTTATCGTCACAGTCCGCGATACCGATGCTGCAACCTGGGACTTCTTAAAAAGCTATAACCGCAATGATTTACCACTGCAAACTGTAACTGTCATGGTTCCAGGAGTAATTGCCGCAATGAATCTTGGTCTTAGCGCTTCCACAAGTGACATTATCGCCTTTACCGATGATGATGCTGCACCCCACCCAGATTGGTTGGAACGTATGGAAGCATATTTCCTTTCTGATGTCAAGATTGGGGCAGTCGGAGGACGCGATTGGCAATATGTCGGCACGCAAATCAAAGAACCAGGCGAACGAGAAGATGTTGGTCGCTTGCAGTGGTTTGGGCGAGTAATTGGCAACCATCACCTCGGTGTTGGAACTGCCCGCGAGGTTGATGTCCTCAAAGGTGTGAATATGGGCTTTCGTCGCAGCGCTATCCAAGGACTGCGGTTTGATGAGCGGATGCGCGGCACTGGTGCTCAAGTTCACTTTGAATTAGCATTTAATCTCGCTTTACGCCGCCGGGGTTGGAAAATCATTTTCGACCCCTTGGTGGCAGTTGACCACTATCCGGCGGTACGTTTTGATGAAGATAAACGCGATCGCTTTAACAGCATTGCCTGGTCAAATGCAGTACACAACGAAACCCTCGTATTACTCGAACATTTTCCGTTCCTCCAACGTGCTATCTTTATCCTCTGGGCATTTTTAATTGGGACGCGGGAAGCGCTAGGTTTGTTACAAGTAATCCGATTGCTACCAAGTGAAGGCGAATTAGCAAAGCTGAAATGGTTAGCATCGGTACGCGGACGTTGGCAAGGCTTACAAAGCGTTTTAGCATATCGAAATGTGACAGCATCGGCATCAATTGCTACAAATGAATAATTACAGGCTAATCAAATGGGGGGATGTTGAGTGACTTACAGCGCAGTTCCGATAAATCCAAGCGTCGATAGTGCCAATGAGGAACGACAACCGCTTTTTGCTTGGTTGGCAATATCAGCGCTAATACTGTTTACTACAGTGTGCTTAATCGGTGGGATTGGCTCGATTTTTCGCCCTGGCTATGTAGTGCTGTCGTTAGCTGTCGGTGCTTTTCTTTACGTTAGATATCCAAGCCTTTACATAGGGTTTTGTTGGTGGATGTGGTTTGTCACGTCATTTTTGTCGCGTGTAATCGACGTTCGCACAGCTTTTGATGAAAGTCGTTTTATATTAGTCGCACCATATTTAGTTACTCTTTTAACTTTACATAGTTGTTTAAAAAACTTGCCTCGTTCGTATCGTGAAGGCGGATTACCATTTATTTTGGCATTTATCGCTCTTTTATACGGTTTTTTAATCGGATTAGTCAAGACATCACCATTTACCGCTGCGCGAGCGCTCCTCGACTGGTTAACTCCAATAAGTTTTGGCTTCTATCTATTCCTTAACTGGCGCAATTACCCTCGCTTTCGACAAAATATCGAGACTACCTTCCTTTGGGGCGTACTTGTAACAGGTTTATATGGTATATACCAATACGTCGTTGCCCCCGAATGGGATTGCTTTTGGTTAATCAGCACCAAACTAAAGAGCATGGGAGACCCTGCGCCCTTCCAAATTCGTGTTTGGAGTACAATGGCTTCTTCGGGTCCATTTGCCGTGATGATAATGGCAGGTTTACTATTATTACTTAATGGCAAAGGTTTTTTAAATTTTCCGGCTGCAGCTGCGGGTTATCTAGCTTTCCTGCTGACAATGGTACGGATTATGTGGGGATGCTGGATAATCGGATTGTTGAGCATGTTTACATCGATTCGACCTAAGTTGCAAATGCGTCTAATTATTACGATGCTAATTATGGTGATTTGCGTTCTTCCTCTTAGTACAATGGAACCCTTCGCCAGTGCCATTAATACCCGCTTGCAAACTTTCTCTAATCTAGAAAAAGACGATAGTACCCAAGTTCGGCAAAAAATTTACGAAGAGGGTCTTAATAGTGCCTTAAGTAACGGACTCGGTAATGGTATTGGCAATACTTTTGTTGTCAACGAAGACGGCATACTGGTATCACTAGTTATCGATAGCGGAATTCTCGACATTTTTTTTACGCTTGGTTGGTTTGGAGCCATTTTTTACGTCGGAGCATTAATACTACTCTTATTAAAAGTTTTACAAGCGTTAGAGTTTCGGTATGATTCCTTTATGGCTGCTGCCCGTGCGATTGGTATAAGTTGCCTTATGGGAATGCCGATATTTAGTATCATGTTAGGAAGTTCCGGAATGTTTTTATGGGGTTTTTTGGCGATCGCATTAGCCGGACATAAGTACCATCAACATCAACTTATCAATCGAGTATAAAGTTTTTGATATTATTAAAGGATAGTTAAAGGGACAGATGCTGTTCGCCTTCGTAGCGAAGCACCTATCCCCGAATAGCTGCCCAGACGATCAACCTGGAACCATTACGTCCAGTGTCTAACCACCCCAGTATCAACCCTTGATATTTCAATTGTCACTGGTGTACCTACTGAAATCGAAGATATTTGCGAAGAAGTTGTAAAGTTGTACGAGCATGTAGGGGTGAATGCAATACTGCGTAGGTTTTAGATTTAGATCCCCCCAACCCTCCGATAAATTGGGGACTCCTCGCTTACCCTAAATATATAACTAAACTTCGGTTAATAATTAAACTTAGAAAATCCACCTAATAAAACTAGCCAAATGGAAACAGCCACCCAGTGAACGACAACTGGAAGCCAAAGAGAGCCAACCCAATAGTAGGCGATCGTACACATAACTCCTAACAAAGCTGCCAGAATTAGGAAAATTGGCTCCATAAAAACTTCACGACCAGCAGGATTCCAAGTTAATCCCTGAAGTGGATGATAAATGATGAAGGCTGTCAAAGTAATAACTCCCCAGATAATTTGCTTCTTGATTGAAGGCTTTTCAGTAGGGTGAGGTAAAAATAGTATGCGGAAAAGTATCTCTTCACTTAATCCAGGCATAATTAAGGAGAACGCAACTATTTTTACAATTTCTTCCCAGGATTTTTCTAGTACATTAACCTTTAAAAAACCCGATTTAAATCCTATAAATAACAATAAAATTGCTAACCCTATTAAAGATAATCCTAACTGGAGCAAATTGGCACTACTAAAAGGTGTTGACAATGCAGTTTTTAACCGTCTTTTACCTAATTTAAACATAATTTACCTTTGGAACATTCTTTTAAAACAAGCTTGTTGTAATTAGTAGTAATTTGTAAGGCTCTTTAATCGTTAAAAAAGAATTTAAAAAATTAGAATCCTTGGTAATTACTACACGGTTTTCCCGTATTGATATCGCATTAATTTCGGTATCTGGTGTAGCGTTTTTATTAGGTAAATCTCTTGTGAACCTATCCCACTAATATCGAAATGTGGTAATCTACTTCTCATATTGAGAAGGGTGTATCTGTTTATGGCTGGGCGTTTTCAAGGATTGAGTGACCTGGAATGGAAACTATTTGAGGATATATTTCCTGAAGAACCATCCAAACGTGGGTCATGTATGCCTCATACACCATATCGTTATGTATTAAATAGTCTGTTATATATTATGACAATGGAACAGTTTCAGGTAACTACACCGCCTTTAATTGGTATGCAAATCCTACTACCGTTTCTAGTGTTTCTAATAAATTATTTGACTTTAATAGTGCCTTTTTAACCTCTGCTTGGAGCAATGGTAATTCTATTACTGTCGAAGGTTTCACAGGAGGAGTATCAAAATATTTAAAGACTATTGTAGTAAATACAAACGCTCCCACAAAGTTTGATTTTAATTTCTTGGGAATTGATAAACTTCGATTTACTTCTTTAAGCAGAACGTGGTTTGCAATGGACAACTTTACTTTTAATGAACGTGTTACCCCCCCTAAGCCTACCTCTGTTCCCGAACCAGGTTTATTAGCTGGTTTATTTGTAATTACCCCCTCTGCTGCGGCGTGGTTAAAACGCAAGAAGCTAAAGCAAGCAGTTCAATAAAACTAAGCTTTGTATCCGCAGTCGCTGATAGAATAATATACCAGCTACAGAGATATAATTGAATAGACTCTTCTTTTCTCAATTTCGTTAAGGTCTGGAGAATAAGGTGGTAGATACAGTAGTTCGCACCCCGCACTTTGAATTAGTTCTTGAATGCGCCCACCTTTATGGAAGGTGGCATTATCCATCACGACAACCTGACCCGGTTCGAGTAATGGTACGCAAACAAGTTTCTCTTCCTTATCTCGAAAACGGTTCGATTACCAGCGAACTCAAAGCGTGTTCATGAGCTATCAGGTTTTGGTTGCACAACGCAGCAATCATGTTCACGCGACCCTGACGACGGGAGCAACGCGCATTGCATGGAAGCGTTTTCCTCTCTCGTTCCAAGCATAATCAGATTGATCTCGGTTATCCATCCCAGACTCCTGCGCGATAGACAATTTTCTCGCCTTGGTAAGGTGGACAACTGTGCTATAAAAGCCTCTCGTTTGCCTTCGTCGCGCTCACAGTAGCCATAAGTCTTTTTTTTCGAGTGAAGCCAATTTTCTGCAATGCCCGTGAGATTGTGCGATTCGCGTAGCGATACCACGAAGTGGTAGCATAATTGCATCGCGAGCGGGAATCGCTAATTTGTTCCTCCCAAAGTGAGGCCATCACATTCATCGAGTTTTATCCCCATGAGAATCGTGCGAACTCCCGGAATTTTTCCCAGTCGGTGATTTTATGACCATTACCGGGAGGTTGGTTAGGCAAGGCTTGAAAGTCGCCAGTAACGGAAGAGTCGCTTTAACCATAGGTCGATAGTGTTGCGACTAATATTGAACAGTTGACTTGCGACAAAGCGTCTTCATGCCATCGAGTTCGATAGCTTGGATCGCTTTCTGACGGAGGTCGTAACTATAAGGTTTAGGCATGGGTCGAGCGATTCGCTTTCGCTATACCACGAAGTGGTCGCATAATTGCATCACGAGCGGGAATCGCGTCTTTAAAAAAAGGGGCTACTTCTAGTCTATACCCTAACCGCCTTGGCGGTTGCTATATTTCAAAATATAGAAGTACTTATTCCTTCAAGAGCAAAAAGTTAAGTCAAATTTAATGAAGCCTTGACCAGTAGTTAATGCTCGGTTGATAAGTTTGTGTTGCGATATTAAATGGAACTCAAAAATCAGGAAGTGCAATTAACAATTATTGTCGGCTTGAAATGAGTTATCTACTAGCATAAAACGAACAATTTGCTGCAAAAAGATAATTTTATTTGCTTCTAAGAATATTGGAAAATTAAATCCTGATACTCTAGTAGAAACAAGTCTCGACCGTCACTTACTTTCTTTTGAGTACCCCAAAGTTGTAAAAAATCTAAATCGGGGTCAACATGGCAACATTGAATTTTGATCGCTTACTCTCCAGTCGAATCAGACGGCGACAAGTTTTAGTAGGTGCTGGTGCTTTAACTGGTTTAGCGATCGCCAATCAATTTTCTGGCAGAGTTGTTGCGAAGTCTAAATTCTCTGATTATCCATTTCAACTCGGTGTTGCCTCTGGTGAACCACTACCAAATAGTGTCATCCTGTGGACGCGACTCGCTCCCTCACCGCTTAATGGCGGTGGAATGCCTACGGTTAACGTTCCAGTAAAGTGGCAAATTGCTGATGACGAGAACATGAGACGGATTATCCGCAGTGGAACAGTCATGGCAACACCAGAATTCGGTCATTCTGTTCACGTAGAAGCGCAAGGGTTAAGACCTGCAACATGGTACTGGTATCGCTTCCAGGTTGGAAATGAAGTCAGCCCGATTGGACGGACTCGCACCGCGCCCAGGTTTGGCTCACGCACAGACGAGTTCCGGTTTGCCTTTGCCTCTTGCCAGAATTGGGAACAGGGCTACTACGCTGCTTACAAGCATATGGCAGAGGAAGACCTCGACTTAGTTGTTCATCTGGGTGACTATATCTACGAAGGACGACCGAATCCGCAAGCACTACGTCCCCATGAAGGAACTGATGAGCCAATCACACTAGAGCAGTATCGCAACCGTTACGCTCAGTACAAAAGCGACCCGAATTTACAAGCAGCTCACGCAGCTTTTCCCTGGATAGTCACTTGGGATGACCACGAAGTTGACAATAACTGGGCAGATGAAATTCCTCAAGACCCAGAACAACAGCCGCGCGAACAGTTTCTAAAGCGTCGTGCTGCGGCTTTCCAGGCATACTATGAGAATATGCCACTCCGCCGCTTTTCTATTCCTTCGGGCATTGATTTGCAGCTTTACCGACGGCTGACCTTTGGCGACCTCGTAGAGTTTAATGTTCTAGATACTCGCCAATACCGCTCTAACCAGCCTTGTAATGATAGGATCGAACCTCGTTGCCCTGAAGCTTTCGACCCAAGTGCCACCATGACTGGTTCTGAGCAGGAGCAGTGGTTATTTAAAGGACTTGATCGTTCGAGCGCTCGTTGGAACGTGCTTGCTCAACAAATTGTCTTTACCCAGCACGACTGGACAGCAGGTCCAGAGTCAGCGTTTAACATCGATGCTTGGGATGGTTATGTAGTACCTCGCCAAAGAATCCTTGATTTTCTCAAACAACGCCGACCTTCAAACCCGGTTGTGATTACAGGCGACACTCATTCTAGCTGGGTCAGTGACCTGAAGGCTGACTTCAATAATCCTGATTCGGCAACAGTCGGCACTGAGTTTGTTGGTACATCAATTAGTTCCAGCTTTGGAGCCAGCGATCGCATCGAAGCAGCTTTGCCAGAAAGTCCTTGGGTGAAATACTTCAATGGCAGACAGCGCGGTTACGTCCGTTGCGACCTCAACCGCGATCGCTGGCGGAACGATTTGCGGCTACTACCGGAATCCCCACCAACTGGACCAACTGTATCTGATCCCAATGCAGCGATCGCCACAGCAGTTTCTTTTGAACTTCCCAATCAGGGAGTCGTAACGCAAGTTTAGTCTTGTCCCTTTTTTTGAACAATAAGAGCACAGAGGATTTATGGCTTACTTCGATTTGAATCTTGATCGCTGGCTATCTAGCCGTGTCAGACGACGGCAAGTTTTGATTGGTACTGGTGCTTTAACTGGTTTTGCTCCCGCTAGTCAATTGCCTCAAAGAGTCGTCGCTCAACCCCGTTTTTCTGATTACCCATTTAAGCTTGGTGTTGCCTCTGGTGAACCATACCCCGATAGTGTGGTGCTGTGGACGCGGTTAGCTCCCGATCCACTTAATGGTGGCGGAATATCTGCTGCTAACTGTCCGACTTGACAAACGGGTACTGTCACCTCAAGAGATTCAAGAGATTGCTGAGAATAGACCGTAAATAGGTTAATAACCCAAGTGGCAAGTTATGCATTTGGGCGATCGCTTCAAGTCACTTAAGTAATAAAATCCCCTCCCCTCCGAAAATCGGGGGGGTTTATGCTAGAAGAAATAATTGAAAATAAATAAATTATCTCCCCTATCTTTATCGGATTAGGGGGTTACTTTTATCTAAAACTCGATGTAAAGAGGGTTCGATATTTTAATTAAATTAGTTGTGACATTAGGTAAACAGTCATCCCTTTGTCACTGTTTAAGCTTACTATCCCAATAAAAACCTAATCTATTTAATTCGTTATAAAGTTCGTTCTGCTCTTGTATTGCGAAAAACATAAACCCGTGTAAATGTTTTTCTACTTTGCAGAAACAATTTATGCGGGAGTTTATTTTTTGTCAAATTACGCGCAAGCCCAACGCTCGACCAATTCGCTAACGCTCACAGATAATAATATTGAGTGGGATTGCGTCTCAACGACAATAAATTCTATATTTTAATTAGATATTTGATTTTTTGGAAGTCCCTTAACTCCAAACTTTTCTCCTCGCATTGCTAAAAGCGCTGTGCCATAGGCAGCTTCAGTATTAACCGATGGCTCGACAGTCACCTTTAAATACGAAGAGCGGATTGCCATCCAAGTTAAATTTGCAGCACCACCGCCAGCCGTATAAACGCGGCTTAATTTGTCTGCACCTAGTTCCTGTAATAATTCATACCCACGCGCTTCGATGCGGGCAATACCTTCTAACAAGCCATGCAAAAATTCTGCATCATTAGGGGGGCGAGGTTCGAGTCGCGGTTGAAGATTGGCATCGTTAACGGGAAAACGTTCTCCAGGCTTGAGCAGTGGGTAGTAATCAAATTCGCTGCTTGTCGCTGCATCAATTTCGCCACTAAGGCGTTCTAATTCGGCATTAGAGAAAAACTGCCGCAATACCGCACCACCCGTATTAGAAGCACCGCCAACAAGCCATAATGTTTCTTGCGTAGTCTCATCAAAACAGGGAAAGCGATGGCTGTAAATACCGTATTGTGAGTTATCAATGCGCTTCCGGCTTAATAACTTGATAGCGAGGGTAGAACCGAGAGAAGTGACAGCTTCACCGAGGGATTTCGCACCACTAGCCAGGAATGCGGCGATACTGTCGGTTGTACCCGCACAGACGACGCAATCTTTAGGTAAACCAAAGTTAGCTGCTATTTCTGGAGTAATAAACGCGATCGCATTCCCCGGAACCAACACTCTAGGCAGTTCAATCGGTAGATTTAGCTTTTCGATCCATTCGGGATACTTTAAATTTTCAACATCGTACCCCAATTTCAAAGCATTATGGTAATCGCTAATACCTAATTGCCCGTGCAGTAAAAACGCCAACCAATCGGCTTGATGCAAAAAATATCTAGCTTGCGAGAATGTAGGTAATTGCGACATCCATAGCAATTTTGCAAGGCTAGAAGTTGCGCTTAATACCACATGATTGGATGGTGCTATATTTCTCAATTTCTCTAGTACAGATGCACCACACGAATCGTTATACAAAAGTGGGGTATCTATAGGTTTACCAGTGCTAGAGCATAACATTACAGTCGAGGAAGTTCCATTAATTGCGATCGCTTTGATTCTTTGCCTCAATAAGCGAGGAATTTGCTCGATTAAAGCAAATAAGGCAAAGCGCCAACAAGCAGCCAATTCTTCACAATTAGCCATCTCAAACGCTTCGCGTCCCTCAAATTGAATTTTCGCCAACTCATCGATGACTGCACACCTTGCCCCTGAAGTCCCAAAATCAATTCCTAAGTACATGATGTATTTATGAAATTTGTTTAAATCACTCTTGACAATTAACTAATTAGTACTATTAATTAACCCTAACTACGAAAGAATTTGTTGCATCTTGTAACAAGCTATTCCCTATTCCGGTCAAAAGGGTGAAAAGTAGTAAAAGTATTTAAAATTTAGTTGGTAATAGGAGGCTTCACACCATGTCAATATCAGATACTCAAGTATACATTGCCCTTCTCGTCGCTCTGATTCCAGGCTTCTTGGCTTGGCGTTTAGCAAGCGAACTGTACAAGAACTAAAACTTGTTTCTTTTTTTAAAGCATGAAAACCTGGCAGTTTGCGGGTAATTTCGGCGATTTTTACGGTCTAATTCTGTAATTTTCGTAGAAATACTTACTCAAAACTGCCAGGTTTATTTGTTTCACAGTGGAATTACTGTAGCAAAATCTGAAAAATAAAGTAATATGGCAGCAAAAGAAAAGCGCAATCTGTAAAATAAAACTGATTATAATACAACGAGTGCGTCGCCATTACTATCCATTCTGAGCTAAAAGCCTTGTATTTTAAGCCCTTTGAAGGCTCTGCCTTGAAGTCCAGGTCGAAGTAATTTCTGTTGTAAGTAAATACCGCTTTTCCTTAGTAGTACAAATGTTCAATTAGTGAGGTTATTCTTAATATTTTATGAATGCAGTTCAACCTTCGAGACCCCCGCTACAACAACCTGCACCGAAACGCGCTTCTACTTCGAGACCAAAGCGACATCTTCGGCAGCGTTCCTATCAGATCGTGGCAATCGAAACAACAGTGAAAATAGGGGTCAATATTGCCATTTCGGCTGCTGCCATATCTGCCTTAATACAGCTTTTACCTTACCATTGGTCGCAGCAAGAAAAGTTACGTACCATCCGTACTGAAGTCAAGTTGATGGAAACACGGGTAGATACATTACAGTCACAATTTAACCGCAACTTCGACTCGCGCCAAAGAAGAAGTATTATGCAAGAGCAAGGAAATCGATTCGAGCCAAATCAGGTTCAGGTTGTAGTTACTAATGGAGCAAAAGAAGTTGAACAGCCCGATCCATCACATTAAATAATTCAATTCGGATGCTCGCAGCTAATAGTTAATAGCTAGTAGCTTGATTTTATAGCTATTTAGTTATCATCTATTAGCGATCGCTCAGATACGTAGGGTGTGTTAACGACAGCGTAACGCACCCGTCATTAAGGTTTTGGTGCGTTACGCTACCCTAAGCCCTTACAGGCACACTTCGTGAACGGGAACGCGCTTGAGCGAACGCGATAACGCACCCTACATATACCTAAATACCACTTCGTGGTATCGCGTTCTCGAGTAACTAGCAACTTGGGTTATTAACAGCCTTTGCAACTTCTAACTTTGTGTTGTTAGGAAATTAAAAGATGAAGCCTTTTTTGAAACACATACAAAGAATATCTCACAAAAGGGACTTACCTGAGTCATTGTCAGGAGTACCCAAAGAAGAATACCAGGGTTCAACACCTTCGCAACAACTTTTTCAATCACTAGCTAAACCTCTCAAATATTCGGTCATTGCCTTAATGTTGGCAGTACCACAAATACCACTTGAGAGCATTTTTTCGAGTCAGAAAGTAGTTGCTCAAACACCAACAAGTTGTCCTGCGGGTACTGTGCCAACAACCGTTAATTGGCAACCAGCAGTAGGTGCAGCAGCAATTGAAGCCCAAAATCTTAATGCTAACGGTGTGGGAGTCAGATTGAGTTTTAGCGAAAGTATTCGTGGAAGAGTTATTGAATCCAAGTTAGTTCCATTTGGGAACGAAGTTTACGGTACTAGAATTGATAACGAGGTCTACGGTGGTTTACCCGGACCCAACCTAAGGTTTCATATCGGTATTGACAAGCAACCTTCTCCTGGAAGTGCGACCCTTACCGTTACCTTTGATAGACCTGTGACTCTCGCATCCCCTCTAACTATTCTCGACATCGACCGCGACGGTCAGCGCGATAACGGGTTTACTTACCAAGACCGGGTGACAGTTAATGCATTTAACGGTGATTCTCCAGTTGATGTGATATTGAGGTCGCTTGGTAGTACAACTCGCGTCACGGGAAACGTTGCTGTCGGTATCAATGAAAATTCTTTTCCCAATCGAAGCGACGGTAATATTTCAGTTACACCTTCAGGTGCAATAACCCGCGTTCGATTACTTTACGAACCTGGTACGGAATTCGGTGAACCAAGGCAAGATGAAACTATCGGTTTAGCTCCAATTCGTATTTGTACCCCAGCTTTTGGATCGATTGGCGATACAGTATTTAATGACCGAAACGCTAACGGTACTCAGGATAATGGCGAACCTGGTATTGCCAACACGACCTTAATTTTGCGAAATTCGAGCGGCCAAGAAGTTAGCCGTACAACAAGTAATAGTAACGGTATTTACGGTTTTACTGGGTTGGAGCTAAGTAATTACACAGTAGAAGCACTTCGACCCGATGCCGACTTTAGCCCCACCACAAGTACGACGCTAAACGCGAATTTGACACAACCAAATCAAGCTTTGCTCGATGTTGACTTTGGTTTCCGTCCATCGCATAAGAGGCGCTTCCGAAACATAAGAAAGAGTAGGGAGTAGGGAGGTGGGGAGAAGAGGAGAAAGAAGGAAGGGGGGAAGGGAAAAAAGAACGTTCTCAAATTCCTACTCCCTACCTCCCCATCTCCTCACCTCCCTACTCCCATTCGCGCATACAACAAAATACCAGGCGATCGCGTATGATTATTTTGGTTTTAATCTACGCGCCTAAATATTCATTTTGAATCTCATGTCAAAAACTAAGTTCATTGGTTCTTTAATTGCCAGCGCTACGATTATTCCTTTGGGATTTGGACTAAATATTGCCCAAGCGAAGCAGCGTCCTGTACCTTTGTTACAGGCTAAATGCGTCAACAGTGGACCTGGTAGTGCCCGCGAAGAAAATTCAGATGTTGCGATTGGTCGAGCTGTATATTCAAGTCAGTTTTATTTAGGTCCAGGTTCTCGTTCGGCGGCACTTACTTGTAAAATAAAACCCGATAATCGTCCGCAGGCTGTTTTTCAAACCTTAAATTTGGGATTTGGAATGCGCGATAACGACACTCGAAGTAGTGCTGTCGAAGTTCGAGTTTATTTAGATGGTAGACAAGCAGAAACGCGGACAGTTTCACCTTCACAAGCTACTACATTGTCGTTGGATGTCAGCAATGTCAGTAATGTAGCGATTGAAGCAGCTTGTACGAGCCAAAGTCAATATTGCGATCGCGTTTACTTCTTCGATACTGCGTTAGTGCTTCCACCTCCTGTGAAGAAGTAGGGAGATAGGGAGATAGGGAGATGGGGAGGTGGGGAGGTGAGGAGATGCAAAGATGCGGAGATGCGGAGATGGAATAAAAATATTTCCCCCTTGTCTCCCCTTCTCCCCTTCTCCCCTCTTCACTGCGGACTTTCGGTTGGTTGGGGATTTCCCAAATTAAATAATTTGTCAGGGTTAAAGATATTATTATTATCCTGTTTGGGATTTTCCGGTTCGGAATTTTCCTGCTTAGAATTTTCCTGTTGAGGATTTATCTTTGTTTCTGTTCGAGAAGGTTTCTCAACTTGAGGAATTTGCTGTTTGGCAAGATTGTCCGCAGCTTCCCTTAACATTGGTTCAATTTTATCGCGCCAATATTGGATATCCGGCAACTTGTTGGGATTATCTTTGTAAGATTGAACCTTATCCCAATTACCTTGAGCAACCGCGTCGTTAATATCCTTAAATAATGCTTCCGCTTTTGACCAATCTTGCTGCCATTGCGAAACCGTTTTAGTAGTTTCCTCAATACCCGCAGGCACTGATTTTAACAATGCGATCGCACCTTGTAAATCTCCCGAATCGTATTTCTCCCGCGCTTGTTCGACTTTGAGCGATTCGGGTTGAGGATTTGCTCTACCGGGTTCGGGTGAAGGTTTTACTTCGGGTTCAACTTGATTAATTTTATCTTTACCTTTATTGTTTTTCTGGGCATTGTCAGGAAACGGCAACCAATCAGCTACTGACTTTGGTTTGGGTTTGGGTGTGGGACGATTTGCAATCAAAGTGCTGTCGTCAATTGTCTTCATGGCAATACCCTTGTCGCGCAAACAAGTTACCCATTCCTCCTTATTGCCAACCACGTCCGAATGTACCCAAGCTACTTTATTCGATTCCAAACGAACTTGTACCCAACCGCGTTTTGTGCGCGTCCCCGTCACCTCCAAAGGAGTGCGCGAGCTTACAGTTTGTAATATTGTTCCCGTATCAATCGAACTTGGTTCCGAACGAATATTCGCTGTTTGATTCGTCACCGCAGTACAACTTTGTGCAGCTAGAGTATTTCCCTTAGTCCAATTTGCTGCCAAACCTTGAGCATTCTTAACAATCGCTGGTGCTAGATAGGCAGCACCCCCAGCTAATAACGCCAAAATTAGTAATTGCAGCAAATCGGGACCCGTTGCACCCTGTTGCACTGGTTTCGCATGATTCATAGCTTCAACACCATGATTCGCAGGTGCAACTGCAAGCGTTTTTTGCCGCGATTGGGGGGAACCAATTTTAACAATGGGATAACTTACATCTGAATAAATAACAACTTTGGGATGTTCGCTTCGCGGTGCGGCAGGGGCAAATGCCCGTAGTGCTTCTAATGCCTCGGTTGCACTTTGATATCTCTCCTTAAAGTGATACCGAATCATCTTATTCAAGATGACAGCTAACTTCGGATTTACTGGTACTAAATACTGCCACAAAATTTCACCCGTATTGTGGTCTTCCTGCAAGTCCATCGGCGCGACACCCGTCAAAGCCTGAATAGCAATGATTCCCAGCGCGTAGATATCGCTGTTTGGGCGCGGTTTCCCTTGTCCTTGTTCCGTAGGCATGTAACCAGGCGTGCCAATTGCTACTGTTGCCGATTGCCCCAACACAGTCCGCGACGAATAACTGCCGGAAGCACGTAATTGCTTCACCGCTCCAAAGTCCACCAAAACAAGTTTATTATCCCCTCGGCGGCGAATAATATTATCCGGTTTTATATCGCGGTGAATTACTCCTTGTTGATGAACAAATTCCAGAACTGTGAGAACTTCATATAAAAGTTGAATAACTTGAGCCTCGGTCCAAGTTTCCTCCGAAACGAGTTCCTCGCTCAATGTATGTCCTTCAATAAATTCTTGTACTAAATAAAATTCTTGATTTTCGACAAAATAAGCCAAAAGTCGAGGTATTTGGTCGTGATTCCCCAATCGTTCCAGCGTTACGGCTTCGCTGTGGAACAGACGCTTGGCAGTGTCAAATATCTTCAAGTCGCTACTGGCAGGCTTGAGATGCTTGACCACACAAATGGGGTTGCCAGGACGCTTGGTGTCCTCCGCAATGTAGGTTTCACCAAAACCGCCCGTGGCAAGAACTCTAATCACTTTATAACGGTAGTCTAGTAGCTTGCCAATCATATATCCTCCAAGCGCGTTAACACCCAATTCGAGCAGGTGGTACTAAATATCTCCAAATTTTCCATAGCAAAATCCGCTATCTTGAGAAAAGATTTTAGTGAAAACCCAGTTTTTTATAGATATACTTTGTAAATTTTTCTTACAATATCCATTTTTACCACCCATGCCACCAAAAATAATCGATTCAACAGTATGGCAGCAAGCAGAAATACTGATGCAGCCAGCATTTATCCGCGTTGTCGATAACATCCGCAAGTACCTTGATGCGTCTACCTGGAAAGGAACCTACCAAGACGTGCTGGTTTGGCCTCCAAGCACTACCGACGAAACCAAAGCAATCGTGACTAAGCTAATCGGCTCACTCGAAACTGCAACACCCGACCAAGGGTCAGAAATTCGACAAACCCTGGCGAAACTACCAATGCCCCATCCAGGATACCATCTGTGTTTGCAGCGTCAAGAGCAGCGAGTCGAAATTGACTTGTGGGAGTTATGCTATCAAGTTTGTTTTCAGAATTATGTCAACGGGCGCGAGGTAGTCACCATTGATACTAGTTTAATCGATGAAAGGGGCGATGTGGACTGGAATGCCTTAGATAGGAAAGCGCATGACTTAGTTGAGGAAGTGTTTGTTAGATTACCAGGGTGATACTACTTGAGTTCTTCCTGGTATGTGAAGCAGGGAATATTTTTTAATCAAGGTAATAAAATGCAATATTATTTTTATATAAAGATGGGGTAAAGGGGAAAGGGTAAGGGCGAAAGGTAAGTAGATGTAGGTTGGGGAGCCACAGAGGAAGCGGAGGTTCCCTCCGTTATAGCAAGTGGCGTTGGAGCGGTAGCGTAACCCAACAATCTCTTTAGAGGGTTAGTAATATAAACGTTCATAAAGTGCAAAACTTGAGATTTTGTAATGATTGACCACGACCAACTATTTAAAAAACTTCTTTCTAACTTTTTCCCCGAATTCATCGAGTTATTCTTCCCAGATATTAGCGGTGAGTGGGAACGCAATTCGATCGAATTCTTACCCCAGGAAGTATTTACCGATGTAACTCAGGGTGAGAAAAAAATAATCGATTTACTCGTGCGGGCAAAATTCAAAAACCAAGATGCACTGTTTATCATCCATACAGAGCATCAATCTTCACCCCAAGCTAACTTTAACGAGCGAATGTTTGTTTATTTCGCACGCTTGCACGAAAAGTATGCGCTACAGAGGTCATTTATTTCCAAGAAATAAATGACCTCTGGAAGGTGGGACGGGCGTCTTAGATGACTGGTTCTCTAGAAGCCCGCACCACAAGAAATTTTGACAGTTTTTTTTATTTAGGAGCCCTTGAGTTTATATCGCTTACTCCACAATCTGATTACACCCATTAGCATCAGGAGGTGCTACTTGTATGGAAGCAGTTGTGAGTGTCAGTGAGTTAGGTCCTTGACCTAAAGGATTACCAGTCGCAATCACATCAAAAATGACTCCTGCGGGAACGTCTTGATTGACTACTTCCACTTGGATTGGTGGGTTGAAGGCATCATTAACTAAGGGCTCAAATTGATCGGGTAGGACTGGATTGAAGTTATATCTACCAGCAGTGAGTTCTGGGTAAGCAATAGCAGTTTTGGGGATAAGGTCTGTCAGACGAGTTTCATCCTGATTTGGGATGGAGGATTTGCTAATACGGAAATCGATGACAGCGTTAGTTTCAGAGAAACGGTACCAACGTCCTTTGAATTTACCAGGATTAGGCTGAGTTAAATCCTCTTGAATCACAAAGGGTGATTCATTAAATAATGGTTGACCTGGGGGACCTTGTATTGGACCTGTTATCGCTACTGTATAGGCTCCATTGGGTGCTCCGGTAAAGGTTCTATAAGCCAGTTGATTGTTTGTACCAGCTTGCACAAAATTGACATTAATACTTCCTGGTGGCAGATCTACATATTGACTGGCTTGACGAAAAAGAATATTCTTCAGTTGTTTTTGACCGTTAATAATGACATCAACTGCCGATCCAGTCTCAACAGCAGCGTTAATCACTCGTAATTTGACAGGGCATACAAACTGATTAGGTCTTTTAGAAGGCTTTAATTGCCCTTGAGTAGAAAGGATTTCTGAAGGCTCTGCTGATTGTTGAGAATTTGCTAAACTTTTTTGTGGAAAACTAGTCCAACCAATTAACACCAGTGACAAAGTACTTAACAGTAATTGCCTAGCGAAAAGCATATTATTCTCCTGTTTTGGGAAAAAAAGAACAATGGGGCAAGCTTTATTCCGATCTAAAGATTGGTCAAGCTTGCGATGTTGGTTTAATAACAATGTCACAATTATTACAATAACGGATATCGTTACAAACTACATATATTATTTCTTTCTTGGTTTTGTCAACCCCTTATTTGCTGTACGGAGCGACCGAAGAATCTAGGGCAAACACATTAAAATTAGTCAAAAATTAAATTGACAAAAACACGTAAGATATGAATCAAGTAGCTCAAACACATTAAATGTAAGCCACCAGTAAGAGGTTAGAGTGATTGCACTTTTGTCAAGAGGGTGCAGGAAAAGGGGATAAATCCAGCTTGGAGTGTCACCGGGAAGATAATTTGTCTGGGGTGGGAAGCATAAGCTATCAATTTATGTGCTGAAACCCTTATTATTGCGTTGCTTGATTGTCAACAATTCCTAATATGGAAATCATAACTTGTCCGGACACCCAAAATGGAAGCATGAAGCTGTCCGCAAGTCCTTAAATTTTGTACTCTCTAACCCTAATAAAAACGTCGTCGAACAAGAGTACTGATTGTTCGACCCTTACCCCATCTAGGTTTGGGCCTTAGAAGCATAACTTGTCCGTTTGCTATTTGAAGCATAAGCTGTCCTTTACTGCCAAGTAATCATTCCAGTCACAGCCAAGAAGGGTTCAGATTTTTGGGGGACTTCAATCCTACATTTTTAATCCGTACACGTTATCAATCATTTCATCGTTAAACGTTTAGCCTGCAAGGATTATAGGCATTTGGAAGCATAACTTTGACCTATTGAATTAGAAGCATAACCGTGCCAAAGCGGCAATGTTATGGTTCCAACGACAGCATAGTTTCCAGACTATCTTGGCGGGTAAGGAGGCACACGTCGCCGTGTCCCCCTCCCCTCAGAACGGCTCGTGACAGTTTCCCATCAAGCCGCTCAAGCATCCAACTACTCAGAAACTTTCTTAACCTTGTGCAGGTATCGGTGGCAGGCTACGTGCAGATGTATAAGATTTTCTGCCGTGTCTGTACCGGAGTCCGCAACTCGAATAAGATGATGTGTGTGCAATTCTTCTCCATTAAACAAATGTTCGTGACACACCGGGCAATGCCAATTTTGGTTTACAGCGACTTTGTAGAGCTTTGAGCCTTTATCCCAATAAGTTTTACCGTATCGAGTTTGGCGTTGTTGCCAGTAGTCTTTTAGCTCTGGGTCATCTGGGGATGCAGTTCCTTTTACCTTAACGTGCCGTTGAATAGCAACCGAAGGTAAGTGCAACAGGGTAATGGTTGTCCATTCCCCCCGGCGGTCTTTAACGGTGGCTGCAAAATTCCATTTTCTGCCGTTGATAGTTTTGAAGTATCGGTTGGCAACCCATCGCTTTCCTTTGTTTGGGTGTCTCCTGAGAGACCATTTCCAGAGAGCTTTCCAAATTTGATGGTCTACATAACTAAACACCCGTTTGCTCACACTGTGTTTGTAGTAATTGCTCCAACCTCTGAGAATCGGATTAAGGTGGTAGATAACCATCTCCGGTGTGGCTTGCTTATTGGCATTAAGCCATTCTCGAATGCCTTTGAGAAAATCTTTGACTTTCTCTTTTTGTGGCATAACGTAGCAGCTACCGTGAAACTGTCGGATATAGAACCCCAAAAAACCAAAACCTTGTTCCACCGGAACGATTTTAGTTTTATCTGGGTTCAGTTCCAGTCCTCTTTCCCGAAAAAATTCTTTGAGGGTGGGAACAATCGCTTCGATGTCTTCCTTCGTTTCAGCCGTGATTAGAAAATCATCCGCGTAGCGAATGTAACCATACTGCTGAGGTTTGTGAGTACCGCTTTCGTACCGCTTAATCTTTCGATACCCTGCCAATAATTGCTCTAGACCATCTAGGGCTATATTTGAAAGTAGGGGGCTGATAATCCCCCCTTGCGGTACTCCACTTGACGTTGAGTGAAACATAGAAGCTTCTACATACCCTGCTTTCAACCACTGTTTAATTAACTCTCGACCTGGCACAAGTCCGATGGCTTTGAGAATAATGATGCAGCGAAGTCCCGAAATGGCGACAAAATATCTCGAAAAATTCGCCTTAAATCTGACATCACCATCTTTCATCCGCTTACTCGTCTTTTTAAACCCCCACGCACCCGTATCGTTAATAAAATACTACCGCTCAATCTCCTGGTTAGAACGTTATGCGATCGCGTAGCGGTTCCTTTTAGGAACATCGCATCCAACCCCAGTACACCTGTACGTATCCTCAACTACTTGAGTAAAGATGCCAACCGCGTAGTTCGTGTTGTAGCCAAAGCGAATTTTCGACATTCGTATAAAATTCATCCTTAAGAAGGTAAAAACCCTTTGCTTTCGTAGGCAACATTAGATTAAAGTTAAAAAGTGTAACGAAGTATGACTTTTTTCTTAAACTCTAAGAAAAACTTGTTCGTACTTACTGTTGAAGTTGTTGAAATTTATATAAAAAAGTCCATGCAACATAGTTTTTGGCGGCGAATTCTGGTATCAGTGGCAGTATTTTTCTTGGCTGGTTCGATTTGGGCAATGCACCCAACTCCTGCTTATGCTTACAACAACCCAGAACTATTACCAAGCGCACCTACCCCAGTTATAGATTTAGCCAAAACTCTCACCGATGCCCAAGAAACAGATTTAGTAAAAGAACTTGATAACTTTCAAACTCAAACCGGCTGGAAGTTGCGAGTACTTACTCAGTATGACCGCACTCCCGGACGGGCAGTAATTAATTTTTGGGGTTTGGACGATAAGAGTATTTTATTAGTGTCAGATGCTCGCGGTGGCAACATCCTCAGTTTCAGCGTTGGCGATGCAGTGTACGAATTACTACCCCGCACCTTCTGGATTGAACTCCAGACCCGATTTGGTAACTTGTACTACGTTCGCGAAAACGGCGAAGACCAAGCAATACTCGATACACTGAAAACCGTTGAAGGCTGTTTGGTAAAAGGTGGTTGCAACGTCGTCCCCGGACTTCCACGCGAACAATGGATTCTTACCTTAGTTTCCTCAATTCTTGGTGGTGTAATTTGTGGCTTTGCAGGACAATCCCGCGCTGAAGGACAAATATTTGCGTGGCAGTGGGCATTAATATTTTCTCCCTTATGGGGAATTTTATTTCTTGCCTTCGGTGTTGGACCCGTCGTAACGCGAACGAACGAATGGCTACCTTTGTTTCGCAATATCGCCGGTTTTTTAATGGGTGTTTTGGTTGCTTATCTCTCCCCAATTTTCTCACGGTCTTCTCCGACTCCGGAAGCTTGAATTTAGGGAGTTAGGAGTTAGGAGTTAGGAGTTAGGAGTTAGGAGTTTGGAGTTAGGAGTTTGGAGTTTGGAGTTTGGAGTTTGGAGTTTGGAGTTTGGAGTTTGGAGTTTGGAGTTTGGAGTTTGGAGTTAGGAGTTAGGAGTCGATAGATAGTTGATTACCGTCTTTCCTCTTCGCCTTTACCCTTTGCCCTTTATCCTTTACCCTTTACCCTTTACCCTTTACCCTTTACCCTTTACCCTTTACCCTTTACCCTTTACCCTTTACCCTTTACCCTTTACCCTTCTTCTCCCTACTCCCTATTTACTGGTAAGCTGAAAGCTGTTATTTGACAGCAAAACCGCGATGGAATGGCACCTTACTGATGCTCAAAGTTTGGCAATTATTGACCGCGAAATTGGCGATCATGTTTTTTCTCCCGCAGAATATGAAATCGTCAGGCGGGTAATTTACGCTACAGCAGACTTTGAGTACAAATCTTTGCTTAGTTTCTCAGAACGTGCCCTGCAATCGGCAGCAGCGGCATTAGCTGCACGTACTACGGTGATTGTCGATGTGCCAATGGTACAGGTTGGTATTGCGTCGGAGGTGCAAAATACCTTTGCGAATCCGGTTTTTTGTAGCTTGGATGCGATAACTCGACCTCAGGATGAGAAAACTCGCGTTGCTTGGGGAATTGAAGCCTTTGCTAAACGCTATCCAGAGGGTATTTTTGTAGTTGGTCAAGCACAAACTGCGATCGCAACCCTTGTAGACTTAATCGAAGCTGAAGAAATCAAGCCAGCTTTAATAATTGCTACTCCACCAGGCTTTGTAAATGTCGATTCCGCGAAGGAGCGTTTGCGCGACTCACTGATACCAAATATTACAATTGAAGGGCGTAAAGGTAGTGCCGTAGTTGCCGCAGCGATTGTTGACGGATTAGTCGATTTAGCTTGGCAAGCTTACGGTAAAGAA
>QQTW01000570.1_pt1 | contig 23421 bp, 19 predicted proteins | sample 1904831 | NCBI WGS metagenome assembly QQTW01 (sample SAMN09435610, study PRJNA476489) | Subsurface metagenome, whole genome shotgun sequencing project. | reverse complement strand
CCAATATTCAGGACGACCTTCCCCGGATTGCTTGTCAGGACAGAGCTCTAAGCAAGTACATCTTGTCATGGCGTTGGCTGAGCACTGAACGTGCTCGCCTTCCTATCCTGGTTTCCCCGGTCTGAGCATCTGGAGACGGGATTCACGGTGCGCACACGGCACCCAGCGACACGCCACGTTCGTCTTAAAGTATCATACTGTACGATCACATCATCGTCTGGAGAAACCTGGCCAGTATCTCATCTGGAGATGTCTTCTTTCATCACATCAACGAATCGCTTTTCGCTGTCTACATGTGTCACCAAAATAGAGCTGCACAAGAACACGGCCGTGTTTGCGCTCATCTGTATGGATTGCAACCGGTAACGGGATGAAGGAGGTATGCTCGCCCTGGCGCGCGACGCGCAGATCGCTGGTCGTTAAGCGGCATAATGTCCGACAAAGTCAGGTATGTAGAGGAACGTTTCTTCAATCCCGATTCCACGGCCTCGTATCCGCATCCGGTTGACGTGTGTCGTATAAGTAAGTCTGTTTGCTACTCTTCTCTGCATTCTAGCTGGTCTTTTCCTATCTTGTGCGATGTTCCGATTCTATCGGGCATGATCCTTTAGATCATGTGTCCACGGTCTTATTACGCTATACTTCGGGCTTGAGCTACGGCGATGCTTTCGGGTTGAAACCCTTCACTTTGACAAAGTCCCGTATGACACGGCGGCAATCAGAAAGCTGAACCGCAGGTGGAAATCATGTCGGTGGAAGAGCCTCAGTCATATAACAACCCTCCGATCGCGTGTTACGATGGTCTGGCCTGGGCAATTCCATCCTACCCAGTATGCTTGTCGTCTGCTCGGTCCTGGTGTTTCTGGCTACCCTTGTGTCGGCCATTCCGTTGCAAGATGGTTCGAAATCCAGGTTGCAACACTCGTACACTGCGGATTCGCCATGTGCACAGGTCAGCTCTGCAGTGGCTGCCCAGGCATCAACTTCACCACGCGTGACTCCTCAGGTGCCCGCTCAGCTGGCCTACGACTGTATCACGAGCGTTCCTTTGAATGCTGACGCTGCTCTGCGGCTGATGGAATCCATCAGGCCGTACTTGAGATGGCAAAGCACTACCGCATACCTGAAAGACCCACCAGCCGAGTACGTGGAGAAGATTCAGCCCCCAGTCGACCTTTGGGCCGGGTTCGAGAGCATCATAGACAATCTCAAATCCGAGCGCTGGACGCAAGAGTACGAAGTAAGGCTCAGCCAGGCCGTGAACCGGAATCAGGCTAATACTTTTCGCAAAGTTTGGTTGGGAGCTCTATCGACTCCTTCAGTCATCGCATGACGGCCACTTACTCTACGTTCCGGATGTCGTTGGTGGTGTATTCAACTGGGGTCGGCCGGTTCCGCTGGTCTCCATATCCGAAGACGGCCATAAGCTACCTGCTCCATTTGCATATGCGGACATTCTCGCCATATCGGCCGGCAATGCGAGCTTCACGCCTTCCCCCATCGTGCGCATCAATGGAGAGGATGCCATAGGGTTTCTCGAGAAAATGAGTGGCATCGGTTCTCTCCAGGATCGCGATGCTCTGTATAACAACCTGTTTTATGAGCCTAGCGCAATCTCACTGAGTGCGTCAGGCTCGGCGGTAGGGCTTTTTGCCGGTGGAGGTCGCGGACGTTGGGTCTATCCGGGCGCTGAAACGGAGCTCACATTCGCAAACGGTACCGTTACTTGCACAACGTCTGGTCGATTCTGCGCTGACGCTAATTGCTGCAGGATCCACCAACGTCTTTAGTAACTTTGCAAGAGTTCTGGAGAAATTTGATAATATCAATAGCGGCCAAGCCCTGTACGATGCGTACTTCAGCGCGTCTAATCCAGCCACGACAGTGCTGTCCCCGCCCACAACTGCCACATCGACTGTAGCTACCGGAACTCCAGCCCCGGGCTTCCCACCGCCGGTAGTACGACACTCTAGGAATCTGGTGGGTGGTTATTACATTGATGACGAACAGTACCGAGACGTCGCCGTTTTGAGTGTGCCTTCGTTCGTCAGCACACGCGGGGCGCAAGTGGAGTTTCAGGCTGTGGCTGAAAAGTTTCTGGCGCAGAGCAAAGCTGCAGGGAAAAAGAAGCTTATCGTTGACCTCAGCGCGAATGGCGGTGGCACCATCCTCCTGGGCTACGACCTTTTCAAATTGCTCTTTCCGGACCCAAAGTATGTGCCATACGGTGCGACGCGATTCCGAGCACACGAGGCGTTCAACATCATAGGCCAAGAATTTTCCGACGCCGCTTCGCCATATCCTCGTGGCCTGAACTTAAATGATTCAATCTTGTACGTCGCCGCGACGACTCTCAACTACGAGACCGACGTTACCTCTGGTAACGAAAACTTTGCATCATGGGAGGATAAACTTGGACCTAATGTTCTGGGACCGCCTTCCACCCTGGATAATTTTACAGATATCATCCGTTGGAATTTCACTGATCCCCTCACACCGATCAACTCCGGGGGGATTACCGTTACCGGGTACCAGACACGTACGGAATTTGTACAGCCATTCGCAGCTGAGGATATTGTTATACTGAGTGACGGATACTGCGCGTCAACGTGCACGCTCTTCACCGAAGAAATGCGACGTCAGGCCGGGATCAAGACTTTCGCCATTGGCGGGCGCCCGCAATACGCGGATATGCAAGCGGTCGGTGGTGTGAAAGGATCGGTGAGACCTGTTCCCTGCGCGAAGCAAGGCGAAAAGACTAAGACGTGAGGAACTCATAGAACACGTACCCTTGGAACTATATTCAATCGCTGGTGTCGCAGACGTTTGGTCTTGCCACAGAAGAAGAGCAGGCCGCGTACAGCAAGACCGAGCTTGCGGGCTACGACAGCCAATTGCCGTTCCAGCGCTCCGCTACGGGCGTAACGCCCAATGTCAATGTCCGGGACGCCATCAGGCAAGGCGACGGATCGCAGACTCCGACCCAGTTCGTCTACGAGACGGCCGACTGTCGTCTGTTCTACACGGCTGAGATGACGGTCGACGTCACGGCCAAGTGGAAAGCGACCGCCGACGCAGCGTGGGGCCAGAGGCGGGGGAGCGGTAAGGGAGGAGGTTGTGTTCCCACAAGCGGCGACCGACCCTCGCTGCAGAGGCGAGAGCTCACAAGAGAAGCACGTATGCGGGTGAGGGTGGCAGAGGACGCTCTCACGGACTTGAGAGAGAGTTTGCAAGTTTATACAAACTTGCGAGCTGTGACCCTCGAGGGTGATGGTCTCATGTTGCCATGAAAAGCTTGATGCTCAATCTCGCCCACCTCTAGTATTCTTCGCTGTTTATCGTGCATCCAGACGTAGGTCTATAATTCACCTCATGTCAAAAGACTGATAAACCTGCTCGCATATCTGTACATACTAGCATGAGTCTTGATTGTATCGAAAGCTGCATTGCATGAAACATATAGTGATGCCTGACTGGGCGCCAAGGCCGCCCAAGCTGCGACGTCATCGTCAGCTTACTGTACTGTATTGTGCTCCTCTGTCGCGCTCACCGAAAATGTCAGACGTCTTACAATCAGCAACAACCTGTAGCGGAGCGACGCAATCGCTTATAAGCAACTACCACGGTGAAGCTTCCATGCTTGCATCGCATTTATACTTGATGGTTGGCATTGCCGCGTTTGATTCGTAGATTGTCCCTACCCGAGCCGCGATGAAGATACTGTCTAAAGAAGAGGAACGGGAACATTACAAGTATGGTGTCGACGCAGTCCGCGTCCGGAGACGACCCTCTGCTAACTTCTATAACCACAGCGCCACACTCAGGGGCGGAATAGGCGGCGGTCTCCTCGGGACCGCTCTGGGAACAGCTGGTGTCTATGCCGCCAGCGCCCGCTATCCAGCATTCCGCTCGTTGACCGTCCCATTCCGCGCCTTTCTCATCGTCTCAACTGGCTCTTTTGCGGGTATGTAGCTTCTCATCTGTTGACATTACAGCTGCGCTCCGCATGCCCCAACCTCCGCCGCTGACCGAAACAACTGGTGTACAGCAATCGTCTCCGCGGACCATTACTCCCGCACCTTCGAAGCTTCGCGCCATCCGAACCATGGATACAAGGACACAGCAACGAAGCTACAGAAGGAGCTGAGCGCGTCGCGCTCGACGGGCCAGAAGATCTCCGCATGGGCCAGCGAGAACAGATACAAGATCGTGTTCGGCGCATGGGTGGCCTCCATGGGCGGCGCCCTCGCCCTCGTCGGGCGCAACCCGCACCTGACGGCCCCGCAGAAGCTCGTCCAGGCCCGTGTGTACGCGCAGGGTCTGACGGTGGCGGTGCTCATAGCCAGCTTCGCGTTCGAGGCGGGCGATTCGGCAAAGGGCAAGGGCCGGTGGGAGACGGTCAAGGTGGTGGACCCGGATGATCCAAGCCATACCATCGAGAAGAGGATACACCACGAGCGTTACGCTGGCGAGGATCAGTGGAGAGGTAGGCATCTGGCTGGTTGACCAATACGCGGTTGTGCTGTGCTGACGTGAGGCAGACATGATTGAAACTGGAGAGCGGAAGATGAAGGAGCGCGAGCGCCGCATGAAAGAGCGGGCGGAAAAGATCAACAAAACTGCGGCGAAGAGTAAAGAGGACCAGCGCCGCACTAGTGATTCGAGCGAGCATTAGATGTTCGGTGAGACCAGGTGCTTCCGGGCTCATAGAGTACGATGATTTATAATGGTCAAACGGGTAGGGTGGTTTCTGCTGCCGAATGTATCATAATCGATTGTACACATATTCGTCCACCTGCGCCTTCAATATGACTGCGCCTTCAAGATGACTGCCCTGCGTCATATGCAACCATTTAACCGTCTCGAGAACAATCCCAGTTTATTACTCCAATTGCGCCCGATAGCAAGCAAACGAAACTCCGTGAGCAGCTATTAACACAATGGATTGATATCCCCTTCCCACGCGCTAGATGTTCTGTACCTTTCGATAACTTGGTGGTCGTAGTGTCCTGCTCAAGATCTTGCCTGCATACGGCGGCACAAGCGACATAGCGAGGATGGCGCAGACACGCCAAACGAATCCGATACTTACCACGTACGATAAGTCGTAATAGTTGTCCAGGAAGGGCACGCTTCCAAAATAGTAAGCAGCCGTGCCGAGAATGGAGAAGATCATGACAGGATGCCAGGTGGTGACCTCGACCGCCACCATGATCAGCTCATTGAGTATGAGCACGGTGAAAGAAACTGCGACCATCTTGTGGAAGTCGGAGAGTCCGACCAGGAGCTGAGAAATGCCTTGGATGATGCACCCCTGATAGATGGAGACAGCGACCCAGATGAAAAACGTACGATAGCTGAGACTGCGGCCGGTCGTGAGCTCCTTGTATAGCTCCGGGTAAAGATTTGCAAGAGACTCGTCGACATCTCGATCAAGGACGAGGGAGAAGACAGGAGCTGCAGTGTAGACGGTCGCATACCCAACCAAGAGCCAATCCTACCACGGACATCAGCCTAAGATGAAAGGTGGAGAACACGCGGAAGTGACTTACTCTATACAGAGCGATCGGCTCGAACTTGCTGGCAATGCTGAACACCGTCTGGCAGACACTGATGATGAGACCACGATGGATGACGAATTGCGCTAGCTTCGCGCTTCGCTTGTAGCTATTCCGTCCATGCCATACGAGCAACTTCGTGAGATAGCAGAATTGCTCAATCGAGAAATCCGCTGCGAGGCTCGCCTGTCGACCTTCTTTACCGACAATCCCAACTCCAACATCAGCCGCTTGAATCATTGACACGTCGTTGCCGCCGTCGCCAATGCAGCAAACCCGCTTCTTTGTTTTGCGGCGTATGAGCAAAGCTACCTCGGCCTTCTGAGTTGGCGAGCACCGGCATGCGACGACGGCCGGGAGTTTGACGGCAACAGTAATGAAGGCGTCACGGAAATGCGTCAGCATTAGTGAGAGAGATTCGCCGTCGATCAGAAGGCATGCGTCAGTCTTTTCTTGCAGGAAGTTGAGGCTTTCTTGGGCAGCATCTTTTCGCTTGACTGTAGAAATACAATTAGCCGTATTGCATCAGAAGTTAATCTGATCACATACCCTTCGCAATGGTGTGCACGTATTGACCTCGCGCAACCAGTCTCGAGCTGATGGCGACACACCGCGCCGTCTCCACTTTGTCGCCTGTCAACATCCATATCTTGATTCCGGCGTTGCGTAGAAGCTCGAGGGAAGGCTTGACATCGCGCTGCAGCTTATCTTCGACTCCTGTAACTCCAAGCAGTTCCAGATCATGCTCGAGAACGTCGTGAACGACCCCAGCCATTGCTGCATCTCGACCTTGCAACGTCAATGACGCCTGCCTGTATCTCTCCGAGAATATTGCGAATTGCTGACGCGCGAGCCTTTTTCGCCCAACGACTAGAGTGCGTAACCCTTCCCGCGCCATATTTGCCGTCTCCTCCTCCAGCCAGTCATTTGCAGCGACAATTGTGGACATCACTGTATCTGCTCCTTTTTGGAAGAACCAGATCTCGTCTCTCTCGTTCGCCAGACCATCTTGAGAGTCAGGACCACACTGAAATTTGACGATGATGCCCATACGCTTGCTGTCAGAAGTAAAGGGAAATACGTTCAAAATCTGAGCTCGCACCACAACTTGGCCGGTCTCAACTGATGCCAGGACAATCACTTCTCTGTCTCGGTGTGACAGCCGCAGTCCAACATTCTCCGTCCAACGGACGATCGCGATTTCGTCCGGAGAGGATGCTTGGTAGGTGGTTTTCGGATGGCCAGGTTCTTCTTCTTCGATTGTTGGAGTCACGTTATGACATAATGCAAGGGCCAGCACGACATCTCGTACTCGTGAGCCAATCTCTCGTCGGGTCCTGGTTGTCGAGGTGGAAGGCGCAACAAATGCGGATGAGGGGGTGAGTAGCACTGAACCCCCACGCGAGCCGGCAGACACAGGATGGGAAAGCCATTGACGGATGTAGGACGACACCTCATCCATTGCTTCATTTGCATAAGACACAGTCCCAACGTGAATTTTCTTCAACTCCATATCTGAATATCTCTTAGTCATCATATTGAACTTAAGGGAGCCATAACTTACCATTTTGAGTAAGGGTACCTGTTTTGTCGCTGAGAAGATACTCCACCCGCCCCAGATCTTCAGGAATTGTACTTGTTCGAACCACGGTTCCCGGTATGCTTGAGTCTCTTTCAATGAACCACGCATAGACCGTCTTTCCCATGTCGAGGTTGACTCTCATGCTGATTGGCACTATCGTGGAAAACAGGATCAGAAAGCGCATCAACGCGACATACCATTTCCTCTGGTCGGCATTCTCGAATCGCTCCAGAGCAACCAGGAGAAAAGACAGAGCCAGCGTGATGAAGCAGAGGATTTTGGTCAGGAAGTTGATTTCGAGCTCCAACAGACCGGTCTTTGATCTCGAGGGTGATGTTGAAAGTGCTTGTCGCGTTTGCGATCCAGTGTACAAAACAACGGCTAAAACTGAGCAACTCGATGCTAGCACAGTGTTTGCCCATGCTGTGTTGTCTATAGTCAAGGGAGACGTCGTTGTCGCGGCGGACGAGTCGTTTGTCGACACTCCGCCGTCTCGATCTCCAGCTTCTGCCACACCAGCTTCCTCGGCACCGCGTGAGCTTGGTAGTAGTTCCACGGTTCCGAAGAAGTCATTGACTCTCTTGTCAGGCTTGCCAGCGGTGATCCGCAATCTCGTAAAATTGCCAGTCTTCAGAGACTGCGTCAGCGGAGACGGAAGGCGTAGCTTCCAATCAGTTTCGCCATCGAGCTGATCTGTCCGTATAAATGCTTCTCCGGCCGAGGTGTTGTTTAGTGATTGTGTGGCTCCTCCGGTGGATGCGCTAAAATTCCCTGTCATGTGCCTGAGGCTCGTAGAACCTTTTCCAGCGTTCTTGCCAGGTAAAGAGCTCGGTTCTTGGCCAGGAGCAATTGGAACCGCATCTTCAGTATTGCTTGTCGCCGTTTCGCTAGGGAATGTCTTCAGGAGAACCACATCTGCTGGGACTCGCTGGTCTTTTCCGAGTTTGAGCACATCACCTACCCTGAGTTCTCGAGAAGTCTTCACCACCTCGCGGACGCCGGTGGTGTTCTCTGTTGCAGAATGAGGATCTCGTTCTCTATCATGACGCTTGTGCCGGGTAAATCTGCCATATCGGTTCCCTCGACTTGCCCTGTCCCCGTTCGCAGAAGCGCCGCCAACAGTCTCATTGTCCTCGAACTTCAACACCAAGTATGCTTCGGCATTCGCCTCGGCGTCTCTTCGACGCCGCCCAATATCGTCAAGGGCTTCTTTTCCAAGAGTTATCGATACCACCACAGTGAGGGGTACGATGTATGTAGAAAGGTATCCAATTCGTAAAGCGGGTATGATCTGAGACAGAGCGACGAGTAAGAAGTACATGTTGTAGAAGAAAGAGAACTCATGATAGAGTGTTCTCGGCAGAAAGCTCCAAGGGGTATATTTTGCATTGGAAATGGCATTCGGGGGAAACTTCGTGGGCTGGCGTAAACCGACGGCCACCGTCCTGTTCGACGCTGGATCGTGCTCGGGAGCTTCCTCGTCTTCGGGGTCAAACGAGGCGTCAAAGCCAGGCGAAGGAGCGGACCAAGCCTTCCACAGCCTGGAGGCGGAAAGAAACTTGGGGTATGTGTTTGTTGTCGCCTTGCTCCACTTCCGTCCCTGAGTAGCTGACAACAATAACGGGTCACCATCTGCTGCTCCTAAGCTCCCAGCCGAGCTCTGTTTCGTGTCTTCATCTTGCAGCAAGCCCTGAAGATCCTCCGGATAGGTAGCCGAGCCGCCACGATTGTCTCCGTAGATTGCAGCCGTACGCGTTCTTCCGGCCCTAAGGTTTCGCAGAGGGATTCGCGACCCTAACGCTGGAAACCTGCTCGAGCGCTCCGTTGATGTCCGATATGAGAGGTCTATGCCGGGGGAAGTGCTCCGCTGATGACCGAGCTCCTGCAACTCGAGGTCCACATCAGAGTCTGAGTCGTCACCGGAATGGCCATCTGGCGCATTCGGTTGGTGGTATAGATGCGGCTGTGACATGCCGCATGGTTGGTACGTCTGGCGCGGACGAAGGAAAGCGACTTCACAGACCAGTCGAGAAGGCTTTCCGGAGTTGTCGGCTCCCTGCGTGTAACTGTAGCATGACTGAGATGTGGTGACTGTAGCTTCAATAACGACGCGCCATCAGTGGACATGTGGACTTTCGTTTACCCGAAGTTGTGCCGATCTACAACGTATGCCCAAGTTCGTCGACATGCTGTCCAAAAGAACAACCGAGCCCAGCACGACTCCCAGCTGCGATCCCTTCAGTCTTCGTCACTGTTCACGCCATTTCCATGTATTAATAGAGCTCGATCGTCTAATTCCTTTCTTTTGGACCGCCTGTCTACCTCTCCTGTTGTTGCGGTAAGTTTCGTGCCCATCTGCATCCTGTAAGGGACCGCCGATGAGCGAAGTTCACAGGCTAAATCGAACCATGTCACAGCCTTTTTGCATGTCTCTTCGACCGAACTCGACGTGATGGGAAGCGACTATAATGGGTACGAAGATGGTCGTACGTCATGGAATCCTGCGTTGAGACCGGACAAACTCGCAGAGCGCGAAACTCTGGCATCTACGGACGATGAAGGTCGCCACTCAGTCCTCGGACCCAACGAACCTTCATCGCAACATCCACAAAATCCACACGAGGACTCCTCCGATCCGCAGTTAACCGAAGACGATGAGTTTGGGCGCAGCGACAGCGCAACTAATGATGCATCTCTCCGTGGCCAGTACGAGACCCCGAATCATCTCGGGGGCAGTTCATTCAGTGCGCAAGGGACAGAGTTTGGGAAGGATGCAGCAGACCTCGATCCGTCTCAGTCATCGTACGGAGATTCTAGCCGCCAAATGTCCGCGTGGGATGAGATTATCGAAGCGCCCGAGCACCACGAGTTTCCCAGCGGGAGCCACTTCAACCACATCAGCGGAAGCGGCGATGAACCTGTCAACGAGTCAAATCCGTGGGCGTCTGTTGGAGAGCATGTCGAGGAAGTCAGCCAGCCTTTTGCACCGAACGGCGCCCTGGTTGGATCTGACGTATCCTCGGCATCGTCCCATAAACCTACTGCGTCCAGCGCTGTAGAGTCAGCATCTGAGTTGGATGAGTGGCCAGACTCAGGTCTAGGCTTCAACGTCGACGCCGCCTCTGCCACCATGTCTCAGAACCTTGAGACGAGTACGCCAACTGCAGCATCTCACGAAGAGTCGACTTCGCAGGTCGGAAAAGACACGGGCCCGGCATCCACCGATGAAGACCTTGCCGCAATGTGGGAGGCTGCGCTAGCAGAGGACGACTTTGCGGAAGGAGCTGATCATATCGACTCCGGAAGTTTTTTCCCCGACGATGGTGAGGGGTTTCTCGACGAGGCGATAGAGGACTCGGTGCCATTTCAACTGCTGGCGGCTGGCGACTCAAAGTATCAAGCTTCTACCGAGAGCGCTGGAGATTTTGCACAGCAGCTGTCCGCTTACCAACTGAATGACGCTCAAGGAGCACCGAGCGCGAATCGGTATCGGCCATCAATGCACAACCGGCAATCTCTTCCAAATCCACAAATGCAGTTCCAAGAGTCAGACTCGCGACCAGCACAAGCCTCGCGGGCGGAAAGTTTCGCGGACAAATCGAAAGGAGGTTACGCCTCTCCATATGATTTACCCGTCGACATCACACAAACCCGGAAGCGGTCGAGTGCGCAACCGCTCGTCTCGCATTTCAACCAGCCTGCAGCGCCACCTCGCAGCAGTAGCATGTACTCTGCTACACCTCTCAGTCCGTCTACTTTGCAACATTCTCCCCCGAGCCTCTCTCCGTCCGCTACATTTCCCCAGTCTGACCATATCTCTCAATCTTTCCCTGCGCCCAACCCGGGAACCAGTTCGCCATCATCATCGCAACCTCCTTCGAGAAAAGCCTCGAGCGACTTCTTTGCAGATCTACCCTTCACCAACAAGCCGCGTCCGTCGGTGGCCCAGGCTAGATATGTTTCTCAGGGAGCCGCTCCTATTCCTCCTCCGACGCGCCCGTCCCCTCCCGCGCTCGCGGCAGCAATGCCAGAGCAGCGACGAGTATCCGAGCCGAGCACTGTGACACTTGCCTCTCAGCTCAGACTGCCTGAGCGATTGCCCCCTTTTGCCGAACAGGGCCCGTCGCTACCCCGTCCTCCTGCAACACATGGTCATCAAGCCCCGTCCAGATACTCCCCCGCCCCTGCACCAGGTCCGGTATCTAAAGGAACAAGATACTCGCCCGCGCCTCCAGCTCCTCAGACTCATGCAACTGCTGGACCACCTCAAGCTCGATATGCTCCCGCGTCAAGTGGATATTCGGTGGCGCAAGCACTCTCATACGCTCCGAGGACGTCAAGCCCGTTGGCGCATCACTCTTCCGTACAGCAGCCCCTTGCAGCCGCCCCTCCGCCTCATCCGACGCAATCGGCCCCGGCGGCTTCTAATCACTCCTCTCAGCAGCCTTCACAGGGGAATTTCCCTCATCAACGACCTGAAGCAATCGGAGACCCGCTGCTCGAAAATAGCAAGGTCACGGCATCCCGGAGTACCCCACCCCCGAGGAGCAAGCCGCCATCGTTAATAGGATCGCCGCGGCAGCCTCAGCAGCCTCAGCAGCCACCCCATATGGCACAGACATCTGAGGATGTTTCGCAGCCGCGTGCATCGGATCTGCCTTACTCTCCGCCTCGAAGATCTCGCACACAGTCCCCCGGCATTGCGACTAAGATTGCTCACAAAGTCGTGCTGTCCAACGAGCGAATTCTTCCTCCCACGCATCCTTCGCCTCATAGTGTGGTCGGGGCCGTTCAAAATGCCGGCGCGGTGCTCGGTCACCGACGTACTGCCACTACCGATCTTCAATTCATTACGCCTCAGGACGAGCGAGCGGCCGACCACCTTGAGAGATGGAAGGGATATCCGATCTTCAAGTGGGGCATGGGTGGTGCGCTTGTCTACTCGTTTCCCAAGCAGATTCCTCGGTACGGAAGTGGCCATGCCTTTCCGATGATCAAATGCAGTCCAGGAGAGCTCGCAGTACATAGTGCTAAAACTGTCTGTCCACTCTCGGAGTCGATCGCTCGATTTCCTGGTCCCCTAAAAGGAAAAAGCAAGAAGAAAGAAGTAAGCGCATGGCTAAGTGCATGTATCAGGGTAATGGAGGATGATCTGCACACTCAGAGATTAGACGATCCGCTGCCCCAAGAGCTTCGCACGAAGCTGGATGAGAAAGCCCTTTTATGGAAAGTCATGCTCATACTGGTCGATCATGACGGTACGCTGGACGGCAATCCTGCCGCTGTCAAGGCCGTTCATGATCTACTGGCAACAGCGAGCGATTCCGGCGAGGCCAACTCAGCTCCTCTCACCAACGGCGCGGCACAAGAACCGTTGGGTCCAGCAAGCGGCGTGAAAGCGCTATCTGAGCCTTCAGATCCGCAAGCTCTGAGCACCGTCCGCAATCTACTCCTACAGGGAGATCGGGAGAAGGCCGTATGGTGTGCTGCAGATCAACGGATGTGGGGCCATGCAATGCTGATATCTTCCACTCTGACCAAAGACGTTTGGAAGCAAGTCATCCAGGAGTTCGTCCGTAAGGAAGTGAAGATTACCGGCAGTTCAACAGACTCGTTGGCAGCACTATATCAAACCTTCGCTGGCAACTGGGAAGAAAGCATCGACGAGCTGGTGCCTCCTTCTGCTAGGGCAGGCTTCCAGATGGTAAGTCTGGACGAGGGAATCAATTCTAAGAGAAATTCCTTGGAGGGACTCGATAGCTGGCGCGAAACCCTATCTCTGATCCTTAACAATCGAAGTGCCGATGATCTGAAAGCGCTGGCGACTCTCGGAAGACTTCTTGCAAGCTATGGGAGAATCGAAGCCGCTCACATTTGTTACCTCTTCGCAGGACCGGCTTGCTACTTTGGCGGTTCAGATGATCCCCAGTCGAACATTGCTCTCATTGGAGCCGACCACATCAATCAACCTCTGGACTACGATCGAGACTTGGAATCTGTTCTGCTGACTGAGGTTTACGAGTACGCCATGTCGCTTTCGTCTGCCGGTCCTCAGTCGCCAATGCCACATTTGCAGTCGCATAAGTTCCACCACGCCATCTGCTTGGCAGAGTATGGCCTGCGCAGTGAGGCGCAGGCTTATTGCGACGCAATCGCCGCCTCAATAAAATCCAACTCTCGACCGTCGGCGTACTACCACCCTAACCTGCTGTCGCAGCTCGATGAACTCACTAAGAGGCTGTCACAGTCGCCAAAGGACGGTTCCTCATGGATGTCGAAACCGAGTATGGAGAAGGTGTCTGGAACTGTATGGGCAAAGTTTAACAGCTTCATCGCCGGAGAGGAAGCAGACGCTGCAGCCACAGCGTCGGCCCAAGGCGCCACGACTGAGGCTGGACCCTTTGCACAGGTGGCTGGTACACCTACGATGAGTCCCACAACCACAGATCCCAACATGCATGGGCTGTATGCTGGAAACCAACCTTCGCCACTGCCGGCGTTGTCTCAAGCCAATTCGAGATATGCTCCGCAAAACAGTAGTCAGGTCGGAGCGGGTCTTTACCAACCTCAAAGAGAAAGTCCGCTTCTCCGAAATGGTTCACCCACAAACACTGCGCCTAGCATCTACAGTCCTCGCTCCGGTAGTGACAGCCATTCGCAGAACGTCTTGTCGTCACCTTACGCCCCAGCCGACCAGCAGCACCCGGCATGGCAGCCCTTTCCCAATACGGGTGCGCCATATGGAAGTATCCCGAATCAATCCGAAGCTCTTTCCAGCACCCCTCTCAATCTCCCAAGCCAGATCTCGCAGGCCCCGCCGCTGGAGCAAAGTCGCAGTTATGGTTTTCCCTCGACGCTTGACAGTGCGCCCGAGGGAACGGCGCCGGACAACATGGTCAAGCAACCTCCCCGGCCCTATTATGGCTCCATGAATACTGCTCCAACACGACTGGGCGAACAAGCCTTCAGTGACAATACGTCCGCGAAACTCGAGGACCGCGAGAGCGACGTTTACCAGCCACCTGCATCGTCCTATGAAGCTCCTAGCTACGAGCCCTATGTTCCAGACTCCGCCACAGGGGACGAATCAGAGGATCCGCCGATGAAAAAGAAAAACACTTTCATGGACGATGACGACAATGATGAGCTGGAGCGACGGGCAGCTGAGCTAAAGAAGCAGCAGAAAGCACAAGCGGACCGGGAAGCCGATGAGGCTTTCAAAAAGGCCGCCGAAGCTGACGGTAAGAAAGAAACTGATGCTCACACCAATAAAAGCTAACAGTTGTTTCTCGTAGCTGCAAAATCTACCAATGCCGGCCGTGATAAGAAGGGTTGGCTCGGAGGCTGGTTCAAGCGCGAAAGCAATCCCTCCCCGGGACCCGTCAGAGCCAAGCTGGGCGAGGAAAGCTCATTCTATTATGACCCGGAACTGAAGAAATGGGTGAATAAGAAGGGCGGACCGACCGCGAGCACTCCGACCGCCACTCCACCACCACCCAAAGGTCCGCCGTCTCGGCCGGCCAGTGCTGCTTCGAACCCTTCTTTGGCGCCACCACCACCACCGAATGCCAATTCGCGACCATCATCGTCCGGCCGAGCCGAGTCTCTGGGTCCGCCCCCTGGAGCAGTGACGCCAGCCCGGAGTGTATCGCCTGCAGATGAATTACCCCCCCGCCCGGCAGCTTCTGCAAGCGCGCCACCTGTTCAGCCACCGTCACGACCGACGACCGCGCTGAGCACGGCTAGCTCCATAGATGACCTACTGGGTACGGCTGGGCCGCGGAAAGGGGGGACGATGAAGAAGGGGAAGAAAGGGAGGGGTTATGTGGACGTCATGGCGGCGAAGTGATTATCCTCTGGGCGCTGAAAAGAGCCAGAAACAGCGTTGTTTTATAATTCTTGTACATTTATACCAGTGCCGGCGCTGTTGGCTAGCTGTGCCCTAATTGGAGCGTTCGCGTGAGAAGAGACGGGGAGTTGGGACCCTCACGCCTGTATTGTTAGAAGGGCCGTCGCATTTGCGTTAAACGGCCACAATCTTGTATTTTCGCAGAAACACGATAAATTTGAGGGCTACATTATTGCATGATTCTTGAATCCGGATATTCTAGCTGGGAGAAGCTAATATGAAGAGATGGTTGTTGAAAAGACTACGAGCGGCTATTCACGCTTTGAATGCCTTTATCCAAAATGTCAAATTCAATGCCGGCATGGTAACCTGTTGGCATCGCCCAGGGTGCAAACACCAGTCTCATCCACCTCCTCCACTTGACGAGGTCAGGCGACTCACCATCCCGAGCGCGGCTCTCGTCGCGGGACGCGTCGACCCTGTCCGCATAAAGAGGCGCCTTGATCAAGGCGATTCGACAGGATATCTGGTTAGTCCAGGTCAGACCCAGAGAAGGCGTCTTGAGGCTTTCTGCCCTAAGGGTTGTACGTGAAGCCGGTGGCAAATCTCCCCAGCCGGTGAACCAGCGCTGCTGGTGGTCCAACGTCAACGTTTCCGCAGTTGATGCATTTGCAAAAGCTGAGGTACCACCATTGACAAATGCGTGTCGAGTGTCAAGGTGTGCAGCAGGTGGAGAGGGTGGAGTTGAGGCGGACAGCGGCGGAGGCTGGGGAGACAACTTTGCCTCCAAGGTCTGCTCGTCTCGTCCATCCCTGGACAACACCACTGCCTCACTCGACCGGGCCGTAACCGGCGAGAATCGGTCTGCAACCTGATTCGTCACGACGAGCACGACGTTGAACGTCCGCGCAATGTCGCGCAAGACCGCACCGAGACGAACGAGCTCCGCACTGCGTCTCGCCATCGCCACCGCCCGCTTGGCCCCCGTGAGCGGGTCGAACTCGGCGCGGAAGTTCGCGGCGACGGAGTCGAGTACGACGAGGCCGACGCGGTGGCGCTCGATGGCGACGGGCAGCTGGTAGCGCAGAATGTGGTCCTGGCTTTCGAGATCTTGCGTCTGGATGCTGAGGATCCGTGAGAGGGACGGTCTCTCTGCGGGTGCGAGGGCGTTGAGATGCGGATGTGTCGACAGGATCTGGGAGAGTCGGGCTGTGGGGAGGGGAGACTCGGTGGAGATGTAGAGTGCTGCTCTATCCAGGCCGTGAGGAGGACTGAGTTGAACCGCTAGGAGGAGCGTGAGAAGGAATTGGGTTTTGCCGGCACCGCTTCACGAGAGAGACGGGTCAGAATTGGTCCATTGAATATGTCAGGACAGCACCTCTCACCTTTCCCCAGTAATCTCAACTATATAACCAGTTGGGATCCCACCACCCAAAGCCGCATCCAGTTCGTCGTCTAGAGTGCTCACGGTCTCCCATTTCCTGAGCGCGTCACCATTGACGGCCTTGACGGCGGCAACACCCTCTTTCGCAGCCGCCGCATCATCGAGCTGGTCGACACTCGGTCTGGTGTGGAGTTGGTCGTGTAAGGCCTCGATCAGGGCCTGGGTGAGCGCACACACGTCGCCAACGGGCAGCTGCGTCCGCTTTGCTACCTCGACTGCATCGAGAACGAGCAAATCCGCGGTCGTCAGCAGGTTTCTCTCGAGCGATGGCAGCAAGTTGTGGTAGTGCGCGGGAAAGTCTGGCAGGATGGCGAGGAGGTCGGTCATGGGCCGAAGCTCGAGGCGACGCTCAAGAGCTTGTCCGGGTCGCCGCCGAGTGGATTGACAGCCTGCATGTTCCCGCTGGGAATCTCGGTGTCACAGATATCGTAAGGCCAGTCGCTTCGATGCTCCTCGTCTGCAAGTTTTGGTGTTGCTGCAGACAAGACGAGGGCGCTGGTACCTGCAAGTAAAAAGCCTGACTCACGAGATGTCGACGTCGCTAGCGGGAGGTATTGCTACGAAATCACCAATTCTACCTACCTAGGTATGTAGTTATGTGGACTCCACGATACGGTCTGTTATCCAGCGCCTCGGTGATGTCTCACTGGCCTCCATATGTGCCTCTTAGGATGCTACCGGCATTTTGTCTCGCATGCGAACTTGTTACTGTTGTTGGCAGATGCTGAATCAGATTCCACCGTACATGTCACCCCGGACCTACATATACATAACCGCGGATCCTTAAGAACTACATCAACGGCGCCCTATGCCTAGATCTTACCGCAGCGTTGATAACGACATCTTATCGGTTGGCTGGGCTAGACTTAGTCGCCGCTAACACTCAAGTGCTGACGCTGCAGACAGAGAGACGATCACTGCGGGTCGGCGTTTCTATCATGTGGAAAAGCCCCGCAGAAGCTCAAGCGGCAGCTGCCCGCGGGCGTGGGCACGAATGACCGCATGCCCCACCGACCATCACCAGCCCGAGGTCACATTCCACAACGCCTTCCTCGGTGCCTGGCTATAAGAGTCCTTTTGCAGAAAACCGCGAGTTGATATCTTCAGAACACATGTGCTCGTACCTCAGTCAGACTCTACCCAGGCCGGCTCGTGATCGCGCTCTATCCGATGCCTGGAGGATGCCGCAATTCTAGACATGACGGTCCTTGCTCGTGATATCTCGGAGAAGCTATTATCTCTATCTTATATTCCAAGGTTTGCGTTGTAACGAAGCTGCGCGGTAAGCATATAGTGAGTCTCTCGTACACTTCTATCTGTCGTCATGCTTTTCGCTTGCTTTGACGCATATACACACGCCTCGCAATATCGCTCTCGAAGTTGTGGAGTTTCAAGTCAGCCTTGGTGATATCACAACGCCTTCTGCAGCCGTTCTTTCTCAGTCTTGCCTGCCGGCTGACGCTGCGAGGCAGCCGAACAGCACCTCTGCACCTTTGAGATGCCCTCATCGACGAACGACACCGATGGAACGGCCCAGCGTGGCCAAGCAGGCGTCATCAAGGAGGACAGATCGCTCGGATTTGCGAAGGAGCTGGCACCATCGGCCACCGAGGTCGAGAGCAACCCCATGGCGTCCAGCGATTCCAACCCATCCAAACCGGGTGTGACTTTCGCGTCCGAGAACAAGCTCCCGAAGCTACCTATACCCGACCTCGAGGCCACCTGCAAGCGGTATGAGGATGCGCTTCTGCCGTTGCAGTCGTCCAAAGAGCACAGAGACACCATACAAGCGGTTGAAGAATTCCTGAGGTCGGACGGACCCAAGCTGCAACAGAAACTCAAGCAGTATGCCGGAGGAAAGTCGAGCTACATTGAACAATTTTGTCAGTCCAGTCGCTTCATGGCGTGTTTGATATCAGCGACCTCGGGAGCATGCATCATTGCTTACTGATGCAGGGTACGATTCGTATCTGAATTTCGATAATCCGGTCGTCCTGAACCTGAATCCATTCTTTCTCCTCGAGGATGACCCGACTCCCGCCCGCAACGACCAGGTTACCAGGGCGGCATCCCTCGTTGTTTCTGCACTGTCTTTCGTTCGAGCCGTTCGCAAAGAGGAGCTGCCCCCGGATACGTTGAAAGGCCAGCCGCTGTGCATGTACCAATACTCCCGCTTGTTCGGCACGGCCAGAATACCTACGGAGAACGGGTGCCAGATCGGCCAGGACCCGAGTGCGAAACACATCGTTGTCCTCTGCTTCGGTCAGTTCTATTGGTTCGACGTTCTCGACGACAACTCCGACCTGATCATGTCCGAGAAGGATGTGGCCCTGAACTTGCAGGCCATTATTGGTGATGCCGAGCAGACGCCCATCCAGGAGGCCGCAAAGAGCGCTCTCGGCGTGCTGAGCACCGAGAACAGGAAAATATGGTCTGGTCTGCGGGACGTTTTGTCCAGAGAGGAAGGGTCGAATAATTCAGATTGCCTCAATATCGTGGATTCGGCGCTCTTCGTCCTCTGCCTTGACTACACAGAACCCATTACCGGGGCGGAGCTATGCATGAACATGCTGTGCGGTTCCAGTAAGGTCGAGCGAGGTGTCCAGGTCGGCACGTGTACGAATAGGTGGTACGACAAGCTGCAGATTATCGTCTGCAAGAACGGAAGTGCCGGCATCAACTTCGAGCATACCGGCGTTGACGGGCACACGGTCCTACGCTTCGCCAGTGACGTCTATACGGACACCATCCTTCGTTTTGCGCGATCGATCACCGGACAGGCTCCCAGCCTGTGGGCTTCCATGAGTCCCGACCCGTCGAAGAGAGACCCCGACAGCTTCGGTGAGGTTAGCACAACACCGCGGAAGTTGGAGTGGGACATGTCACCCGAACTGAGTACCGCTCTTCGTTTCGCTGAGACGCGATTAGCCGACCTCATCCAGCAGAATGAATTCGAGACGCTGGAGTTCATGGGTTACGGGAAGAACTTTATGACTTCGATGGGCTTTTCGCCGGACGCGTACGTGCAGATGGCGTTTCAGGCGGCCTACTATGGTCTGTATGGCAGGATAGAGTGCGTCTACGAGCCCGCGATGACAAAGGTCTTCTATCACGGCCGGACCGAGGCCATCAGGTCCGTCACCACCGAGTCCGTTGAATTCGTGCGCACTTTCTGGGGCGAGAATCCGCCAGCCCGGAAGATTGACGCTCTGAAGAAGGCTTGCCAGAGGCATGTCGAGATAACCAAGCAATGTGCAAAGGCTGAAGGGCAGGATCGCCACCTTTATGCCTTGTACTGCATTTGGCAGCGAAGTGTCGACAGTGACAGGCTTGATTCGGGATCAGAGGATTCGTCAGATTCTCGTGTTCCTGATGGCCTGAACGGAGTAGCGGGCGTTGCCTCACCAGTGAGGTCACTGTCCCCGTCAGAAGAAAGTGCGAGCTCTGGCACATCTCCTCGAGCCAGAGCCGCGAGCCATGCGATGCCCTCCATCTTCGCAGATTCGGGCTGGGATAAGCTGAACAACACCATCCTATCAACGTCCAACTGCGGCAACCCATGTCTTCGCCAGTTCGGTTTCGGGCCGACATCAGCCGACGGATTCGGTATTGGGTACATTATCAAAGATGGGTCGGTATCAATCTGCGCATCGTCCAAGCACCGCCAGACCAAACGCTACATTGACGCGATCGAGTCGTATTTCCTCGAGCTGCGCAAGCTCCTGCGTCAGCTCGAGAAGCACGGCGCTTCGGAAGACAAGAACGCAAGCCGCGCGAGAGAAGCGGAGAAGCTGCCCAGCGGGCACGCCAAGAGTAGAGGCCGCTTGATAAAGGGCGATGGCAAAGGCCAACAGACTCCTCTTGAAGAGAATATGATCGAGAGTGACGGAGAAGATCTCGGTGGATGTATGCTTGCCTCACCCTGCCCCGACCGCGTGATTGATTCTCACATCCGACCCCGGTCCCTTGCACCTTCAAACCTCAACACCTTATCAGCAATATCCCCTGCACCCGAGCAAGACAGACAACTCCACGTACATTCTCCACAACACCGTCTGCACACAATTATGTATTTGTCCCGTCTCCGTTCCATTGGTGCAAGGCTTTGGCCGACAGTTCCCTTTCCCACCAAGCAGCCCCACCCTTGTCGCTCATGTTGCGTTTATGCTAATGGTTATATCTCTGCGCAGACGGCTTCTTCGACGCGGGCTTGCTCATGTCCGCACTCAAAGCGAAAGATGGCGACGATGACGACAAAGAGTCCGCCAGGAAGGCGGCGGCTGCCAGGAAGCATGTGGGCAAGAAATTACGTCTGAACGAGTATTGAAGTAAGGAAAGCTGGATCCCTACAAACTTTGAGATGTATCGCATTGTAATCTTATGTATGACTGGCATATTAAGGAGTTTTCTCAAGTGAGGTGTGGGCACGCATAGAGCAAGCTTCCATCCGTTATCGCTGACATCTGGAACTCATGTAAATGATGTACATACATATATCGTACAACAATCTCTTCGTGTCGTTAGCGATGTTCAGAGGACCGTCTTTCTGTAGCTTTTCCTGATTAGTGGCCATCCTGGATACGCGGCCATAGCCTGCACAATCGGATTGAGCACCTCGGGTGGGGAAATTCGACCCTTAAGTGAATGGGTTGCGCCAAGGTGGAATATGAATCCAGCAAACATCTCACCCAAGAAACCTGCGGTGACAGCTGCATGTTGAGCAACTCATTTCCTTCCTACTACAATGCTGTATAGGGACACCGGAATGAAAAGGGAGAAAAGGACCACTCGGGATTTTGTTTCTTTTATTGCGGGTAATGTGCGTAGATCTGTTTCTTCCTTAAGTGAACAGGAGTTTCCCCTTCTGGTGTATCGGGTATCACTTTCTCCAATTTCTGATCGGTGATATTAGCACTGCCGACACAAGGGCAAGGGCGAGATAGACACATACTAGCTTGTCGTATACACACTTGTTCAACGCCCTCTCCGCTCTCCGGCATTGCCATAATTGCTGGTTGTTGTTGTCCAGACACTTCCAATGCAACCTGAATTCCTCTAGGCAATGCTTGTTGAGATCGTCAATGCTGAGGAACCCATCCCGAGACCGTCAGCTTATATCCGGATGTGATGATAACCGCAGGCCAGGAGGAGATAATGGAGGAGCCATACATGCTAGCAGCACATCTCGTCACTTTCCGGCCTTCCCTCATGCAATCCAGCTCGCCCCGGCCATTGGCGTCCGTCTTGCACACCATGTAGTCGTCATTGTAGGGTTTGCAGCGGGCACCTATGAAGAACGATGCGCTTAATAGCGGTGCGGAGCTGGCTCCAATCTCCTGGACTTTGGGGATGCTGTCCGGCAACGGAGAAGTGTCGATGAGCACCTTCCGATTGAACCTGGCGCGTGAAGTCTTTAGTCATGGTTCTCGGCACAGGTAATAGCACGCGTCAAGCAATTGCTTACTGTGGCTGCCTTGTGGACATGGTGATGTGTAGTCTGTATATTGAATTGAGATCATACGCAGTGCCGTTGCAAGACGTCCAGCCCTACGTCCGGCGGGAAGCGGGTGTGAAGTTGGTACCGAGCTGTGAGTGGCCAGAAATTGCTTTGTGCCTGAGCATCGCTGTATCACGAAAACATTCAGACACGTCCCGTCAACCCACCAGCAACATCCTCATCGATCACATCGGCATCAAGACTACCTTGCAGAGATGTTTGCACCCACTATTAATGTGCAACGGCCGCAACAGACCTCCAGCTTCTTTGGGCCCTCGTTGAACACCAATAACAACACCCAGCCTAAGCTGAGCCTCTTTGACACCTCCACTGCGCAGGCAACGCAGCCGCAACAGCAGCAGCTGGGAACAGTAAGTAGCCTTTGGCGCTTTCGGGTTCTAACGAAGGCTTACATTCATCGTAGCAGACTGGTAGCTTTCTGGGACAACCGCAACCTCAACAGCAAAGTCAAGGTCTCTTTGCAGGACTAGGTGCCGGAACACAAACCCAGCAACCGTTCGGATCCTCGCTGCTGGGCTCGCAGCAACAGCAACAGCAGCAGCAGCAGCCACAGCAGCAGTTTCGCTCAAGCGCTCCAATATGGCAGCCTGGCGCCAGTATATCTCCACGTATGAGTTCCCAACTACCATCACAGGTCGGTATTCTTAGTCGCTGATGCCGTCAAAACAGGCGAGAAGTCTATCCCCGAGCAGATGCAGATCGTCCTCGGAAAATGGTCACCTGAGTCGGCAAACTGTCTCTTTCAGTACTACTTCTACAATCATGTCCAGCCCGAGCATGTACCATACTATGGTCCGGCCCCGGATGAGGACGAGAAGAAATGGGAGGAAGCACTTTCGCGGAAACCAAGCGAAGGATCGATTCCTGTCCTTGCCAAAGGCTTCTCCGCGCTGGCGCAGCGGCTGCGTACGCAAGTGCAAGCCGTCAACGCCTTGCAGGTCCGACTGCACGAGATCAACACCAGCCTCACAGCCATGATGCAGAACCACGACCTGGTCATCTCCGTTCGCGCAGCCGACGCAAAGCGCAGGCACACCGTGCTCGGCCAGCGCTGCCTCAGCCTCGCCAGCAAAGTCCAGGTGCTCAGGAACAGAGGCTACGTGATGGACAGTGCGGAGGAGGAGCTGAAGAAGAAGCTCACGCAGCTGGAGCGTGGCGTCTTCGATCCCGGCTTCAGCGGGCGGGCGGAGGAGATCTGGGCGCGGATGATGGGCGTTCGTGAGAGAGCGAGGCTGATTAGAGAGGAGTACGAGAGGGTGGGGAGTGGGTCGGCAAACGGGCAGGATAACGGCATCGACGAGGAGATTCTGAAGAAGACGAAGCAGGTGAGACGCGCAGTTTGGTCAACGATCGCGTGCGGCATCGCTGACTTGAAAGCAGATACTGCAGGACTACGACTCACAGCTCGCGCACCTCAAAAAGGAGTTGGATCTGATCCAGAAAGACTTTGCAGACTGGCAGGAGGCCATG
>QQTW01000569.1_pt1 | contig 23445 bp, 17 predicted proteins | sample 1904831 | NCBI WGS metagenome assembly QQTW01 (sample SAMN09435610, study PRJNA476489) | Subsurface metagenome, whole genome shotgun sequencing project. | reverse complement strand
GGGGGGGGGGGGAGGTGGGGGAGTTATTAGTTTTTGTACTAGATCAGCTGCGTGTTGCTCTAATACCTCGATTACATCACCGATGATACGACAGGAGTAAAGTGCATCGCGCTCGTCGTCGGGTGCAAAGCTTGGCGTGAGTAAAAACTGACTGCTTAAATCTGCTGTCAGAGGGTCGAAATCTAACCCCCAATCTTGAGCCAAGGCACGAGTCAGTCCTATGTGCCCATTACTGGGATGACGGGCGATCGCAACAATCAAATCCCGCAACTGTCGCCCCAAGGGACACTGCCCCAGGATGTGAAGCCCATCGCGGATTTGGGCTTCTTTCAATTCACAGAGATACCCATCAGCACGGCTGAGAAATTCTGTAAAGGAGTTAGGTGATACATGTTGGGTAAGGAGTTCGGTTGCGACTCCCCACTCTCCTAGATCGCAGTGGAGGTGAGCTTGAAGTACCAGCGCCTGGATGCGATCGCATATCACCGGCAGTCGTGAAGGGTCTAAACTCTGAGCCTCGTAATACTCATCAATTAAGCCCTCAAGTTGTTGCAAGGGACCATAAAGTTCCGCCCTCGTCATCGGCGGCGTCAGGTGATCTAGAATCACAGCCTGAGCGCGACGCTTAGCTTGAGACCCCTCACCAGGATCATTGACTATAAACGGGTACAAATGAGGCACTGGACCAAGCGCCACTTCTGGATAACAGCAACTCGACAGAGCGACACTTTTACCCGGTAGCCACTCTAGATTCCCGTGTTTGCCTACATGAACCACCGCATCAGCGCCAAAGTGTTGCCTTATCCAGTAGTAAAAAGCTAAGTAAGCATGGGGAGGCTCTAAATCTGGAGCATGATAATTCAAAGCTGGGTCAATATCGTAGCCCCGCGCCGGTTGAATTCCCACAAACACATTGCCCAACTTAATCCCTGGAATCGCAAAACTCTCCTCCTCTGGAGGGTGGGCATCTTGCCCGCCAGGAGCAGTGCGGTTCGGTTCAGAAGGAGAACCCCAGCGCTCACCGATTCCCTGCTGCACCACCTGGGGTAACGTAGCGAAATATTCTTGATATTCCGACCAACTCAGTTGCTGTAGCACCGGTCGCAATTGAGCGCCTTCAGGGTCATTCGTCACCCCAGTGGTAAGGCGTTGAATCAGTTCATCACTCGTTTGCGGTAAATTTTCAACTCCATACCCGGCCAACTGCAACGCTTTAAGTATTTCTACACAGCTAGCTGGGGTATCCAGTCCGACGCCATTAGCAAGGCGTCCATCACGGTTAGGGTAGTTCGCTAAAATCAGAGCAATTCGCCGTTGGGCTGGTGGAGACGAGCGTAGTCGCACCCAGCGCAATGCTTGCTCGGCGACGAAGTCAACGCGATCGCTCACCGGCTCATAAACCACCACATCAGTTTCCAAGTCTGGATTTCGGGTTTGCACCGCCTTAAAGGAAACCGCACGGCTAATAATGCGCCCATCCACCTCCGGCAGAGCCACATTCATTCCTATATCGCGGGGTGAAAGCCCTTGGAACTGAGATGACCACGCATCAGCTGAACCGCCACTAAGGATAACCTGCAAGACGGGCACATCCAATTGTCGCCACAAATCGACCTGGGGTGTTTCAGTGTCCAACCGCGCGAGCGAAAAACTGGTTGTATTCAGCAGCACCTGAATTCCCTCTTGGTCTTTGGGCTGGAAATACGGCATCAGCTCAGTTTGCACATCCGGATCCCGCAGGGAAGATACAAAGACAGGTATCGGTTCTAAGTGTCTCTGAGCCAATGCTTGACAAAGTGCATCAATTGGTGTTATATTACCAGCTAGGTAATGAGCGCGATAGAACAGAATACCAACTTTTTGTTTCCCTATCTGTTGTTGCCAGGGATAGAGACCAACGCGCGGAACTGGTTGGGGTGGTGGTGGAGCATGGGCTGTTTTGAGGCAAATATTGGCGACAAACTGAAGGGCGTTGACAATATTTTCCACACCTCCTTCATTGAAGTAGCGCCACAGTTGGTTAACGGCTGATAGGGGGACTGTTGAGTGAGTGATTAAATCCGGGTCAAGCGCGTCATCCCCTGGCATGACAATCAGCGCTGCACCAGTACGCTGCACGGTTTCCTGCACCACTTCTAACCCGTAAGACCAGTAGGAACGTCCTCCCAACAGCCGTAGGATGATCACCTGAGCTTGCTCCAGAACTTGTTCAGCGTAAGTATCAATACTTAGCTGTTGCTGCAACTGCAAGAGGTTGGCAACCCGCAAGGCTGGAAAGTCAGGTGGTAATTTGGGGACTGCTGCTGCCAGGGTTTGAATGTCAGTATCAGCAGCAGTTAGAAATACCACGGGAGCCGGAGTTTGTTCAATAAAAATAACGCCTTCTGTCCCAGGGTTCCAGCCTCCCGGTGTTGCTGCTATACGATGCATAATTTTCTACAGGCTTAGACTGTGGATTAACCACAGTGAAAAACTTTCCTAGCTTAGCATCCTAATTCTTTTGCCATGTCAGCTGATTTCAGTAATGTTATTAAAGCTCTCCGTCACGGCTTGATTGTATCTTGTCAGGCTCCTGTTGATTCACCCTTACATGAGCCGGTGGTAATTGCGGCGATAGCCCAAGCCGCCATAAACCAAGGGGCAGTTGGTGTGCGGATTGATACCCCTGCTCATATCAGTGCGGTGCGACAACAAGTTAAAGCGCCGATAATTGGGCTGTGGAAGCAACAGCTACCCGGATATGATGTGTACATTACTCCCCAGTTTCACCATGCTGCGGCGATCGCTGAGGCTGGGGCAGACATCATCGCCATTGACGCTACCTTGAGGAACCGCCCTGGTGGTGAAACGGTTGTCTCCCTAATTGAACAGATTCACGGCGAATTGGGCAAGCGGGTAATGGCAGATGTGGATACAATTGAGGCAGCTGGAGCAGCTGCCGCCGCTGGAGCAGACCTTGTGGCAACCACCCTCTACGGCTACACTGCCCAAACGAACCATCTCTCTTTACCCGGCTTTGAACTCCTCACCCAATTGGTAAAACAACTAGATATTCCAGCAATTTGTGAAGGTGGGATTACCTCACCCCAGATGGCTCGTCATGCTTTAGATTTAGGAGCCTACGCCGTTGTCGTTGGCACAGCTATCACTGGTATCGACTACCAAGTCAGAGCTTATCAACAAGCTATCATCAGTTTAAACGCGAGAGGCGACTAGCCTGTTGCTGCTGCTCGCTGGTAGCCTGCCGCTTCAAGATCACCATTTCTTGACCCACTACTGGGCTGCGAGCCAGCAGGGTCCCAAGGTGGTCAGTAATTTCCAATTGGCTAAAATCAAATTCCCTAGCTCGCTCTAGCATCCGGGCTGCTAACTTGTCCTGCTGCGATTGTTGGAGGTTGTACCAATCATCACCGACTTTGATAGTTAGACGGCTGCCCTGGAAGTTAGCTTGAATCGACTGAATCAGCCCATCTGCGTAGCTATCAGTAATTTCAGCAACTTGATTTTCAATCGACGCAATCAAATTCTGCTCTGGCGTCAATTCCAAAGTTGGGGGTGGTGTTGGCTCTGGCTCTGGCGGTGGAGTAACCTCGATTGGTTGTGGCTCTGCCGGTGCTGTTAACTCCGGTGGAGTAATTATGTTTGCGAGAGGCACCGGATCAGAAGAAGGAACATTTGCCACATCTGGCGGCTTCCCCGGCAGGAGGGCTGAGGTTGTCCAAACCAGAATCACGGCAATTCCAGCAAGGACGCCAGTCAAAGCTGTATCCGATAGTTGTTGATTCAGGTTTTCCGGTAAAAGAGAGCGGATTTTCCCTAAGGCAGCACTCCACCCCAGCTGGAGCTTGTCCAAAAAACTTGGCTGGCGAGTCTCCCCACTTGACGGCAGTATACTTGCCGGAGGTTCTGTTTCCAGTTTTACCACCAACCCTTCTAACGCCCCTATTGTCCCTCGCAGAGCTTTGATACTCTGAGTCTTGAAAACTGACTGGGCTCGGTTCGAGGTTTTTTGAGAAGTCTGAGTTCCCTTCTCAACGGTGGTTTCTGACTGACCCGCTCCCGGTTCGGGGGAAAGCGGCGATTGTGATTTCGGCGGCTCCTGTGACATGAAATCTCCCTGGAGGGCAGCGAATTAGACTCAGATACGATTTTACAGACATCAAGTAAGAAAGCCCACCACTTTAACAAGGAGACAGGAGGGGAACCCAAGCAGTGAGGGCGTAGGTCTGATGGCGCGCCGTGTGGGAGCAAGGGGGTTAATTCCGCGAACGAAGCTTGGGGTTCCTATTGGAGTTGGGACCCCAAACAAACCTGGGCCTTGATCGCGTGGCTAGTCTTCGCTGCCTACCTCCATGCCCGCATCACCCGTGGCTCGGCGGCGGTCGGCAATTTTGGCGGCAACTGGATTTGTCGTGGTTTTGATTTGCTATCTCGGAGTCAATCTCCTAGGTAAGGGGCTGCATTCCTACGGTTGGTTTTTCTAAGCGTTTGTGTTACCAATCCTAAAAACATTGACAATTACTATGCATGACTAAAAATCCCTCAAAGTTCAACTTTGAATTTTGAGGGATTTTTACTTTGGTCTAGTTACAATCTGATTAGCTTTACTCTTTTAGCTTCCTCTATTGTTATAGACCTAAAAAGTTTGGAGTGCCATTGCCACCATTCCGGCCGACAGCAGGAATTACCAGTAAATCGTCTGTGGCTTTTCCATCCTGATCCTGACTAACGGATGTTTCGTTTCCTGGGTGTCCATTAGGGATGAATAGCTGTGGGTGGTCGAAAGGCGCTTTTTCATAACGAACTCGGTCATCGGTAAGTGCTTTCATAAAAGCTACCAGATCCTCCTTTTGCTGTTCGGTCAGATTCAGCACCGGGAGGGAAGGTCTTTGTGGATTGTCATCCCCCGCGCCCCGACTGTAGAAATCGACCACCTGCCGCAGAGTCGACATGCCACCATTGTGCATATAGGGGGCAGTAAGTTCTACGTTGCGGATTGTAGGTGCCTTAAAGACTCCATTTGCCAGCACAGGATCATTAGGACCAACCGTGATATTAGGCGCTGTGTTGAAGACCGTTTGGAATTGCCCTGCCTTGGCTATCACTGCCTCCGAGAGCGAGCGTGACGGATTCAAATTGTCCTGAGCGCCCACACCAAGGTCTTCCTGGTCAGCTCTGACACCAATACGGAAGAAGCCTGTGTCTTCGATTGGATTGCCAGGCGCTGGCGAACGTGTGAGTCTGCCGCTTGCATTCACATTTGACACTGAAGCAGCCGTGAATTCTGCTCCCTTATGGCAGGCTATGCAAGCACTGTTTAGGAAAATATTAAGACCATTCTGCTGTTGAGCTGTTAGAGCACCTGTTGATCCCTCTCTAAACCGATCAAAAGGTGTATCATTTGATACTAGCGTTGACTCGTACATCTGAACTGCGAGACCAAAGAAGAGCGGGAAGTTGTAATCCATCAGTGTGAACTGCTGGCTCTCCAATTGATTGGCATCTACGATTTCGTCTTCGTCTGCCTTTTTAGCATCATTTTTCTTGCTAAATGCAATGGTTCGCACATTGTTAGCATCGGTACTAACTGTAATTAGCTGATTAGATTTCCACCACTGCGGCTGGAAAGCTTTCTTAATCATTGCCTGATAGCTCGTGTTCAGACCTGGCTTAGACGCGTTACTTAAACCACCAAGGACGCTATCATCTGTAGCTATAAGCTGTTTGCCTAACGGTGTTAATCCGCGTAGCTTCTTACCAGTCTGCCTTAGTCGCTTCTTTCCTTTGCCCCCAGCTAACTTCCGGCTTAAATCATCGAATTCACGATCGGTGGCAGATTCTTCAACAGCACTCAGTGGCGGTCCTACCGCTTGTGAAGCTAGAGAAGAATTGTTGAGCCTAACTTGCACCTCTTTTAGCTGGTTTGGCTTATCTGCTTTTACGAGCTTAGCATTGGAGTCTCTCAACCCAAACGGGTTCACCCCGTTAAAAGTGTCCTGTGCTCGTCCGTCCCAGAAGTTGCGGAAGTTGAACACGGCGTTAATTACAGTCGGTGCATTGCGATCCGTTACCTGGCGGACATTCTTTCCACCCACGTTAAAAACATTATCAGGCTCTAGGGTTACGTTATCTTTATCGCTGCCAGGAGTAATACTATTGAATCTAGTAAGATGAACCCCCTGAGAGCCTGTAACGTCATTACTGTCCGCTACAACCTGTGAGGTACGAAGATTGGGATCTTGCAACTTGTGGAATGGGTACTCTGCTTGCTGTAGCTGGTGATTCAGCCCTAAAACGAACTTCTGATCAAACCCTGGGTGCAGCTGGTTCTTAGACCTGTTATCTGCCCCTGCATGGAAGTGGCAGGTAGCACATGACATCAAACCGTCGCTGCCAACCTGCATATCCCAAAAAAAAGGCTTTCCCCAAGGCTATTGTCGCTGTTTCGTCTTTTACAAACTCTGCCAGGTTACTAGGTTTTGGAATCGGTACAGTTTTTAGCGAAGGTGGAGGTGCTACCTGCGCTGATACTGTGTGTCCAGCTAAAATCACAGTCGTAACTAAGACTATGATTGCCATGCTGCTTTTCATTCGCTTCGGCAACCTTAATGCTAGCTGAGTAAATCCAGCTAGATTATCAGCTACAAAAGATCCAAAAGATTTAAGAATTTGTACTTTTTTTAGCATTCTTGATAAGGCTAGTCGGCTCAGATTAAGGAAGTTAAATTTAAACTTCCTACTCCTAACGTTATTTTGGTTTGACAAATCGACTGACCTAGGCAAGTCGCCAGGTTCATCGCCATAGTTGGTCTCGCTTTTTTGTCAGATCTCGCCTTCTGTGTAATTTAGAGACCTGAAGGCATGCTGATTATCTCTAAGAATAAATGAACAAAGAGACATAGCGTACCTATCTGCTGTGTAACATCGTAATTATACCGTGTAGAACATCGTAATTATACTGAGAAACTTGAGAACTGTTTGTAAATAATTATGAAGCAGCAATTTTGTTGCTAGTCAGTCGTCGAAGCATCAAACGAACCATTGCGATATAAATCATCGCCTCGCTGACTTCCTAATCCAGTTCATAATATGAACTCAAACGTCGATTCTGTGCTAGCCAACTAAAAGTACGCTCTACAACCCAGCGTAATGGTAAAATTTTGCAACTCTAAGCAAGCGCTGTCGTCCGTACTTGCGCTCTACCAATAATTCGTGGCGAGTAGACGAAACATACGTCTTGGTTAAAGGAAAGGACAGATACTTGTACCGAGGCGTCGATTCAGATGGAAATACTTTGGACTTCCGGATCACGGCGATCGCGATCTGGCGCTCTTGGGCCATTCGCTTCTTCCGCAAAGCTGCGGTCCACACCCAAGAACCTCGTGTAATTAATGGCTATAAGAATGCTGCTTATCCGAAAGCAATAGATGAACTCAAAGAAAAAGAAGAGTTGTATGATTGCAGGTGGAATTACGACAGAACAAATATCTCAATAATGTAGTTAGTCCACTTCTCACCACTTATTCCACTGCATAAACCTTTGATTTTCCGTCTTTTCGTTGATTTTATCTTTGGTTTTCAGCTTTTTGAATTATTAAGATGCGTTTTCCCTACTCTTCAGCCCTAATCTATCACTTCGCGCTTGATTTGATTACAAACCAGCAAGGCTACCCTCTTTTACTTTTTTCCCCAAATCAACATATCTGCTCGATCAACGGCAACTTTATCACCTACCGTTTTGATATAAACATTCTTCCCATAGCCGCAAATAACATCTTTAATTGGGATCCATATGCCGTCTTTTAACATGATAATGTCCATTGGAGCTCTAGAGTGGGGAGCAAGATTATTCGTGTGTGCCGACCAAACGTGCCATAGCTCCAAGATACTGGTGCAGAACATCTGGTATTTTTTAGGTATAGGGCGCTGTTTATAGCTATAAAAACCCTGATTCTGTGTACTTATATTTGAGAAAAAGCTGTTTGCAAACATGGCTTGGTGGATTAATTCCCAGTAGCGTGAACTGCGATTAACTAAAGCAGTGCGTGGGTTGTCAGTGAGTGTGGCTTTTAGAATTACCCCTTCTGTTTTTGCTATTAGCTGGATAGTATCCCCAACAGGTTCTGCTCTCAAGTTAGCGTTAGCCAGTAGGATGGCTTGACCTTGAACAAAGTTTTGAACCAAGGTTTGAATCAGAGCCATGTCATCTCTCAGGGTTATGATTTTCTCGCCTGCGCTAGTCTGTGGTGAGGAGTGCGCCTGCTTGGGCTTGTTGATGGCTCGGAAAACAAAAATAGTACCGATGATATTTTCTTTGCTATCCCTGATAGCTGCAGCACTGCCAGTAATCAGTATTGCTGTTCCTGCTTTAGCAAGCAGTGTAGTGTCCTCTGGCAAACTAACAACACCTTCATGAGTAGCGTTTATAACTGGTATAGCAGTAGTGTTACTTAAGCGGGTAGTTACGATATTAAATACATCTGTCAAATCGAGACCCAAAGCATCTTCCTGCTTCCAGCCCGTTAGTGCTTCGGCAAGGGTATTTATAAAGACTAAGGAGTTATTGTTATCAGTGGCAATCACAGCATCGCCAATACTTTTGAGTGTTGTGGCAAACCATTGTGCACTCGCTTTTACTTGCTTTTCCTTCTGATGCTTGTAGAGTGCCATCTCGATGGAAACTCTTAATTCTGTGTCTTCAAAAGGTTTCAATATATAGCCAAATGGTTCTGTTATCATTGCTCGTTCCAGCGTCTTGCTGTCTGCATAAGCAGTAAGATATATTACCGGGATGCTAAAATGAATCCGGATTTGTTCGGCAGTCTGCACGCCGTCCATGTCTCCTTTCAAGTTAATGTCCATTAGCACTAAATCCGGCTGAGTTTCTACTACTTTTTTAAGGGCTGCCTCACCAGAAGAAGCAATAGCAGACACAGTGTATCCCAAACTTTCTAGACTGCTTTTGATGTCCATGGCGACAATGCGTTCATCTTCAACAATCATAATTTTTGGCATTTTATTGACCTTATCCATATAATTTTATCCAGCAAATGTAATCCGAACTTCTGTTCCACCGTCTCCATTAATGGTGACGTTACCTTCTAACTGCTCCACTAAATTATTTACTAATTGCAATCCTAAGGTTTTGGGGTTTAAAAAGTCTAAATTGTTTGGTAAACCGACACCGTTATCACTAACAATCAATACAAACAGCTCATTATCAGAATAAAGTTCAATCCGAATTTCACCTTCACTGCCAGATGGGAATGCGTATTTCAAAGAATTTGAAATAAGTTCATTGATAATCAAACCACAGGGAACTGCTACATCAATTTCTAACAAAACATTTTCAACATTTATAATCGGCTTGACAGCGCTTAAGGTCAGTTCGTAGGAACGAAGCAGATTAGCTGTTAAAGTACTAATGTATTCAGCAAAGTTGACCCTCGATAAGTCGTTGGCTTGATATAGTTTTTCGTGAATAAGCGCCATTGCTCTAATACGACTTTGGCTTTCCTTAAACATCTCTATAGCTTGGACATCCTTGATGTAACCTGACTGTAGTTTGAGCAAACTAGAAATGATCTGCAAATTGTTTTTCACTCGGTGGTGAATCTCTTTCAATAGCACTTCTTTTTCTTTAAGAGATGCTTTGATTTGCTCTTGTGCCTGCTTGCGCTCGGTGATGTCTGCAAAGGTGCCGAGGATGCCTACAACATTTCCTTCTGAATCATGGAGTGGAACCTTGTTAGTGCCTAGCCAAGCCTGTTTACCATCAGCTCGGAGTAGGGGTTCAATAATATGATATTCGGGTGTATCCGTCTCCATGACTCGACGGTCAGACTCGCGAAAGAAGTCCGACTCCTCTTTCTTCCATGACAAGTCGTAGTCTGTCTTGCCAACGATATCATTTGGACTACCAACGCCTGCTACTTGTGCGAAGTTGCGATTGCAACCCAGGAAGACATAGTTCCTATCCTTCCAGAAAATGAATTGCGGGATGTTATCTATCACATACTGCAGCATCTGCTGTGACTCCCGCAGCGCCTCCTCCGTTCGCTTGCGTTGAATCACTGAACCCAATTGAGCCGCAACTGCTGAAATGCCCTCAACCAGTCGTATGTCTTCTTTGCAGGATTCAAACTTGAAAAATACGAGAACTGCCAGCACCTGCTCGTTGACGATCAAGGGAATTCCCAGTCCGGCTCTTAGTCCGCAGTCTCTAGCAATGTTAGCACGCCCAAAAAGGCTCTCTGGCTCCAGCGAAATATCCTGTTGCCACTCTGGCTGCTTCAAGAACCAGACACGTCCAGGAATCCCAGTGCCCGGTGGAAAGGTAAATTCCTCGCTCAATCTTCTAAATTTCTCAAGTAAGGGGAAGGTACGCCCACCTTTATCATTGCCACCACTGTACCAAGCCGAACTACACGTTAATACGCTTTCGTCAGGGCAAGGAATCCACGCTTCTCCATAATTCCAGCCCTTGGTTTCACACACCGTACGTAGGATAACCGTCAGAGCCTCGTCAAAATCTCCGCACTCACCAATTGCTAGCATCAGTGTTTGCAAGAGATTGACTTGTTCCTCCACCCGCTTGCGCTCGCTGATTTCACGATAAATGAAGTAGTAGACTGCTGCGAGGATGAAAAAAGTCAGGAAGATGCCACTGCAGAAGGTAATAATTATGTTACGGGCACTTGCTTCTGCTAACAGCGAAGAGCGAGTCGATAACACATTCTCCGCTTTCTCCATCTCACGGATCACCTGCCGGATATTATCCATCAGATCTTTTCCTCTACCTGTCAGGACTAACTGCTTTGCGGTCTCTAATCCCTCGTTCTTACGCACGTCAACTATCTGTTTGCTCACGGCAAGTCTTTGGGCAATCAGCGGCTCAAGGGTATCGAGCCGCCGCTGCTGGTTTGGATTAGCTGTAGTTAATCTCCTGAGATCCTTAAGTTGTTGGTCAACCACCTCAATGGCAGCGTAATATGGTTCCAAATAAGGTTCTTGTCCGGTTATCAGGTAGCCGCGCTGCCCACTCTCAGCATCCTTGAGGTGGGAGAGTAATTCTTCGAGCTTTTCAAGAACCTTATAAGAGTGTACTGCTTGGTTAGAGGTTTCAACGAGTCCAGTCAGGCTGCAGTATGAGACCATGCCGATGCCAACCAAAATCGCTGACGCTAACCCAAACCCAGCGGCAATCTTTTTAAAGAATCCCTTACGCTCTTTTTGTCGGCTCTGTTGCGATTTGTTTTGAGCAATCAGCACAGTTTGATAAAAAAATCCCAACTTGAGGGCGAACTGAAGACAGCGTCAGTCGAAGGCGCTACCGAGTTTGACGCACAAATTCGGCAATCTCTGCCGACTTTGTTACTAGCATGGATAAATGCCTCAATATCTCTTTAATGAGCCTAACCTTAGATATAGAAGTAACACATGATAAATTTACGGATTTTTTTGATAACGCTGTAACCAACAGTCTGTATTTAAACTGAGAAGTGTAGGGTACGCCGTTACCTGGACGCTGAAGGAGACTCCTTAGTCTGATCGGGAAATCCCAATCCTACAGCCCTGCAACAAAGGAGCCTCAGCATCTGCCATCTTCCTGGAAAGAATGGGAACAGTTGTCTGTGTCAGAGTCGGAGGCACTCTCACCACTGTGGCTTTGCCAAATATTCGGTGCGGGAATGAACATCCACAGGCGTTCATTGCCTCCTATCTCCAGTCTCCAGTCTCCTCTCTTCAATACGAGGTTACTAATAATTCAGAAATTTTTCCCCGCTTTTTGGCATCCGAATTAATCGCTCTTGATGCTGATATTTGGTAAAAGTTAAAACTTTGATAAATTTCTCTAATAAAAGGGCAATCAGAATTAGATAGCATAACCTTTACTCCACGCATAGCCAGTTTTGCAAATGTGTCCCTCAACCTGATTTGGTCGGAGTCATTGAACGAATAGCGACTGTATGCTGTAAAATTACTGGTAGGACTTAATGGATAATAGGGTGGGTCAAAGTAGACAAAATCTTGCTCGCTTTTAGCATAATCCAAAACAGCATCAAAACGTCTTAATTCAATTTGTGCAGATTGAAGTGCTGCTGATACTGAACGCAGTAAATCAGGATTACAGATTGAAGGATTTTTGTATTGTCCAATAGGAACATTAAACTCACCTTTGGAGTTTTCTCGATATAAACCGTTAAAACAGGTTTTATTCAAATAAATCAGCCGAGCCGCTTTTTCAACAGAAGTACCAAGTGGGCGCGATCGCACCTCGTAATAATATTCTGTATTGTGTCTCGTCTGATGGTCTTTCAGAAGAGCAACTATTAATTCAACGTTGTCTTTAACACAGCCATAAGCATTAATTAACTCAGGGTTTATGTCTGTTATAAATGCCTGCTTAATTAATTGAGAACTATATAAATAGAAGAATATAGCGCCGCCCCCCAAAAAGGGCTCATGATAAATTGCAAACTTTTTAGGAAAATAAGGAAGATATTGCTGAATAAGCCTGCTTTTACCACCAGCCCATTTTAAGAATGGATGTACAGAACGTTTTTGTAAAAATTGAGTGGGGGAAAAATTCATAAAATAGCTAGTAAAATATTTTTTTAATGTTATTTTATATGGAGTTTAGCTCAAGCGCTAAAAAACTACGATATGATATTACAGTTAAGCTAATTCAACACACCACGAACACAATTTTAATCTATAACAAGGGCGTGTAAATCAAAATGTTTGATGGCTTTTGGGAGAATATCTCTCGCTACCCCCGCTACTTCATCACTATCATCCTAGGGGTGTTGTTGAACACGTTCGCATCATTGGATCCGTTGTTTAAGCGCCCAACCACCGCGATCGCGACCGTGAGCCTGTTTATCGGGCTGATCATGTTCACCATTTTTACCCTCCGTGCCATGCTTGGCTTGAGTCCGATCTAGACTAGGGCGAGAAAGGGGTGCGATTAGTACAACCTATTGAAAGAGGTGGATTGGTTATGGCTACAAGTCGTCGCGTTTCTCGCGTTGCTGAATTGATTAAACGCGAGGTTAGCCAAATGCTACTCTACGGCATCAAGGATGACCGTGTGGGTGCAGGAATGGTAAGTGTAACCGATGTGGATATTTCCGGCGATCTACAACACGCCAAAATCTTTGTCAGTATCTATGGCACAGAGGAAGCCAAGGCAGAGACAATGGCGGGCTTAAAGTCGGCAACGGGTTTCGTCCGTAGTGAACTGGGGCAGCGGGTTCGCCTGCGCCGGACACCAGAAGTTGTGTTTGTAGAAGATCATTCTATAGAGCGGGGTACAAGGGTTTTGTCGCTGCTCAACCAGCTGAACCATGAGCGCCCGCTTGATGAGCAGGGGGAGCGGGGGGAGCGGGGGGAGCAGGGGGAGCGGGGGGAGTAGGGGGAGAAAACTACACACAAATAATCTAGATGTACATTCACTCTCTGCCCGATTTAGACGCTCTCTCCCTAGCCGAACAAGTAGCCCAAATGATTGTGGTGCGAGCCTCTGGCTATTTGTTTGACCACCAAATTCAGTATCCCACCTGGGAACCACCAGCGGCAAAACTCCAATACTGGTTGCAACACCTGGGCGTCGGCGGCGTGATTTTGCTGGGGGGTAGTGCTGGGGAATTGGCATTGAGGTGCGAACAGCTCCAAGACTGGGCGAAAATCCCTTTGCTCATTGCAGCTGATATAGAAGAAGGAGTTGGTCAGCGCTTTTCAGGAGCTACCTGGTTTCCGCCACCAATGGCTATTAGTAGTATCGCTCGTAAAAACAAAAGTGAGGCTCAACACTATGCCGAACAGATGGGAGCCATTACCGCTCAAGAAGCGCTAGCGATTGGCATCAACTGGGTACTTGCGCCGGTAGTCGATACTAACAACAATCCTGAAAACCCCGTGATCAATGTCCGGGCATTTGGGGAAACCCCAGCCTGTGTGATGTATCTAGCGACTGCTTTTATTCGGGGTGCTAAAGCCTATCCGGTGTTGACAACCGCCAAGCACTTTCCGGGGCACGGTGATACTGCCACCGATTCGCATTTGGATCTGCCGGTATTGCCCCACTCACTAACCCGACTGGCTGAGATTGAATTGCCCCCCTTTAAAGCTGCGATCGCGGCTGGGGTGGATGCAGTCATGAGCGCCCACCTGCTCATTCCCAGTTGGGACGCCGAACAACCAGCAACACTGTCTGAGCGGATTTTGACTCAGCAGTTGCGCGGGAGTCTGGGATTTGAGGGCTTGATTGTCACGGATGCGTTGGTGATGGGTGCTATTGCCAACCGCTATGGTGCAAATGTTGCTCCAGTCTTGGCGGTGGAAGCTGGGGCAGATATTTTGCTGATGCCGGTTGATCCAGAAGGGGCGATTCAGGCAGTGTGTGAAGCGGTAGAGAGCGGTCGTATTTCACAATCGCGGATTCGTGCCTCGGTCGAGCGCATAAGGCATGCCAAGCTCAAGGTGAGAAGATCCTTGCCAGAGGCTAGAGATTTAATGCTTGAACTAGCCACAAAGGCTGCATTCACTACAGTTGACAACATTTTGCGCTCAACTCAGGTGGTTCATGGTTCTTTGCCTTTGCGCTTAGCAAAACCTGAGTCCTGTCCTTTACGCAACTTGATTTTGGTAGATAATCTGCTGGCATGTGACTTCTTGGGTCAACAGAGCCCAGCGATCGCCCTGCCGACCCAGCTCGGTTATACCACTGCGCTGAGCGATTGCCACACCCCGCCTTTCCACCCTACCCCAGATCAAACTCTACCCACCCTGCTCCAGCTATTCATCCGGGGCAATCCCTTCCGTGGCAGTGCTGGCGTCACACATACAGCACAGAATTGGTTTACAAACTTATTACAAACGGGAGATTTACAAGCCTTGGTACTCTATGGCAGCCCCTACGTCCTAGAGCAGTTTCTCCCGATGCTGCCACCAGAGATCCCTTGCATTTTTTCTTATGGACAGATGCCAGTTGCCCAAGCGATCGCCCTAAAAACTTTATTTGATATATAATATCTACTACTGTCTTAAGGTAGACTTTCGTCCTCCTCATGACAGCTTCAGGGTAGATTTACAAATTTTAACCATCCTCTAAACCATTAGCCCTAGCACGAAAAATGGCTGAATCGATTGTTAGCAGTCGCCTTTTTCAGCAGAGCAGCGGGGCTAATTTGTCAATGTTTGATAACTATTGCAATATTTGTTAATATAGTTAGCGGTTAAGTAGCGTCAAAATGTTAATTAATCAGTATAACTAGTTACAATTTCCGCCGCATCCTTAATTGTTTTTACGCTTTTTAGTTAAACGCAATATCCCTGTTAGTTTTTAGGTTAAAACCATGAGTGCAAATGCGCTGAAACCCATCCAGTACTCTCTGAACGTCATTCAAGATGAAGCACGTCAACTGGTGCACAAAGGAGTGGTCAGCCGACACCAACCGATATACACCCTCTGCCAATATATTCCGCCTCGGGAATGGATTTGTGTTGAATCTGAGCTAGAAAAGCGTGATTTCTTACTGCGCGATCGCATAGGCGATCTGATCGGTAGTGAAGAATGGGATAACGACTAATCAATTTTAAATTGTAGATTGTAGATTGCAGTTCAATCTACAATCTGCAATCGGTCAAGAACGATTGGATTCTGGGTCGTCGCGTAGCTTTTCAAGTTCAACCCGCATAGCAGCGATTTGTGCAGTCAGTTCCTGCAACTCTAACTCCACATCGGGTGGTGCAGCCTGAGTAGGTGTGGTAGTGACGGTGGAAGGGGGGGATGCCGATGTGGAACTGCGCCCCTGAGTGCCTAGCTGGTTCAAAATATTATCGACAAAATTGCGGGCTTCTTGCTCAGTTATTTCCCCCTTTGCTGCCCACTCAGTCGCAACGTGACTTAACTCGGACCGTAGCGAGTCAAGGTTATCGTTTCGCTTTTGAGAGTCTTGCAAAGTTTCAACCAAGGAAGCCGTCGCGCCCAAAGTGACGCGAAAACCTTGTTGCAGTAACTGAGTCAGGTTAGCTGAGTTCATTGCGGCTGTGGAGTTAGGGTGAAGGCAATTATAATTGGATTGATCTTACAGCTATTTTTTCATGGTCATAAGTTTCTTTTGGCTGATTTCAAATTATCTGGTCTAAATACTGGTTGAGGTCTTCGATTAGGCGAGTAAGTTCAGCTTCCGTAGTCAAGCGGATACTAGCGTCCCGAAGAGTGATTAGAACTTTAGCAGCGAAGGGACTGGGCCAAATATTCGGATTGCAGAAAATCTCTAGAAAAACGTCACCGGTGTGGCGGTATTCCAGCGGTTGTTGGGGACTAGCTTTGCCGCCGGGAGTAGTCTTAACGGTGGCGGCTTTGAGGCTCTGCATTAGTTGTGCAAGCGCTTTCTGTAAATCCTGTGCTGACTGGGGTGAGAAGCTAAAAGAAACAGAACCCTCAACCAAGTTAAGGGTCAGCTGATTTGACGACATAGACTATTAAGCGCGAACAGCGTGCCACTCTATGTTACATGTCTCTTGTGTCATTCCCATTCAATCGTTCCAGGGGGCTTAGACGTAATATCGTAAACCACCCGGTTAACGCTGCGAACTTCGTTGACAATACGGTTGGAAATAGTTTCCAACAGGTCGTAAGGAACGCGCGCCCAGTCAGCGGTCATGCCATCTTCACTAGAAACTAGGCGCAATACAATCGGGTAAGCGTAGGTGCGCTGGTCGCCCATAACACCTACACTGCGGACAGGCAGCAAGACGGCGAAGGCTTGCCACAACTGGTTGTACATACCGTGGCGGTTAATTTCCTGGCGGACAATTAAGTCTGCATCGCGCAAAATCTCTAACCGCTCTGCTGTGACTTCCCCAAGAATGCGAATCGCCAATCCGGGACCGGGGAAAGGTTGCCTTTGTACGATTTCTTCTGGCAAGCCAATCGAGCGACCGACTTGGCGGACTTCATCTTTAAAGAGTTTGCGTAGGGGTTCGACTAGCTTGAATCGTAAATCTTTCGGCAAGCCACCGACATTGTGATGGCTCTTAATTTTCACTGCCACCCGTTCGCCGCTTTTAGGATCAATGTTGGTGTCAGCTGATTCGATTACATCTGGATAAAGGGTGCCTTGGGCGAGGTAATCAAAGGGACCGAGGCGTTTGGATGTTTCTTCAAATACACGGATAAATTCGTGTCCGATACAGCGCCGCTTTTCTTCTGGATCAGTGACACCAGCAATCAGGGAGAGAAACTGCTCGCGGGCATTTACATACTCCACGGGAATGTGAAACTGTTCTTGGAACAGCTTTAGCAACCGTTCTGGCTCTAATTTCCGCATGAAGCCCTGATCAATAAATACGCAAGTTAGCTGGTCGCCAATCGCCTTATGCATTAAGAAGGCAAGTGTAGAAGAATCCACTCCACCAGAAAGCGCTAACAGCACTCGCTTGTCGCCCACTCTGGCTCTAATTTCCCGGATAGATTCCTCGACAAAGGCAGCGGTTGTCCACGTGGGCTCGCAGTTGCAGATATGGTAGACAAAGTTGCGAATCAGGGCAAGTCCGCCAATGGAATGCACTACCTCTGGATGGAACTGGACGCCGTAGAGATTCTTTTCGTGGTTGGCGATCGCGGCACAGGCAGTATTATCCGTATGCGCCAGCACCTCAAACCCAACTGGTAACAAAGTACACGAGTCGCCGTGGCTCATCCACATGGTTGTGCCATCTTCCACGTTAGTTAGCAAGTCTGTGGGATCATCAATCAACAATGACGCCTTACCATACTCTCCCCGCGAAGCCAGTACTACTTCTCCACCCAACTGCTTTACCATCAGCTGCATACCGTAGCAGACGCCTAGGATTGGGATACCCAACTGCCAAATTTCGGGATCGCAGTGAGGAGCGCCATCGTCATAAACTGAACTGGGACCACCGGAGAGGATAATTCCTTTAGGATTCAACTGCCGCAACTCGGTAGCTGTAGTGCGATAGGAAAAGACTTCTGAATAAACCTGAGTTTCACGAATTCGACGCGCAATCAGTTCAGAGTACTGAGAGCCGAAGTCTAGAATCACAATCATTTGGCGCTTCAACTGCCCAAACGATTCGATTTGAGGCGGTGTTTGTGTCTGGATCACCGATTTATTCCTGATGCAGATTGTGTGGGTGTACAGATAAAATGTTCTTGAAGCAGGGCTTAAAAGCAAACACCTACCTTAGGTTAGATACTTAAAAACTCATTTATTGATATTAAAATTGTTATTATTATTAAGCTAACACAAGTGTGCTGACAACGTAGAAGCAGTTTGGCTTTTAACAATAATCTGGCGCTCGCGGTCAAACAGAATTGAACCAACCGTAACGCGGTGTTCGCTGTGGGTGAAAATGTAGTGTTGGGAGCGCTGGTCAATTGCCTCTGCGATCGCACCATATACATGATTTACCCAGTTGCTGCCAGTACGCAGGTCTAAATTGTGGAGGTACTTCAGAGCTGCTTCAGCAGTTGGACTGGTAAAAACAGCCTGTAGCACTGGTGTTGGGAGACCGAGCTGGGCACAGTGAGCCGTGAGGATTTCCAGGCGTCCATCGGCTAAGTGGTGGTGAGTGTGAAAAATCCCACCGGCAAGTTTCATCAACTTGCCGTGATAGCCAAATAACAATATTGCTTTGACGCCCTGTCTCCCAGCTTCCACTAACAGCGGTCCCAGCCAGTTGGCAGTTTTGAGTAGTTGAACAGTATTAATGCCCATCTTTTGGGCCAAATCCAAGCCGTTTTCTCCCACGCAGAACACTAGACAATCAAAACAACTTGCCTTGCGTTGCAATTCCTCACGGAAGACGTCCAGCTGCTCTGGGGCGCTGAGCGGTTGGGAAATACCGGTTGTACCCAGTAGGGAAAGTCCCTCCACGACGCCAAAGGCAGCATTGGAAGTACGTTCAGCCAAGCGTCGCCCTTCTGGCAGAATAACCGTCACCTGAATTTTTTCTCCTGGTTCTAGTAGACGCCCCAGGTTTTCTCGTAACAGATGTTGCGCGTAAGCATAGATGGCAGCTTGCCCTCCCTCACTATGCCGCCCAAGCCCTTCACCCCCCTTGATAAGTACTGACTCCCCTCCCCCCGCTCCCCCCCGCCATTCCACCAATGCCCAAATCGGTGTATTGCGAGTCAGGTCGAGGTTATCGCCTGGATCGCTGCGAGTGATTGCTAACGCCATTCCCTCTTGAAGTCCAGCTACCTGCTCAACGGGAATTTCTACCGTTTGAGCTGGGTCAATCAAATCAACCTCTACCGATTGAATTGGCTCACCCCGTTGTAACCAATGCAGGGCTGCAACGGCGGCGGCACAGGCAAATACCGGCAATGTATATCCAGAACGGGGCGTATTGACTGAGAGCATTTCAAGAATAGACCGGGCGAATGAGGGCAGGGGCTACTGCATCCAGCAGTTGAAAGAATTTTATATTAATTTTTTGTTTCAATAGATTGAGAAGCTTATCTTTCTGCTGACTGTTGCCGCTTAGCTTAGTACCAGCATATTCTTCAAAAAGATTGTCCAAGCAGACCCGTTTCACCTTCTAATTGCTGCAAAGCACGCTCGTCAGATGGTGAAGCAGCTACTCAGTTGCCCCTTCGCTTAACTTAAAATTGGATTTTGACATAGTGGAAACCATTACTTGCCCACCTTTAGAAATACAAGAACCCCCTCAGGCATCAGTACCGGTACCCCCGACCGATCCGCAGCAAAAAATTTCAAAGCTTGCCATTCGGACTAGTCTCAAAGCCTCTACCCTTGATGGTGTCTTTGCTGCCATCTTTGTCAGTATTACCACTGGTGTTTTGCTTACTAACTTCTTGCTTCAACTGGGTGCTAGCCCCGTAGAAGTTGGGATGCTGTCATCAATTCCTATGCTGGTGAATTTACTGCAACCATTGGGAGCGTATATTGCCGACAGAACTTCCAGCCGTCATCTTTATTGCCTGTTGATCTTCGGCGTGTCGCGGCTGCTATGGCTGATTTTAGTGTTGGGGATTGGGTGGGTTAGCTGGTCTAATACCGATCCGCACCGGCTGATTAGCTGGACACTGGGAATGGTCTTGGTGACCAATATCCTGGCAGCCTTGGGCAGTTCGTCCTGGGTGAGCTGGATGGCGGCGCTGGTTCCCCAGCGGTTACGGGGGCGGTATTTTGGCTTTCGCAATAGTGCTGGTAGCTTGACCACTTTGCTCAGTGTGCCGCTACTCGGATTTGCAGTGTCTGTTTGGCCGAGTGGAACAATGCAGGGTTACTGCGTGGTGTTGGTTCTGGGAGTCGTAGTCGGGCTGGTGAGTCTGGGATTTCAGTTTTTCATGGTAGATTTGAACCCACAAATTCCTCATGCCGCTGCCCTCTCAAGGTCAAAACAACAAAACGCCGGTCTCAATAACCCGGCTGAACCAAAGGGTCACGCACAGGTGAGCATTTTTAGAGATACCAACTTCTTGATCTTTTTGGTTTACTTCGGTCTATGGATGTTTGGCGTCAACCTCAGCTCGCCGTTTTTTAATCTCTACATGCTGGACAATTTGCGTTTAGATTTGGGCTGGGTCACATTATACACGAGTTTGGCTGCTGGGGCGAACTTAATAATGCTGTTGTTGTGGGGTAAGTTGGCAGATCGGTGGGGAAATCGTCCGTTGCTGTTGTTAGTGGGCATTCTGGCGGCAGTGACACCTTTATTCTGGCTGGGGGCTGGCTCTGACTTAGTTTCCCAGTGGGTGTGGCTACCACTGATACACATGCTGAGCGGGGGGACGTGGGCAGCGATAGAGTTGTGCAGCAATAATATTCAGATGGAAGTGGCACCGATTGAGCATCCTTCTACCTACTTTGCGATCGCAGCAGCTGTTGCCGGTGTTTGTGGTGCGTTGGGAACAACTGCAGGTGGCATCATGGCTCAGTCGGCTCACATTGGTGGCTTGCCAGGACTGTTTGTCCTCTCAACTGTTGTGCGATTGATCGCTCTGTTGCCCTTGGTTTTCGTCCGAGAGCCACGCAGTCAGCCACTGGTTCAGGTACTGCGAAATCTGCTCGGCTTCAAGGAGCCACCAGCACTAGTTCAAGCTGTAGGAATTGCAGATATTGCAGAATAGAAGTGAGGGAGAGCGCGTTTAAGGGATGGGTAAAACACCATCCCCTATAAAAAAGCATGAATCAAGTAGATTATCTTCGGATTAGTTTAATCGACCGCTGCAATTTCCGCTGTCAGTACTGTATGCCGGAAGGAGCAGAGTTAGACTATATCCTGCGTCAACAGCTGTTAACCGATCAAGAGCTGCTTACCCTGATTCAAGAGGTTTTTATCCCAGTCGGATTTACTCGGTTTCGCTTGACTGGAGGTGAACCGTTGCTACGTCCGGGTGTAGTGGAGTTGGTACGGGCGATCGCATCCCTCCCCCAAACCCAAGACCTCTCAATGACCACAAATGGGTTTTTACTGCCTAAGATGGCGCAAGACCTTTACGACGCTGGACTGCGGCGAATTAATATCAGCCTCGACTCCCTTGATCCGGAAATCTTCGAGCAAATTATTGGCAATCGTGGTCGTTCCCGCTGGCAGCAAGTCTGGGAAGGCATTCAGGTTGCTCATCGCGTCGGATTTGACCCTCTGAAGCTAAATGTAGTTGTGATTCCAGGTGTCAATGACCATCAAGTACTCGATTTAGCTGCCCTGACAATTGACCGACAGTGGCACGTCCGGTTTATTGAATTTATGCCCATTGGTAACGATCAATTGTTTAGCGACCAGGGTTGGGTAGCTTCAGCTCAGTTGCGCCAAGAAATAAGCGATGTTTATGGCTTGACAGAATCGCAAGTACGTGGTAATGGACCAGCAGATGTGTTCCAGATTCCTGGAGCTAAGGGAACACTCGGGTTTATTAGTCAGATGTCAGAATGTTTTTGCGATCGCTGTAACCGGATGCGCTTCTCAGCAGATGGCTGGTTGCGCCCCTGTCTTTTAAATGAAGGCAATCAAATTGACTTGAAAACCGCCCTTCGCGCTGGTGTTGACCCAGCGGAATTGCGATCACAAGTAAGCCAGTTGCTGGCGCTAAAACCAGAGATTAACTTCAAGCAACGGGAGTCAGGTACAACTGGTGCTTACAGCCGTACCATGTCTCAAATTGGCGGATAAGAAGGCATGTAACCACAAAGACATAAAGACACAAAGCGAAGGATAGCCCGTATTCTTTGTATCTTCGTGCCTTGGTGGTTCCAATAATTTATGCTTGGCGTGAGTAGTATTCAACCACGAGCAGTTCGTTGATTTGTAGTGCCACCCATTCGCGTTCAATCACGCTATTGACTTTGCCAACCATCTTATTTTTGTCAAACTCCAGGTGACTGGGTAGGTTAGCTAAACCGGGGTATTGCAAGTTGGTTTCTACCATTTTGCGCGATGCTTCCCGGTCTCTGACAGCAATGGTTTCGCCCGGTCGGCACTGGTAGCTAGCAATATCGACAACGCGACCGTTGACCGTCACATGACCGTGATTCACCAACTGCCGGGCAGATGGAATAGTGGGAGCCATTCCCATCCGGAAGACGGTATTATCTAAGCGCATTTCCAGTATTTGCAGCAGCACTTGTCCGGTGGAGCCGGTAACTCGTCTGGCTCTACGCACGTAGCGCAGTAGCTGCTTTTCAGTCAGGCCATAGTTGAAGCGGAGTTTTTGCTTTTCTTCTAGACGAATTGCATACTCGGAGCGCTTCTTGCGGGCTTGACCATGCTGACCAGGCGGATAGGCTCGTCTAGCGCTCTTACGAGTTAGTCCTGGCAAGTCACCCAGGCGACGTACAATTCTCAGGCGTGGCCCTCGATATCGGGACATGAAGTTTCCTCTATTTCATCCTTGTAAAACTTTACCCAAATATACAATTATAGATTTAAAATAATCGGATTGACAAAAACTCCGCTGATTAGTGGAGTGAAGAAACGGTATGGTCAGCAGTGCTACACACCCTGGTAACAGGTAGCATAACGTGAAGAAACTTCTTGAGGACGGTTAATGCTAATGAGAAGGAGAGGTAATATGCCTACGGCACGAGAAAAGCGCGAACACAATGTTTCAGGTTCAATTCGCTTTGCGGCTACCCAGTTGGCTGTTGCTGGGTGGTTGGCAGTGAGTCTCCCCAGTACGGCTGCAACCATCCCGTCTTCCTACCGAAATGCTTACCGCGCCTGCACTGGCAGGCTGCTGAGTGTCGATATTTCTGCCAACGAGGCAGCAACGGCTTGTGCAGAGGCACTGCGTCCGAGGGACTTATCCAGATGTGTCGTTGAGATTAAGCAGCGGACAGCGATCGCAGCGGGGGATGCTCTGGGAACCTGTAGACAAGTGCGACAACCCAACCAGTTAGCCAACTGTGTGGTTGGGATCAGCCGTAACAGCGATGAGGAAGC
>QQTW01000568.1_pt1 | contig 23469 bp, 16 predicted proteins | sample 1904831 | NCBI WGS metagenome assembly QQTW01 (sample SAMN09435610, study PRJNA476489) | Subsurface metagenome, whole genome shotgun sequencing project. | reverse complement strand
ACCTTCAGCATCTTTAACTGCGACTATACGTGCAAGATACCAGGGGTAAGTACCGTCGTATTTACGCAACCGAAATTCAGTTTGAAAGGTTGAACCATTATTAATACTTGCTTGCCAATTTTGCGTTACATAAGGCAAATCATCGGCATGGATAACTTGACCCCAACTCAAGTAATTAACTTGTTCGGGTTGCAACCCGGTACGATGCCACGGGCTTCCATTTTCCTTCGGAGACGCTACGCGGTGCTTGCTTGCCCGTTGGCGCAACCGCCCCGTTGGCGCAGCCTGCCCAAAGGGCTTAGGGGCTAGGGGTACGAAGATGGTATCGCGCCAATGCGAGTTAGCATAAATCATCTGCCCTGCGGGGTCCATTATCCATACCAGATGGGGTGTTGCTTCGGCTAAGGTACGGTACAATTGTTCGCTTTCGGCTAATTGTTCCTGAATTCGCTTGCGGTCGGTAATATCTACTGAGATACCGATTATCCCGATAATATTAGCGTCATCGTCGTAGTAAGGTGACTTTGTAGAAAGATATACGCGGGGTTCGTTGTTAAGCTCGACTGTTTCCTCAAATGTATGAATTCTACCGCTTTCCATCACTATACGGTCATTTTCGACTATTGCCGAACCGACTTCGGGCTGAATGAAAAACTCCGCATCAGTAAAGCCGATAACTTCGGCTTCCGATTTGCCAATCGCGTTCAATGTTGCGGGGTTTGCCATCAACATTCGACTTTGGCGGTCTTTGATGTAAATCAAAGTGGGCGTAGTTAGATTTATAGTGTTGAGAATAGCTAAATTTTGCCGTAATTCGTCTTCTTGTTGCTTGCGGGCTGTTATGTCGCGGGCAAAGATGAGGAACGTGTTTCCGGAAATTAGTTTGGCGCTAATTTCGAGTAGTATTGGTGTGCTATCTTTGCGTATTAGCGTCCATTCGTCGGTGTGGATGTTTCCTGCTAGTACTGATTGGCATGTGGAGTGGACGCGGGGGATGTCGGTTGCAGCGATGGGGTGGGGGTAAGCAACGGATGACGCTGTGGAGGGGGTGATGGGATTGTTTGGGGATGGGGAAGCGGATGGTATGGGGGATTGGGTTAGGGATAATAGTAGGTTTGTAAGTTCGGTTTGGGTGTATCCTAGTAGTTCGCTGGCTTTAGTGTTGACTTTGGTGTATGTGCCGTCGATAGTTGTGATGAAGATGGCATCGGGAGCAAAGTCGATTAATGCACTGTGGCGTTGTTCGCTTTCTTGTAGGGCTCTTTCGGCTTGTTTGCGTTGGGTTGTATCTAAACAAAGTCCTAATATTCGCACGGCTTGGCCATGTTCGTTATAGTAAGCTTTGCCGCGTCCATTTATCCAGCGTTCTCCAGCGGTAGGATGGGCGATGCGGTAAATTATGTCTAAGTCTCCATGTTGTTCTAACATGGTTTGAACTTCAGCTTGCACCCTTTCTCTATCGTCGGGGTGGATGCTTTCTATCCAAGTTGTATAACTCGGCTCAATGCTCTCATCGATACCAAATAAACGATAATATTCTGGCGACCATTTAACTTTGTTACTGGCTGCATCCCAATCGTACACGCCAGCATTCGATAATTCTAAACCCAGACGCAGCATTTCTTCGCGCTCTTGCAATGCTTCGTCGGCTTCTTTGCGTGCGGTAATATCGGAAACGACACCGCAACATCGCGTCCCATTGCTGTCTTTATTGGGAAAACCGCGATCGCGTACCCATCGAATCGTACCATCGGGATGCACTACGCGATATTCTTCGTCGTATGTACCTTTACACAGGTTCTCGTAGAAAGTAGTTTCCACTCTTTCCCTATCTTTAGGGTGGATAGCTTCAAGCCACTCGTTGTAATTTAAGTGTAAACTTTCAACGCTTCGTCCCCAAATTTTTGCATAGGCAGGACTCACGTAAACTATACGCTGCAAGCGCGGTTCTGATATCCAGAATACATCATCGATACTTTCAGCCAAGCTGCGAAAATGCATTTCGCTTTCCCGCAAAGCGACTTCCACTTGCCGTTTTTGATCCAGCTTGTTGAGAAATCCAGCATTTTGCCAAATTACAACCAAAAATGTCGCACTCAGCGCGATTGCCATCAACGATATCGCAAAAGCAAAGTCGTAATAACCTGCTTTTTCACCTTGAATAACTAACCAACCCAAAACTAAAGGTAAAAATATCGCAGTTGGTATCAAACGTCGCGCAATTATACTGCCATTAAGTTCGCTATTAACAGTTGCCATAAACCCACTATGAGGTTGGCTATACAATATTCCCAAACATAGCACCCCAAACGTCAAAGCGGTATGTACCCCCATAGATGTAGTAAAAATGGCGAACTTGTCAAAAATCTTCACTTTGTAGATATAACTTAGTAAACGCGCTTTAAAGTCACAAAGTCTAAAAATAAGTTGGAAAATTATAAATTATTTTTGGCTTTCGATAAGTTACGATCGCCTACGTATACGCTTCGCTTCTAAAAATTAATTTGATAATTTTTGTATACCCCCGTATCTCTACCTTTTTCCATAGATATATAAACCTACATTAAACCCTATAGCTTGGTTTGGGATGTATCTGTAGATAGATGACGAATCAAATGTAATATATGTATTAATGTATATTCATGCGACTGGAAATTATTTTCAATACTGTACTTTCTCGTCAAAAAAGCAAGATCCTCCACATGCGTAAAGTTGTCGGGGAGCTAAATCCTTAACTGGATTTATTGATGTGATACTGCTTATACCTTTACTTTTACTAATATACCATCAATAATTTTTTGTTCTTCAATTAAGGTATGTTGGGTGTAGCGTTAAGTGAAACCCAACCTACGAATATACTACACTCGGACTTTTGCTGATATTGCATCAATAATTTTTTGTTCTTCAGGTGATATACTGCCGTTAAGATTGGCAATGCGCGAGCATTGTGCCAGCAAGGTGACAGCAAAATCGGGATTGAGTTGTTCTACTAACTTTTCTATCGGTTGTGGAGATTCAGCGTGTTTGATGATTGCTTCTAACGAATGCGGACTCAAATGTAACGCTTGTAACTGAGGTAAAATCTCTTGCCAAGTTCGATCGGGATGGCTGGTGAGAATCATCTGAACTAAGATACGATCCATAATCGCTTCTTGTGCGATCGCATTCTTCAAATAATCTTCGCTTTCAAGTTTCAATGTCGTCAAAGTTTCTTCCGAATTTAGCTCCGTCGCAGCATCTAACTTAGTTTCATAAAACCGACAAGCAGCATATCCCAACGAATAAATCATAGTGGCATTTGAACTCGCGGCGATCGCAGCACCCGCAAAGGGGACATTTCGCAACAAACCCAAACCCGCAGCTTTCAATAACCTTCCACCACCCAAAGCTAAACCAAAAATTGCTAACACCTCACCCTTACGTGTAGGTTCATTCAAATCCAACCCATATACAGCCGCAATTTGGTAAACCATTTCCGATTGTAGTTCGGTTGTTGCAGCCAAATCAATTGCCAACAATGCCACCGCAATACCTGGTAGCATACTCGTTGCTAACCCAATTCCACCCGCTTTTGTGGCTTTTTCCACCATAATTCGGTGTGCGATTTGCCTGGGAGACTCATTCGGATACGCTTTTTGAAGCTTCTGCACATCCGTTTTGGCTTTCTCCAAATTTACATTACTCGCAGCACCTACCAACCAATTGAGATTTAGAACCCCTGCTAACTTGCGAATTAACCATATATTACCGAGACGGTCTACAACTTGCCCGCTCAGTTCCATTGACTTTTCAAACAACTTATGCGTTTCCTTCAATGCCACCTGTGCAAACCCACCGATATGCAAAGCATTTAATAGCTGTTTGTTATCAGCGTTAGATGCAGGTTGCGACGAATTGACCGAATTATTTAGGTGGTGCGATCGCGTTTTGTCTTGCATGGTCGGGGTCTATGTGAATTTATATATGGTTCTAATCTGGTTTTAACGGAAATCTTCACCTCAGCGCATCCTCCCATTTAATCAATTCTGCTCGCGCCCCAACAACTTTACTAGCAACCCCTCGTCAGGGTCAGATCCCCGACAACTTTTACGCACGTCGGGGATCTTGTAACCCTAATTCTAAGAATTTTCAAAAAAATTATTTTCTTTTAAAATGTCGTAGAGATTGGTATCGCTTTCTAGTAAGCAAGCATGTCCGCTATGGGGTAAAGTTACTAACTTGGCATTGGGTAAAATACTCACCAAACGTTCAGCTTCTTGTAGTGAAGGTAAAAGTCGGTCATCGGTGCTGGCAATAATTAATGCAGGTTGAGTGAAAGTACGCAACTGCGCTTCGTCAACATCAAACTCGCGCAATAAAGAGATTCTCCACAGCACAGTTTCGGGTGGAATCGATCGCACAGTTTCGAGAAGTTCTTGGCGATCGCGTTCGGCAATCCGTCCCATAGCAGTGAGAAACGGCAATAAACCAACTGCGCCAACATTATACAGCGGTCCTGGCACCCAATTCATTAACGGTGAAGCCCACACGTACCAAGGACGCAAATGAAAGCTAGAAGCAGAGTTAATTAAAATCAAGCGCTTAAATAAATCCGGTGCTTTAACTGTAACTTTTTGCGCCAAACAGCCACCAAACGACTCTCCACACAAGTAAACTGGACGTTGCAAATTTGTTGCTAATTCGACATGAATCAAATCAATGACGTGATTCGTTAAATCCTCCCAGCTTGTCAGGTCATTACGTGGAATTGCCAAGCAACGCACATCAAAATAATGTTCTAAACCAGTAGTTTGCGATCGCAACAACTGACCAGTACCATCCATCCCCGGCAAATACACGAATAGCGGATACTCAGGTTGCATACGCTTTGGAGTCAGGAAACAAGGCTTTAACTCGACTTTTGGGATAGTCATTAAGCTACTAGTCATTTATTATGGCAATTTTTATGAGTGTGGGATTTTACAATAAATTAGCAGTCCTTAAGTAAATCATAAAAAAAATTTGCATAAATAATTGTATGACTTTCCACTTTTAAGTCTTTGGAAGTAGTTACGGGGAAGAGGGGTAAGGTGGGGAAGGGGGTGAGGGGGTAAGCAACGGATGACCTGGGAAGGAGAGTGAGGAAATTGCTAGATGGGGGGGGAAACGGATAGTATGGGGAGGGGAAGGAGAGTAAGGGGTAAGGTGGGGAAGGGGGGTGAGGGGGTAAGCAACGGATGACCTGGAAAGGAGAGTGAGGAAATTGCTAGATGAGGGAAACGGATAGTATGGGGAGGAAGGAGAGTAAGGGGTAAATTGGAGGGGTGAGATTCCTTTAAAACCGTACTTAAACTTAAATCTCAACTACCAATTAAAATACCCCATTCAAAAAACCAAACCTACCTTTTCCCCTTTCCCCACCCCACACTATCCGTTTCCCCCTATCTACCAATTTCCTCACTCCCCGAACCAGAATCATCCGTTGCTCACCCCCCACCCCCTTCTCCCTGCACCTAATAACTTCCTTGCCGCAACAGATACCCAATTTCCTTATGACAGTAGTCGCTAATTTCTGTGACTGCGGATTTTACTTGCTTACCGCGATACTTATCTCGATTTTGGACTTGAATCCAATAAGGACGACCGATTAAGACGGCGACGCGACGGTATATTACTAGAGGATGCCAACCGGATTGGTCAAATAATGGTTCGCTAGGGTCAAACAAACTCAACAATTTTAACGGTACTGCTGATGTGTTAACTTCTTCAAGGGATGCGATCGCAACAGGTAAAATTGCTAAATCTTCAACTTGCGCTCGTAATGCTAAATGTGCAAATCCACGTTGAAATTCACCGACTCGATTTGGTTTGGTAGAATTTACCATCGGTTCGGTTCCTTCGGGAAATACTCCCACCACTTGCTTCGATTGCAATAGTAATTGCGACTGTTTAAAAAAGCTATGCTGACGCTGTTGATTTGCTTCTAATGGAAAGCATCCCAATCCCATAGTTACAATTTCGCGCATCACCGGCACTTGTCCCATGTAATGATGGCAAGCAAAACGAATCGGTTGCGATAGCGCTGCCATCAAAATTGGTGCATCCATGAAACTACGGTGGTTACTAACAACAAGCATACTTGCATCCTGGGGAATACGGTCTTCGTAGTAGCGAAACATTTTTGTTGAAAATGCAGCTAAAAGTGCTTGAGATATCTCCAGGGGGCTATTTACGCTCATAGTTATTTAAATATAAATTTTGAAAACTTTTTGTTGATGGTTCTTTATTCAATTTTCACATTTCTTTACTACTAAATCGATAACCTTAAGATAGAAATACCATTACCCTCCACTGCTAAAAGTCTTTGTGACAACTGTTTGTATCCCCAGTAGCAGCAAACATAAATAATAATATTTGTATAGGAAGTTAACTGTTGATAATCTAATTTTTGTTCAAATATAACCAAATCTATATTTATTGGTAAACCATTTGGCGGCCCGGTAAATTTGCTACGATAAACGTGAAACTTGATAATCTTTGATGAATGTTATATAATAACCTGGTTTTAAATAAAGACTAAAGATAAAATAGCTTATATAATAAGTAGCTTTTATATACTGCATGAATCGAGTGAATAAAACAGAAGAAACGTTTGCCCTGACAACGCCACTATATTATGTGAACGATTTACCGCACATTGGTAGTGCTTATACTACAATGGCTGCGGATACTATCGCCAGATTTCAGCGATTGTTAGGACGTTCGGTACTGCTAGTTACCGGGACTGACGAACACGGACAAAAAATTGAGCGTAGCGCCGAAGCAAAAGGACTTAAGCCCCAAGAATTCTGCGATGAGATTGTACCTAACTTCATCTCGTTATGGAAGTTATTAAACATCCAATACGACCGCTTTAGCCGGACAAGCGCACCGCGCCACGAAGCAATTGTGAAAGAATTTTTCATGCGCGTCTGGGAGGCTGGGGATATCTACTTAGGACAGCAAAAAGGCTGGTACTGCGTCTCTTGCGAGGAATTTAAAGAGGAACGCGAACTGCTTCCAGGCAACCATTGTCCCATCCATACTAACAAACAAGTCGAATACAGAGACGAAGAAAACTACTTCTTTCGCTTATCGAAATATCAAGACAAATTGCTGGCATTGTACGAAGAACAGCCAGAATTAATTCAACCAGCTAGTCGTCGGAACGAAGTTTTAAATTTTGTTAGTCAAGGATTGCAAGACTTTTCGATATCGCGGGTAAATTTGGATTGGGGTTTCCCCGTTCCCATCGATGACAAACACACTCTATATGTCTGGTTTGATGCACTTTTAGGGTATGTTACGGCACTACTCGAACCTGACGACGAACCAACATTAGAAGCTGCTTTGAAAAAGTGGTTCCCATTCGATATCCATCTAATTGGGAAAGATATTTTACGATTTCATGCAGTCTACTGGCTGGCAATGTTAATGTCAGCTGGATTACCATTACCAAGAAAAGTATTTGGGCATGGTTTTTTGACCAAAAATGGTCAAAAAATGGGTAAAACTCTTGGGAATACAATCGACCCTGTAGCATTGGTTGACAGCTATGGGACAGATGCGATTCGTTATTACTTTCTTAAGGAAATCGAATTTGGTAAAGATGGCGATTTTAATGAAGTTAGATTCATTAATGTTTTAAATGCAGATTTGGCAAATGATTTAGGAAATTTGTTAAACCGCAGCTTGAACATGGTGAAGAAATACTGCGGTGGCAATATTCCACTTGTTATAAGTGAAGATATTACTGCTAACAATCCCTTGAAAGTTATCGGTTTAAATTTGGGGGAACAGGTTAAAAATGCCTATGAAACGCTAGCTTTCAGTCAAGCTTGTGGTGCTACCTTGTCGCTGGTGCAAGCTAGCAATAAGTTTATCGATGACCAAGCTCCTTGGGCATTGTATAAATCAGGACAGCAAGCGGAAGTGGAACGAGTACTGTACGCAGTGCTGGAATCGGTAAGGTTAGCAGCTTATCTTTTATCCCCGGTGATTCCAAATATCAGTAGTTCCGCTTACCAGCAACTAGGATTTGATATAGATTTTAACAATCAAATTGCTAGTACTATTGCCGCACCTTATGATGTTCATGCTCAATGGGGATTATTAAGCAGCGAGCAAAAATTGGGAACACCCCAACCCATCTTCAAACGCATAGAATTACCCAAAAACGATTAGTCGTTTAATTTGCAGTTAACTGACAAATCAATCGGGGCTAGATTAAATAGCCCTGAAAGACTATTATAAGCCGCGCTTTGGCGCATGTAAATCTGGTAAAAAACTAACCTTTATTAAATTGATAAGAAACGAGGTATGACAATAATGTTGAATAATCTAGAGAACGACTCGATATTTACTCCCGAACAGGTTTTAGAAAATCGAGGTCGCGTTGCCATATTTATTGATGGCTCAAATTTATTTTATGCAGCTTTACAATTAGGTATTGAAATCGATTACACCAAGTTACTGTGTAGGTTGACAGGTGGTTCGCGGTTATTACGTGCGTTCTTTTATACAGGTGTAGACCGAACAAACGAGAAACAGCAAGGATTTTTGCTGTGGATGCGTCGTAACGGCTACCGCGTCATTGCCAAAGATTTAGTGCAGTTGCCCGACGGTTCTAAGAAAGCGAACCTCGATGTTGAAATAGCGGTAGATATGATGGCGTTGGTAGATTCATATGATACCGCAGTTTTGGTCAGCGGTGACGGCGATTTGGCATATGCTGTCAATTCTGTAAGTTATCGCGGTGTGCGGGTAGAAGTTGTGAGCTTGCGGTCGATGACCAGCGATAGTTTGATTAATGTAAGCGATCGCTATATTGATTTGGAAGCGATTAAAGATGATATTCAAAAAACACCGCGTCAAGGTTATCCATATCGTCCATTATCCGGTATTAGTTTTCTGGAACAACCTGAAGTTGATGGTCATCTGGGAATAGCAGAGTAGTTAATTAAGGGGTTGAAGGGTATGGGGATGAATACAAAGGGGAGAGGGGGGAGAAGGGGGGAAAGGGAGAAGGGGGGAAAGGGAGAGGAACTAACGAAGAAGTTCTTTAATCCTACGTCTCCCCATCTCCCCACCTCCCCATTTTCCCACCTCCCCACTTCCCCATTTCCCTCTCCCCTTCGCTTATCCTTAATACTATTGCTGGCAATTGGGTTATTTGCCTGTAGCACGGGAAAACCTAAAAATCAAGCCAGTGCAAAGCCAACCGAAAAAGCATCAGATAGTAATTTAACTGTATTTGGTGGGACTCTCGACGCAACCGACGAAACTGGAAGGTTGATTTGGAGAATCAATGCAAAAAAGGCAAAATACACTAAAGAGCGAGAAATGGGTCAAGCCGAAAATCCCTATGCTGAACTTTTCCAAGATGGTAAAATCGTCTATCAAGTCACCGGAGATAAAGCAGATATCGAGCAAAATGGCAAGCAGTTAGTGCTCAAAGGAAGGATAGTTGCAGTTGATCCGCAAAATGGCGTGGAATTGCGCGGAAATGAATTAGAATGGCGACCAAATGAAGATTTATTAATCGTTCGCAATCAACTTAACGGCAAGCACAAACAACTTACAGCAGTCGCGCAAGAAGCACGAGTCAAAACCCGCGAACAACGGGTTGATTTTTCGGGTGGAGTAGTGGCAAATTCGCTCGAACCTGGGTTACAGATGCGAACCGAGCATTTGATTTGGCAGGTGAAGCAAGAAAAATTAATCGGCGATCGCCCGATTCAATTCGACCGCTATGAAAATAATCAAGTTACCGACCGTGGAAAGGGTGACAGTGCAGAAGTTAACCTGAAAACGAAAATTGTTACCGTGACAAAGAATGCTCAAGTCGATTTAGCCGAGCCACCCGTACAAATTACCAGTAACTCGATGACATGGAACCTTAATTCAGAAATAGTGACAACTAATACCCCCGTGCGCGTGTTTCACCGTACCGATAATATGATTGTTACTGCTAATGAAAGTGAATTAAAGATACGTCAAAATACCGTATTTTTACAGGGGAACGTGAATGGAGTTGGGCAGCGTCGGCAAGCAATAAAATCGGATCGATTAACTTGGTTTTTGAAGAATCAACAAGTCGAAGCGCAAGGAAACGTTGTGTATCAACAAGCTGAGCCAGCTTTAACTTTTGCAGGTGAAACTGCGACAGGTAATATTCAGCAAGAAAATATAGTTGTTAGAGGCGGTAAAGACAGCGGTAAAGTGATTACAGAAATTATTCCGAATTAAGGGAGACAGGGGAGACAAGGGAGAAATTTCTTCCTTGTCCTCCCCTTCCCCCTACTCCCTACCCTTTAAATACAACTTCATTTCTTTCAACTGCACCGAGTACTGGTATAACTTTACTACCGGAATGAGGTGCGATCGCAGTTGGTACAGAATCGGGTAATTGCAGTTGTTTAACTAGGTTTTGGACGAGTTTATCTTGTTCTTGTCGGAATGCCCAAACGTAGGGACCGCGATTGATAATTGCAAACCACACCAAACCGCGATCGCGTGTCGGTACAACTCCAGCTAAAGCGCTAACATCCCGTAACGTCCCGGTTTTAATTACAGTTGCATTCGGAAGATGACGCGAATGCATTGTACCGCGATGGTCTACACCAGAAGTGGGAAAAAGATCGGCTAAAGTCATATTATGGGCGACAGCTTGATGTTGCAGAGCCATTAACATCGCGCAAGCAGCACGCGGAGAAATGCGATTTTCTACACCCAATCCCGAACCATTGATTAACTGAATTTCAGATTCCGGAACCCGCGCTAATTTGGCTGCGGTTGCTTGGACTACTGTGTGACCCCCTACAGCTTCAGCGAGCATTTCTGCCATGTCGTTGTTGCTGAATACGTTCATCTCATTAATGAGTTCCTTAAGAGGTAGCGAACGATGCCGGACAAGTAAGTGACTTTCCGGAGTAGTTTGGGTAGCAAGTTGGGTTTTGCCAGTTATCACAATTTGGGGTTTGGGCGTACCCTTGGGCATGATGGAATAATGGATCTTGATATCCCGCGACCAAGTGGTATGATTGAGGGTTTGTTTGAAAAAGTCACCTGCAAGTATCGGGTTGCGCTGGAAATTCATTGCAAAATTGCCAACAATAATTAAATTACCCTTGACTTGCTTGATGCCCATTTTGTTGAGAATGTTGCCGATTGCGATCGCTTCTTGGACTACAAATAATGGATCGCCACCTCCAGTAATCACTAAATCGCCTGACAAAACCCCATTTTGAATTGGTCCTGTTGCGCTGACCAAAGTCTGAAAATGATGGTCGGGTCCCAACATTGACAGCGATGCCAGCGAAGTCGCAATCTTCGTTAACGAAGCCGCCGGCATCGGCGTTGTTCCCTCGTGATTTGCCATTAGAATTGGACCCGACTGCATCCAAATCCCCTGACTCTGTTCCATATTTGCCGCTAATAATTTTGCGGTTGCCAGTCCTTTAAAGTATTCCTCAACCGTTTTTGCCCCAGTTGGATTTGGGTCGGTAGCAAGAACCAAACCAGGGCTACTTTGCAAAGCCAATGCTTGTAAGGCATCGTATGGCTTTACTTGTACCCCAGCCATTTCTAGCCAAAGTGAAAACAAACCCGAACCAAATAATTCCAACATTCTTAATTCCTCTGTAGGGATATGATATTTTTTCTTGTGTTAATTTAAAGCGCGATGCGTAATTTTAAGATCGAGTAATCATAGTAACTGGTGTTTTCAAGTTTCGTCCGTGGGTTTTGACACAAATAAAAACACTTCGTCAATAGTTATTAGCCAATTTATTAACGTTTGTCAAACTATTATTTCTCATACTTTCAGGCTTGAAGCTCAACGAAATAACTATTAGTAATATTTGTAACCATTAAAAATTTTGATACCCCAGTTTTTTGCTGTGGCATCGCTGCAATACTTAGCTAAAATTAAAAAATTACACCTTTAAACGTCACCTCGTACTTGTATAACTTTGAGAAATAGAAGCATGAAGAAACAGGGGAGAAAGGGAAAAGGAATAAACCCGTGTTTCTGTAATGAGTAACGGGTGGTACGCTGCTAGTGGGGCGCTTTAAGAACGAATGCGCGATCGTTATAGCCACGAGAGTCAGTAACGTGCGGTGAAATGCCGTGCGGGGGAAAAAATTGCAATCCACATCTGGGTTAGGTGATTTGTCTACTATATCCCTAGTTTCTTAAGCCAATCTGGAAAAATAACTTATTTTCTTGACAAAAGTGCGTGTTGGTAGTCAGTTGTCAGTTGTCAGTTGTCAGTTGTCCTTCCCTTCCTACTCCCTACTCCCTACTCCCCTTGTTTGAATTGTCAATAATTGTTAACGTAGTTACGGACGAAGTGGCAAATAAATGCTTGCTTTTTGAAGCAAAGCCATCTGGTAAAATTTGTAAGGTTTCTAAAAGCTCTAAGCAATGGGATCGACTTGCGTAAGGATCGCAATTGACGCAATGGGAGGGGATCGGGCACCTAGTGAAATCGTAGCTGGCGCACTGCGGGCACGCGAAGAACTAGGCGTTGAAATACTGTTGGTAGGCGATCCCCAACAAATCGAAGCTGTCCTGCCGCCAAAAACCAACATGGCGCAGGTTGAGATTGTACCTTCCGAGGGTGCGATCGCAATGGAAGAGGAGCCTTTAAGCGCCATCCGACGCAAACCGAAGGCTTCTATCAATGTTTCGATGGATTTAGTAAAACAAGGACGGGCAGATGCCGTAATTTCTGCCGGTCATTCTGGGGCAGCAATGGCAGCAGCTTTGTTGCGACTAGGACGACTACAAGGAATCGACCGTCCGGCTATTGGTGCGGTATTTCCAACAATTGTTGCTAGCAAGCAGGTTTTAATACTTGATGTTGGTGCAAATGTTGATTGCCGTCCAAAGTTTCTCGAACAGTTTGCTGTAATGGGTTCGGTTTACAGCCAGTTTGTACTGGGTGTAAATGAGCCAAAAGTTGGTTTGTTAAATATTGGTGAGGAAGACAGCAAAGGTAACGATGCATCTGTTCGCGCTAATCAACTATTGCGCGAAAATCCTCATATTGCTTTTATCGGCAACGCCGAAGGGCGCGATGTGCTTTCGGGTGATTTTGATGTGATTGTGTGTGACGGCTTTGTGGGCAATGTTTTGCTCAAATTTGCTGAAGCCATCGGCGAAGTCATGTTGCAAATTATCCGCGAAGAATTGCCCCAAGGTTTGCAAGGCCAAATTGGTACGGCAATATTGAAACCAAACCTAAGACGAATTAAGCAGCGTATGGACCACGCGGAACATGGCGGTGCTTTGCTTTTAGGTGTGGACGGAATTTGTATCATTGGTCATGGTAGCTCACAAGCGCCTTCGATTTTTAACGCAATTCGGATGGCAAAAGAAGCTGTAGATAACCAAGTGTTGCAAAGAATTCAGTCTCAATATCAAAGCCTACAGCGCGAAAGCAGCTAGTCAAAAGTCAAAGGTCATTTGTCCAGTGTTCTGATGTCATTTGTCCAATGTTATTTGTCCAATGTCATTTGTCTTTGCTTGTTACTAATGACTTTCATACCAATGACAAATGACTAATGACAAATGACTAATGACCAATAACTAATGGCTAATGACCAATGACTAATGACTAATAACTAATGGCGTAGGAGGGTAGGAGTGCAAAATATCGGAATAGCATTTACAGGAAGTGGTTCGGCAGTTCCAGCCACTTCTATCACTAACGAGCAATTAGCTACATTCATTGATACATCGGATGAGTGGATAACGACGCGGACGGGTATTAAAGCACGACGAGTTGCTGTTGTTGAATCATTAACTAGCCTAGCTGCTGATGCCAGCCGTCATGCTTTAGCAATGGCTGGAATTACCGCCCAAGATATAGATTTAATTTTATTAACGACTTCCACACCTGATGACTTGTATGGCAGTGCTTGTCAAGTTCAAGCTGCATTAGGTGCAAATCGTGCTGTTGCTTTTGACTTAACCGCAGCTTGTTCGGGCTTTATATTCGGAATGGTGACAGCTGCCCAATACATCCGCACGGGAGTTTATCAAAATGTCCTAGTAATTGGGGCGGATATTTTGCAAGACCGTTCGACAGCTGTATTGTTTGGGGATGGTGCAGGTGCAATCGTTATGCAGGCAAATGCGAGCGATCGCTTGCTGGGATTTGAACTCAAAAGCGATGGTACTCAAAATCATTTTCTTAATCTTGCTTATAAAGCCGAAAGCCAAGAATTATCCCAAGATATAACTGCAAGTATTGGCACATACCAATCAGTTACGATGAATGGCAAAGAAGTTTATCGCTTTGCCGTTCAAAAGGTTCCCGAAGTCATAGATAAAGTATTATTTCACGCCAACCTCAGCGTGGACAACATCGATTGGCTGCTTCTACACCAAGCCAACCAACGCATTCTCGATGCTGTGGCACAACGCCTAAAAATACCAGAAAATAAAGTAATCAGCAATCTCGCCCGTTACGGCAACACAAGCGCTGCCTCAATCCCTCTTGCCCTCGATGAAGCCGTCCGCGAAGGCAAAATCAAACCCAACGACATCATCGCCGCCTCCGGATTTGGCGCAGGCTTAACCTGGGGTGCAGCAATTTTTCAATGGGGAAGAGAATAAAAGTTAGGAGTTAGGAGTTGAAAGTTAGGAGGTGAGAGTTAGGAGTTAAGAGTTAGGAAATTTTTTATATCTAAATTTTAACTACTTAATAACTCCTGATTTCTCACTCTTAACTCTAGCCTTGTCAAGGTGATAGTTAAAAAGAATTCTTTCTTCGTGTCCTGTCCTTTGTGTCCTTTGTGGTTAAAACATCTTCATTAAACTTTGACATGAATACTCCCAACTCCTGTACGGGCGGGTTCATTAATAAACTTATATGGTAATCAGAAATCTCTGTAAACCCGCCCCTCCCAACTCCTAACTCCTAACTCCTAACTATTAACTTCTGACCAATGACTAAAACCGCATGGGTGTTTCCCGGACAAGGTTCCCAGACTTTGGGAATGGGAATTGATTTACTCGACTTATCTTTCTCTAAAGAAAAATTTGCCCAAGCTGAGGAAATTTTGGGGTGGTCGGTAATTGATATCTGCCAAAATAACGAAGAAAAACTATCTAGCACGCTTTATACTCAACCGTGTTTATACGTTGTTGAAAGTATTATTGCTGACCTAATTATTGAAAAACAACAGCCCGATTTAGTAGCAGGTCATAGTTTAGGCGAATATATCGCCTTGTATGTGGCTGGTGTATTTGAATGGTCGGCGGGTTTGCGTTTAGTCAAACGACGTGCCGAACTTATGGATGGTGCGGCTGGTGGGATGATGGCAGCCTTTATCGGCTTTGATGGCGACCAACTCGCACAAGCGCTTGCCGAAAGCGCTGATGTCGTACTTGCCAACGATAATAGTTCGGCACAGGTAGTAATATCGGGCACACCTGAAGCCGTGCAAATGGTAATGTCCAAAGTCAAGGCAAAACGGGCAATTCCCTTGAATGTTTCTGGAGCATTTCATTCACCGTTGATGGCAGACGCTGCTGTGGAATTTCAAGGTATTTTAGAATCGGTCGAATTTCAAAATGCCTCAGTAGCTGTTTTATCAAATATCGAACCAACTCCATCGATTGATGGAAACGTTTTAAAGCAGCGTTTAATCAAGCAAATGACAGGTCGCGTCCGCTGGCGAGAAATTTCCGAAGCTTTACCCAAACATGGAATTGAGCGTGTTATCGAAATTGGTCCTGGTAACGTGCTAACTGGTTTGATTAAGCGAACCTGTCCGGGTTTAACTTTAGAAAATGTTCGCAATGCCGCTGAGTTGCCCGTTTAAAATTAAATTATCCACTTTGTGTAATTTGGCATATGACCCTTGAAAAATTAATATTGCCATCTTGGTATGATGATGAAGATTTGATGCAAATGAGCGCAGAAAATCCCGAATTGCGCTTTGAACGTAATGCCGATGGTACTTTAGAAACTATGTGTCCAATAGGTGGAATCTCTGGAAACCGAGAATTAAGAGCTGGTGCACGGCTTTATATTGTCCAAGAGTTTATCGAAGGTACGACCCTAGAGCAATTACAAGAATATGGTGCTTTTAACGAAGTCAAAATTAGGCAATTGTTAAAGGATATATTACCTGTCTTGCAATTTGTCCATGAGCAAAAGGTTTTGCACCGCGATATCAAGCCACCTAATATTATTATCAGGGTAAGCGAGCGCAAACCTGTTTTGATTGATTTTGGTGTTGCGATGATGGCATTAGCTACGGTAGTTACGTTCAAGTTAACCAGACACAGGTACGTATAGTTCCCATCGATGGTTTAACACTAGACTCCCCACAATATCCACTTAAACGACAGTTATTTTATATTTACAAGAAACCGATGAGTTCTAATGCTAAGACTTTCTTGGAATACCTTAAATCGAGTGAAGTGCAGCAAGCAATTGAACAAAATTAATCTTAGACTATCCGTGCAGGCAGTATGCCGTGACGCGATGCAATTTGCTCTAACGCAATGAATCGCTTATTCTATATATTCAGTCAAATATAAATTCTCTGTTGTGGCTAGAATTCGAGAACCACTCATTAGTTCATTGCTATACCATTCCTTAAAGTGGTCGGTCGTAGCTCCGATGCTGCATACTTACTTTCGAGGACTAATCCACGGGATAGAAAATGTCCCCATTGAAGACCCATTAATAATAGTCAGCAACCACGCAAGCAACTACGACCCTCCGATTATTTCTAATTGCGTGCGTCGTCCTGTAGCTTACATGGCAAAAGAAGAATTATTTCAAATTCCTGTTTTCAAAAAAGTTATCAAATTGTGTGGTGCATATCCAGTAAGTCGTGGAAGTGCAGACCGTCAAGCAATTCGTAGTGCTATGAAGTTTCTCAACGAAGGTTGGGCAGTCGGTTTGTTTTTACAAGGAACTCGCACAATTGACGGACGCATTACCGACCCCAAACGCGGTGCAGCTTTGATTGCAGCGAAAGCGAAAGTACCTTTATTACCAGTATGTCTGTGGGGTACGCAGCAAATCGAGAAAGGGGGCGCAATTCCTCGTCCGGTTCCAGTTACAGTTAGAATTGGTAAGTTGATTGATGCACCGACTTCTGCCAATAAAGACGAATTAGAAGCAGTGACGCAAAAATGTGCGGAAGCGATCAATTCGCTCCACGATTTGGGAAGATAAGAAAATTCATGCTTTAGCATAACTTGCAAACATTAGAAAATATACTCAAAGGAAGTAGCGAGTCGATGAGGATTTATGTAAATTTAGAATCACTCAGCGAGTAGCCCTTTAGATTTACAGGAATCAATGTTTGTATGGATGGCTTAGAAGCTGATGATTTGCGATCGCGTAGCGACTCGGAACGAGTATCGCGTCCTCAAGGACTCCCATTAGGATTAGCACGCTTAAGTAATTTAGCTTTAATCCGCTTTTTACTTTTTGTGGCTTCGGGTTGGGCAGCTGTCCAATTACTTGCTTATTTTGAATCGGTTATTGTTATTTTTGCATTCGCGGCAATTTTAGCTTTTTTACTTAGCTACCCGGTACAATGGTTGCGGCGTTATTTACCTCATAGTGTCGCAGTAATTTTAGTTTTCTTATTTAGTATCGTTCTACTTGGTGGATTAGCAATTACTGTCGGGTTAACTATTTTATCCCAAGGACAACAGTTAATTAATAGTGTCAGTAGTTTTTTGAATTCTTTGATACCGCTATCCGAACAGTTAGAAGCTTTTTTACAAAAACGAAATGTTCAAATTGATTTAAGTGTGTTTGAGGAACAATTGCGAAATCAAGCAATATCCTTGTTGGCAAATAGTTTAATAATATTTCAAAGCTTTATTACAAATTTTGTTACATTTATTTTCATCGCCGTAGTTGCATTTTTCATGCTACTTGATGGTGAAAAGCTTTGGCTACTTATTATGAAAGCTGCGCCCAAATCGCGTCGAAGGAAAATAAATAATATTATTAAACGCAGTTTTTTAGGTTTTTTTCGCGGTCAGCTAATATTAACTTTATTTTTGACAACTACAACCTTTATAGTTTTTGTTTTATTACAGGTTCCATTTCCCTTAGTTTTATCGGTAATCGTGGGAATTTTAGATATAATTCCTGGAATTGGAGCAACTTTAGGAGTTGCTGTTATAACTTTAATCGTGCTATCGCAAAGTGTTTGGTTAGCGTTGAAAGTATTAATAGCTTGTATTGTTTTGCAACAAATTCAAGATAATTTGATTTCGCCACGAGTTATGCAAGATGCACTCAACCTTAATCCTGTAGTCGTATTTTTTGCTTTATTAGTTGGTGGTAGAGTCGCTGGATTGTTAGGAATTTTTATTTCTATTCCAGTTGCAGGTGTACTTGTGTCTTTGTTTGAAATCGATGAGATGAAAGCGGAAGTTGAAGAGTAGGAAGGGGCGGGTTTACCAGTATCTAATTAGAAAATTAGAAATCTTAGTAAACCCGCCCGTACTTGGGAGTTAAGAATTATAAAATTAAGATAAAATTATTATTAAGCGCGTAAAAATCGGAAATTATGCCAGATATTAGAGCCGAATTAACCGAAAATATTGATGAAGCTGAATGGGATTGGTTAATCCCTCACGTACAACGAGATGCGGTGATTGTAGTATCCTCGCAGATTAATTTGGTCGATGTTGGTGTTGCGATCGCATCCGACAATATCCCAGAAGTACAAACCTGGATTGATGAAGCTTTACTTGCTAAACCTTCTAACGAACAAATGGGACAATGGAACGCTAACCGCACAAAACGCTTCAATACATTGATTGTACAGCCTTATGTATTAGTACAGGAAAAGGGGAGTAAAGAGTAGGGAGTAGGGAGTAGGGAGTACTCCCCTCACTGCTTCGGCTGTTCCCCTTTTGCCCCAGTGTAACCAGTTGCTAACCAAATAATAGAACGAACTCCATCGCGGACGCTCTTTTCAATCGGTTCGGGAGTGCTGCCTGAAGGTACTGGTACTGCTTTAAAATCGATTCCCCGACTACCCAAAATTATCTCACCGATAACGCTAGCACGTCGCATGTGATAATCTGAAGTTACTAAATATACTTTATTTATTCCGCGTGCTTCAAGTTCATCGACAAGGGTGGTAAAATTTGTGACAGTATCCACCGCATCATAGTCGAGATGCAGCCGTTTCAAATCGACTCCTTGCTTGGCGAATACCTGTTTAGTTGGGACTTTAGGGCTACCACCAGAAATCCAAATTGGTATACTTGGATGCTCGTGAGCAAATTTTGCCGTAAATTTTTCGCGTTCTAATCTCTCCGTAGAACCCCCTAGTACTAAAATTGCCTGGGGTTGGTGAAATTGACTTTTTATCTCTTTGTAACCCCACAGGAAAATTAGCGGTAGGGCAAGAATTGAGAACCGGGAAACACATGGAGACAGTAACTTATTCAAGGTTCTATCACGTCTGTTGCTTATATAAAAATTTTCTCTAAACAAGATTAATTATGTAGATTAGCAGCTATCTGTAAAAATATACCTAGATACAAATCAAAAATATTTGAGACGCTTCGGCGATCGCTATCCAATATTACAAAGGATAGTTTTAGATTCTCGTAACCCTTGTCTCCAAAAGGGGGCTTAAAAGTTGCCCATTTTATAGTTGTTTTGACAGGGGGTAATAATGCATCTGAAAAGCCGTGCCTAATAGTAGTTTTAGGTAATCATTTATAATAAATAATTGCCTGAATGGTACTATAACTTACGCATTGACAAAATTTTGCTTGTGGGCTCAGTGCCATAACAGACATAGATCGCCTTAATTTAGTCGGGTTTTGAACCGTTGGGACATAAGCCCTGTTCCTACGAATTATATAGGTGTAAGCGAAATCAAGCTATTCACGAAAATCAGATGGAACGTGGATTGTAAATAGCTGAAACATTTTGCAACCGCAGTGCAATCGATCCACAGATACAGACAATGCTTCCCTTGCTCACTGCGAAGCGCAACCGCCCCGTTGGCGCAGCCTGCCGAAAGGGCTTAGGGGCTAGGGGTACCCACTTCTCGCGGGAGCTATCGCGCAGGTTATGCATAATTCGGTCTTTTTGTACAGTGCGTAAGTTCTAGGTACATAAAAAATTTATGTATGGGCGCAATTCACCTTGAATTGTATCCGCTCTACAAGCAAATACAAAGGTTTTACCGCTACTTTATTAAGTTTTTGAGTGGGACCGGCCAGGATCGAACTGGCGGCCTAGCGCTTAGGAGGCGCTCGCTCTATCCAACTGAGCTACAGCCCCGTATAACTACTACTATTTATTATGATAATAGCAGTTTTAGCCAGAATGCCAGGAGTCATTCCAAGGGCTGCCGCCTATCTCTAATCCACACAGATTACTATGTGCCGTCAGGATAATTTTATTTTTGCCGCTACTTAATTCGCGCAGTACTAAAGATAACTGCCCTTGCATAGTATCAGCACAACAAAAAATCAAACCGTTTTCGGTAGGGGCACGCAAGGGAGTTCCCGGTAAGTCGGTTGTGCCAATTAATTCAATTTCATACTGTGAATTTCGCGCTTGCATCTCCCAACGTCCCCAAGGCGACATATTCCAGGTAACTTGGGAATTCCAAGGCACAAACTCGTAAAATTTGCCTTGGTAGTGGATGCCAATCATTGCCACCGATTCCATCCACCACAATACACCACGTCTACCACCACCAGCGGTTAGTGCTAAATCGGGTTCGTTATCAAAGCTGTTGCAATTCAGCCAAAACCACTTTTTCGGGAATGCACCACCCCAGTTTTTTTCGCCGTAAGCAGGAACGTTGGTAAATTCGTAACGCTTGCCATTCCAATCAATCCATCCGGTCGCCAAGCCGTGTGCCATCAAAATTTGCCATCCCGGCTCAAAAATTTGTAAAGACGACAAAAAGCCAGCCGTTGATTGCTGCGAACTTCCGCGATTGCCCCAGCCATATACTGGTTCTATTTGATATTGCCAGCGGCAGTAATTACCCGTACCAGGGTCGTGAATTGCGCCTTGATTTAATGTTGCTGTCGCTTGATAACCGGATTGAACGTGGTACTCGAACTCATTGGGAAGTAAGTAAAGCGGTGGGGTTGACAGATTAGTTTTTCCCCAATGTCCGAAAGCAAGCGTTTCTGGACTTGCCCAAAATTTACTCACGTCGGGAAAAGTCCGCCATAAATACTCATCATTCGCACCGAGAATTTGCGCTGCACCACCACTGTGAGGTTTCCCTCCAATCGGGTCTTCGATAGAGTACATAAACGCGAAAGTTTGTTTTTCTTCAGGCAAGGTAACGCGGTAGTACCAACCTTCAAAAAAACGGCGATTACTTTTATCCCAGTGATAGCCACTGTGAGGTGTTTGGATTGACAGAAGCGAATTTGTAAGAGTCGATAACATGTACTTGTTTGGCAGAATATTCCCGAAGTTAAGGGAGTAGGTAGTAGGGAGTAGGGAGTAGGGAGTAGGGGGAGTGGGGGATACATACTATTTTACTTTCCATCTACCCCTATTTTTTCATCTTGCTCATCTTGCTTATTTTCCCCATCTCCCCATCTCCCCATCTCCCCATCTTCGTCTATTCCCTATTCCCTACTCCCTACTCCCTAAATCATGACTAAACGCCAAACTCTCGAATTTATCGAATATCTATCGTTGGGACTCTCCGCATGGGGTGCGATCGCGGCGTCAATTAGTCAAGAATATGCTTACGCAGTTCTTCCTTTAACTTTAAGTGTCGGGTTGAATTTATTTAATCAGCAGCGATCGCGCAAGTTGTTGCAACAAAATTGGCAACGCGAACTAGTTGAATCGGAACCACACAATCGTCTGACTCCGCAGCAAATTGAACAATTGCACAACTTCCAACTAGAGGATATTGAAGCGATTAATTCACGTTTGGCACAACTTGATGCTTCGATTGAGCAAATTAATACAACCTCACAAAAACAAACCGCACAAATCCAGGAAACTCACCAGAAAAACGTGGACGCTATCAATCAGCGCTTGGCTCAAATTGATAATATAGCCCAACAGTTAAGGGCTACTTCTTTACTTCTTGAAGAATTACGCCAAAGTCAACAACAAAATATTAATACGATTAATCAGCGGTTGACGCAACTTGATACTTTAACCAAACAAGTAAATCCAAACGCAATCAACCACCGCTTTACTCAAGTTGATAACCTTGCTCAACAGCTAACCGCGACGCAACAACACCTCGAACAGTTGCGACTCAATCAGGTACAAAATGTCAATATAATTAATCAGCGGTTGACTCAATTTGATGCTTTTACGCAACAGTTGAATGCTACAAAACAGCAAGTCGAGCAATTACAGCAAAGCCAGCAGACAAGTACGCAGGCAATTGATCGACGTCTTACACAAATTGATAATGTCGTGCAGCAAGTTGGAACTGCCCAACAGCAACTCGAACAGTTACGCCAGAATCAGCAGCAAAATACTGAGGTGATTAATCAAAAGCTAGCACAAATGGATGTATTCTCTCAACAAATAAATACAAATTATAATCAACAAGCCGAGCAATTTAAAGCGAATCAACAATTGAATGTAACTGCATTAGTCAATGGATTTAACCAACAATTAAGTGCGGCGCAACAGCAAATAGAAGAATTACAAAAAAATCAACAACAAAGTGTTGATAAAATTAATCAAAGATTATCTCATATCGATAATTTAATACAGCAATTAACTACCAAATCTACCAAACAAATTGAGCAATTTAATGCTAACCAAGAAGTAAATATTAATACAATTAACCAACGGTTAACGCAAATTGATTCGATAGCGCAATTCTTTAATAGTATCCAACAACAAATTCAACAATTACAACAAAACCAGCAGCAAATAACCCAAAAAAATCAAGAAGATATATCAGAATTAAAGAGTGCGATATCTGTAATCAGCTTGGCTAACGCGCAGTTTTTAGCAAAATTTGAAAACTCGACATCACAAGTCGCTTCTAGCAATCAACCACCCTCAAATATAGTTAAGGTGACCGCAACACCAATTAGCAGCGAAATTTCAGCAAATCAACCTCAAAAAACTGCAAATACTGTACTCGCAACTTCCACCGACCAAGCAATTAATAAAGGAGAGATACCAACTATTGTGTCAAAAGCAACTGCTACTAACTTACCTCAAGAACGCGAGATTCTAGAAAACCTGCCCCAACCCGCAACATCAATAAGTAATTCAGTACAAACCCTTTCTGGACATTCTGATTTAGTTTTATCTGTAGCATTTAGCCCGCATGGCAATTTGTTAGCAAGTGGTAGCTACGACGAAACAATAAATATTTGGAATTTAGCCAATCAAGAACATTATGTACTAACTGGACATGGGGAAACATCATCAGGTGGAGTTAATTCAGTTGCATTTAGCCCCGATGGTA